>Ga0209013_10002359_pt1 | contig 17138 bp, 15 predicted proteins | sample Cruoilmetagenom2_FD_187291 | JGI IMG/M metagenome (GOLD analysis project Ga0209013, IMG submission 187291) | Oil polluted marine microbial communities from Coal Oil Point, Santa Barbara, California, USA - Sample 2 (SPAdes) (version 2) | ecosystem: Environmental > Aquatic > Marine > Oil seeps ...
TTTCATTGGAGCTTTACACCAATGAAAAAATGCTACATTCCTAGAAATATTTCTTTTAAATGTTCATTGTTGAATGCTTCATCCTTACTACCTTCAAACGAGATGCGGCCCTCTTCCATGACATAGATTCTGTCGGCCAGTTCGGCAATCTGGGGGATATTCTGTTCCACCAGCAGAACGGTCTTACCCTGTTCATTGATCTGCTTGATGGTAGAAAATATTTCGTACCGCAGACTGGGCTGCAGCCCCAGAGAGGGTTCGTCAATACACAGAAAATCAGCGTTGGACATCAGTCCCCTTGCCACGGCCAGCATGCGGGCCTCTCCGCCGCTCATGGTCGAAGCAAACTGTTTCTGACGGTCCACCAGACGGGGAAACAGGGTAAAAACCCGCTTCATGTTTTCCTTTTCATAGGGGCGGGCATTTTTAGAATAAGCCCCCAGCTTGAGATTCTCCAATACGGTCATATAGGGGAATAATTCTCTATTTTCGGCGATATAGGTGAGGCCCATGTTGACAATTTTGTCGGTAGCCATGTCACTGATTTCGTGATTTCGATAGGTGACGTTACCATCCGTCTTTTCCACCATTCCGCAAATAGATTTCAAGAGGGTGCTCTTGCCATGTCCATTGGGCCCAAGGATGACCACCACCTGGCCCCGCTCAACAGAAATGGAGACATCTTTCAGAATGTGTGACTGGCCGTAATAGGCATTCAATTTTTCAACTATCAGCATAGGAATTGCCCAGGTAGCACTCGATAACTTTTGGATTGCTGACAACTTTCTCCGGTGTCTCACAGCATATCTCTTTCCCGGACTCTATTATCAGCAGTTTTTCGGTCAGTTCGGTCAACACCTTCATAAAATGCTCGATAATAATAATGGTGATGCCCAGCTCTTTGTTGATCCGTTGAATCAGGTCCATCAAACTCCTGATTTCCCCGGCATTGCATCCCCCCATGGGCTCATCGAGCAGGAGAATTTTGGGCTTTGTAGCCAGTGCTGCCCCGATCATCAGCTTTTTTTTTCCCAAAAGGTTCAATAAGTCGGTATGTTGAAGACGTTCCGTTTCAAGATCGACAAATTGGATCACTTCGTCCACATGCGCCGGATCAAGACCACCCCTGGCGCCGAAACGACTGCCTACGCTGATGCTTTTTTGAACCGTGAGACTGGGAAAGACCTGGGGAATCTGGAAAGTACGTGCAATGCCGGTTTTTGCAATACGATAGGGCGGCAGGCCGGTGATGTTATGGCCGTCAAATTCGATGGTGCCCTCGTAGGGGTAGAAACCGGTGATAAGGTTGTAAACCGTTGATTTTCCGGCGCCGTTGGGCCCTGCGATGCCGAATACCTGCCCCTCCTGCACGTCAAAGCTGAGGTTGTCCACTGCTTTGAGCTCTCCAAATTTTTTCGTGACATTAGTGGCTTTGAGTATCACATCAACCTCTAATTTAGCAGGAAAAACCAATATCGTATTTGAACCGCAACCAAGCTTGAAATATATGCCATGTAAACGAAAAAAGGCAACTTATTTGTTGCCTATGCGGCATCGGAAACAATTCTTCTTACTTGCCGCTTTTGTCGAAAATTCTTCCAATGGCTGCCGGAGGCGTGGTCTTTCCAACAACACCCACCAGCACGATGATAGTCAGAATATAGGGCAGCATGGCCAGGAGGCTGGAAGGAACCGGGAAACCCTTGGCACCGAGATAGATCTCCACCCCTTTGGCACCACCAAAGAGCAGACAGGCCAGCATGGCGCCCTGGGGCTTCCACTTACCGAAAATCATGGCGGCCAGGGCGATGAAGCCATGCCCGGATATCAAAGTATTGCTGAAGCGGGAGACTACGGCAATGCTCATGGCGGCCCCGCCCAGACCGGCAAAAAATCCGGAGGTCATGACGGCACCGTAGCGAATACGGTAAACGCTGATACCCAGTGTATCTGCTGCCTCGGGATGCTCCCCCACAGCCTGGACACGCATGCCGATCTTGGTCTTATAGAGCACAAACCAGACCACGGCCACGAGGAAAAAAGCCAGGTAAACGGTGGCAAATCGATTGAATACGAGATCCATGAAACCGGATGATTTGAATAGTTTTCCCTCTCCAAATAGAAAGCTTATGGGCAAGGGGATCTTCTTCGGTATCGTAAGGGTTTGGGTGGCCCCGTCAAAGAACAGGCGGCTCAGAAAAAGGCCCAAGCCGGACCCCAGGAAGTTGATGGCGATTCCGGAAACAATCTGCTCTGCGGCAAAGGAGACACAGGCGATGGCGTGTATCAACCCCAGCAGCGCTCCGCCCAAACCGGCACAAACAAAACCCAGCCAGGGACTGTGAGAGTAATAGGCAACCGTGGCTCCCACAAAGGCACCGAAAAACATCATGCCTTCCAGGCCAATGTTGACAACGCCGCTGCGCTCGGTGATGACACCCCCCAGGGAGGTGAAAATCAAAGGAGTCGAGTACATCAGCGTTGTCCCGATAATAAATCCGATGTCTTTTATGATTGCTTCCATCAGTTCTTCGCCCGCCTCTCTAAAATAGTCAGGATTAATCGTATCAATTTCGGCATGGCCACAAATAGAATAATGGTTCCGATCATAATGTTGATCACCTCGGTGGGTGCCTGCATGGCATCCTGGATCTTTGACCCTCCGTATTTCAGAGCGCCGAACAAAAGGCCTGCAAAAACGCTGCCCGCCCCGGTGTTGTTACCGATCAGCGAGACAGCGATGCCGTCAAATCCATAACCCTCCATGGCGGCCAGCTTTGCGATGCGATGGCTGACCCCCAGCACCTGAAAGGCCCCCGCCGCTCCGGCGAGTCCACCGGAGAAAAGCATGGAAATCACCATGCTTTTCTTCACATTGATTCCCCCGGCTTCAGCCGCATGGGGGTTGAAACCTACGGCCCGCAGTTCATAGCCCAGAGTGGTTTTGTTGAGTATGTACCACACCAAAACGGCCAGCAGGATGGCAAAGATAAAGCCGATATTGATGGGGGTCTTGAGCACATCTCCGAGTATCTTATGGCTGCGGATAAACTCGATACCGGCCTCGGAGATCTTCCAGTCGCTCAACAGGTTGATCCTGGCGGTGGACTGGATGGCATAGGTTTTACCTGTCCCCTGGCTGCCAAAGGCCTTCAGGGTGACGACAAAGTTGGAAAGGTAAAGGGCAACCCAGTTCAGCATGATGGTGGAGATCACCTCGTGAACCCCGAAGCGGGCCTTGATGTAGCCGGCCAGTCCGCCCCAAACTGCAGCAGCGATAATTGCCAGCCCCACGGCCACGGTTACGTGCAAGATCAAGGGCAGCTTAAAAAAATAGCCTGCGGCGGCAGCCATAATGGCGCCGATGATATATTGCCCCTCGGCACCGATATTGAACAAGCCGGTACGCATGGCAAAGGCCACGGACAGCCCCGTAATGATCAACGGTGTGGCATAAATGATCACGTAGGATACGTATTTGGAGCGCGAAAATATCCCTTTGAGGATAACCCAATAGGCTTCCAAAGGGTTGAAACCGGCCACAAGCAGGATGATGGCCCCCAACAGGAATCCCAATGCAATCGAAATCAGGGTGAGTCCCAGAGAACCGTTCAAGAATTTGCTTTTCAATGCCTCTCCATTCAAATTCATCGGGTGCCTCCTGCCATCATGAGACCTACTTCATTCTCATCGACACCTTTTGCATCGACAATCCCCACAATTTTACCCTCGAAGATGACGGCAATACGATCGGACACATTCATGACCTCGTCCAAATCGAATGATATCAGCAGTACGGCCTTACCCCTGTCCCTCTGATTCACCAGTGCAGTGTGGACATATTCGATGGCTCCCACATCCAGACCTCGTGTGGGTTGGGAAGCGATCAGAACTTCGGGATCGTTGCTCACCTCCCTTGCAATGATCACTTTTTGCTGGTTCCCTCCGGAGAGGGATTTTGCAGCCAGATAAGGATTCGTGGGACGGATGTCGAAATCCACGGTGCAGTGATCGGCGTATGCATAGATTTTCTCGCGGTTCAACACCCCGTGCTTGGAAAAAGGAGTGTCGTGGTAGGTCTCCAGGATGAGATTTTCGGCCACATCGAACTCCATCACCAAGCCTCTTTTCTGCCGGTCCTCGGGGATGGTGCGTATGTTCCATTTGTTGATCACCTCATTGGGGTTCGATCCGGTGATCTCCCTCCCATGAAGGGTGATGGTTCCCTTGGCAACCTTGCGCAGACCGGTCAGAGCCTCTACAAGCTCTGACTGACCGTTGCCATCCACCCCGGCAATACCGAGAATTTCCCCTTTGTACAACGCCAGGTTAAGTCCGTTAACAGCCACAATGCCCCGGTTGTCCTCAACCATTAGATCCTGAATAGCGAGAATCTGCTCCCCTTTTTGCTGGTCCTTTTTTTCCACCGAAAAGGAGACCTCACGGCCCACCATCATGGATGCCAGATCTTGCTGTGTGACCTTACTCACCTCCACGGTATCGATAAATTTGCCCCTTCTTATAATGGTGCAATAGTCGGCCACCTGTTTGATCTCGTGGAGTTTGTGGGTGATGATGATGATGGATTTGCCCTCTTGGGTGAGGTTGCGGATAATCGCTATCAATTCCTGGATCTCCTGGGGGGTCAAAACGGCGGTGGGCTCGTCCAGGATCAGAATCTCGGCCCCTCGATAAAGCGCCTTGAGGATCTCCACCCGTTGCTGGCTGCCGACGGAGATATCTTCGATCTTGTCCCGGGGATTGATGGCCAACCCGTAACGATCGGAAATCTCGGCCACCTTTTTCTCGGCGGCAGCCATATCAAGGATCCCCATCATTTTGGTGGTCTCTCTACCCAGAATAATGTTCTGGGTGACGGTAAACGGCTCCACCAGCATGAAGTGCTGATGAACCATGCCGATTCCGTGCTGGATGGCCGCATTGGGATCATTGATTTCGACCTCCTGTCCCTTGATGCAGATCCTGCCATGGGTGGGACGGTAGAGGCCGTAAAGACAGTTTACCAGGGTTGTTTTCCCAGCCCCGTTTTCCCCTAAAAGTGAATGCACTTCGCCTTTGTGGACCGTTAAACTGATCCGGTCGTTGGCAACGAAATCACCAAACTTTTTTACCACATCGATCATCTCGACAACCTTTTGGGAAAAATCGATGGTAGTCACATGCATGTCTCCTTTGCGGGTATCGGTTCCGACCGGTTGTTAAAAAATTCAACCGGTCGGCGGCTCGTGAAAACATTGACCAATATGGTTGGATATTTGGGATGGGGAAAAGATCTTAACTAAGTTGAGCGATTGTCGAGGTTGCCGTAGCATTCATTGATGGCCCGCTCTGAAAACGGCGGGCCATCAATGAATTTGGGTTAAAGCTTGAATGCGTCAAATTCGACTTTGGTGGACGGTACTTTGAACTCTCCCTTTTTGATCCTGGCGGTCAATTGATCCACCTCGGCCAGAATATCGGCAGGGACATGTTTTTGGGAAGTTGGGGCGATACCGACACCATCGTTGGAAAGATTGTAGACCACGGTTTCGCCACCGTTCCATTGGCCGGCTTTCAGCTTTCGGGCCACATCGTAAATAGCATTGTCCACCCGCTTCATGGCCGAAGTGAGCACATTGTCCGGTGCCAGAAAGTTTTGATCCTTGTCCACACCGATGGCCCATTTACCCTTTTCCTTGGCCGCTTCGATGACACCGTCACCAACACCGCCGGAGGCGTGGAAGACTATATCAGCACCCTTTTGGTACATATTATTGGCAATGGCTTTGCCCTTGGCCGCATCGGTAAAGGATTCCGCATATTGAGACAAGACTTCACACTTGGGGTTGGCCACCTTGACCCCGGCCATATACCCATATTCGAATCTTTCGATGAGGGGGAATTTGATGCCTCCCACGAAACCGACCTTGTTTGTTTTCGTCATTTTCCCGGCGATATAACCTACCAGAAAAGAGGGCTGTTCTTCCTGGAATACGATACCGGCCACATTTTTGGGGGTTTCAGGGCCATAGGCAAAATCGATGATGGCATACTTCTGGTCTGGATTGATTTGTGCGGTCGATTTGATGGCATCACCCATGAGAAAACCGATTCCCCAGATCAGATCGAATCCAGCATCAGTCAACGTTTCCATATTGGGAGCATAATCTGCATCCTGCTTGGATTCCTTGTATGCCACTTTGACACCAAAATCTTTTTCGGCACGCTGAAGCCCTTCCCAGGCCGATTGGTTAAAGGACTGATCGTTGACGCCCCCCACATCGGTAACCATGGCGATTTTGAGTTTTGCACCCATTGCCGGGGTGCCGAAACAGATCATTAATGCTATCGCGATCAAAACCAGGTGGATGAATCTAAATCTTCTCATAATTCCTCCTCATTATTCTGAATATATTAACACAGCGAATTGAAACATACGCACGCCTTGACTTGACTCAGATCCCGCGCTCTTTGCGGGGCACCAACAATCCTGATTTTGAGATAGCTTCCTGATGGTATCGAAAAAGATAAGCATTTAGTATAAGGGAATTACCTTTATAGCCTTCGCAGAGCGATAATAATTGCTTGGGAAGTTTATTGCAAGCATATTATCGTCAAAAGATAGGCGTTTTCTCTATTTGCAGGCAGTACAACCTCCAGGGAGACCTCCTTTATCACATCTCAAATACTCCCATTAAGTTTTTGTTTCGTCCTGCAGATTTGAATTGAGGTATAACTTTTGAAGGTATTGTGATGTAAAGATAATAAATAACATTTCCAGCTGGCCGGCAACGGTCTCAATCAATATTTTTTCTTCTCTCCCGAGCGATTTAACAGGAATGATGCATGAGACGTTAACAATTAAGTTTTTTTTCCGAGAACAGATAATGCTGTAGCCCTCTATGGATTTGCCCTCAACAAGAACATGATTACTGATGTTGGTGTAAGGATATGTACTTTTCGTACAGCGTTCATAGTGCTCAGTTATCGTTCTATAACTGTTTTGATCAACGATTCGGATAAGGATCCATTCGGCATTGACAATTCTTAGTGCACTTCGCGCCGCCAATGATAGAATCCCCCGAAATTCACCTTTGGTATTTGGGTACCGATGCAATCGGAAAAGTCCTGTCCATAGTTCCTGAAGTTGGACATTTAGTGTTCCGATATATTTAAAAGCTTCTATGTTGCTCTTTGTCAAACCGACATTGCTCTTCTTTAAGTGTTTAAGTTCTTTTCGGTAAGCTATATGAACAAAATAAGCTAGACCCAGTAAAGTCGCGATCAAAAACGCCTCAAACGCATCTTCTTCAAGAACATATTTGTTTGTCAGGGATACGTGGCCTCTGATAAATAATGGCGTGGTAATGACAACGGTGAAAAGCAAGCCTAGTGTCAACAGATAGGCATTGACCAGGTATTTGGTTTGTGTTCCATTTTCGTTTTTCATCTCTTGAACATCTCCACCAACATAGCTATGAGCAATATTATCAGCCTGACCAATGCCGATAACTGTTTCCGAGGTTTAACGAAAGAATCGACAATGCAGACTTTTTTCATGGCCTCCATTATTTCTGTTTCTATCTTAATATAAGCAACGTAATGCGTTATAGAAATCAGGCATCGTCTGATCTTGGCGTAGGCGTTTAACGCGATCGGATGTCGGTGATTGTCCTACAAACTCCGTCAAAATAGGCTAATCCCTGAGTGTATCCGTTCGAGCCTCGGAAGAAGCGAGTAACTGATATACGATCCATGCGTACCCTATCCAGAAATCTGTGAAGTTCTCCTGTTTAAGACGTGCCATGATGTTAACGGGCATGGGGTGTGATGGCTTGTTCTGCTCTTTTAAGAAATCCTTGTAAGATAAACACTTACTGAAAAAGGTGCAGAAATCCGACAAAAAAATAGGACTGACACCGATACCCCGATTCTACTTTCTCCCCTATCATACTCCTGATTTGGAGCAGATGTGTAGAACTGATGAGTTGCCGCAATGCAGAAGGGGAAACGCATGACTCGACATAGAATTTTTCGAATGCGAACCTTAAAATGGGTTCTTTGGGGTTTGTGTTTGGCTGTTCCGGTTGGTATCATCTTCAATAATTGTTATCCAAGCCGCAACACGCAAGAAGCTGAAGCTCTGCCGCCCCAATTCGTACAGCAACCAGACACTTTCGGCCAGACTCCCCTTTCCCGATTGCCCCAGTATATTTCCGTGCGCATGAAAAAGCCGATTGGAACCCTAATTGTCGGAGAAACCGGTACCTTTGAGTTCGAGGGCTGCCTGAAGAGGTCAGAAAGCGCCTCTGAGAAACCTCTGCGATGGGACCGGAATGCGGCAGATCCTTTGGTCATCTGGATCGCTTCTCCGGAGAATAGTGGCATCGCATTTATCGACAAGGTCAACCCAGGCAGGCCCCGCCATCATATTTTGGTGAAATTTGCTCTGCCCTCTGGGTCCGATTCCCAACCATTAACAGCGGCAGTAGCATACCGCGTCAACTCGAGGACCCTTGCCGGCCGGCACTCTTTTTGGATGGATATTTACGGAGAACTGATTTCCGCGGACGGAAACAAAACCCAGGACACCGGCATAACTAACTTGTCTTTTGAAGTCGATACCCATCTTAGGACCAAACTGTTGATGCTGATTGTCATTGCAGCCGCTATTTTCCTTTTTATTGTGGAATGGGTGCGTGTGGACGTAGTCGCCATCGCAATGATGGTGTTGCTTCCCGAACTAGGCTTACTGAACGCCCAGGATACGTTCAAAGGCCTCAGCAGCAATGCCGTGATGGCAATCATAGGGGTGATGATCATCAGCTACGGCTTGAACCGGGCCGGCTTGATTAATCGTATCATCCAGCCTCTCATGAAATACGTCGGTAAGAGTTCGTATCGACTGACAGTGATTTATTCCACTTTGATCGCGATTATATCGAGTGTGATGCAAAATACCGGTGCGGCCGTACTATTTTTACCCGCCATCCGGACTGTCACATCCTACAGGCTTAAAATCCCTATTTCTCAAGTTCTGATGCCCATTGGGATGGCAGCAATTCTCGGCGGCACACTAACGATGATCGGTACGAGTCCCCTTATACTGCTCAATGATATTCTGCCGCCGGGAATGCCCAAATTCAGTTTTATAGAATTGACGCCCATCGGTCTCGCCTTGGTTTTGGGAGGTATTGCCTATCTTTCTACGGTGGGCATGCGCGTGCTTGCGGGGCATTCCGAGCGCCTGCCCGGTAGCCAAAACAAAAAAACCGATCGAGCTGAAACGGGAATTCTCAGCTCTTACCCGTTGATCAAAGGACCTTTTGAGATTTCTGTGCCGGAAGATTACATGCCCGGGCTGGACCTACAGACGGTAATGGAGATTCGCCGGCGTTCCCTGGTGAACATCGTGGCCTCGGCTAAATCCGACGGCACGTGTGAAATCGCCCCTCTTCCCGAGAGCGCCATCTGGCCGGGTCATATTTTGTGTGTCTACGGCCCCGTGAAATCCGTCACAAGATTCGTAAGGAATTTCGGCCTGATTCTGAAAGCGGAACCGGAAGTTTTCAAGAATAACATGTTCAACCCTTCTCTGGCAGGAATGGTCGAGGGCGTGGTTTCACCCCGATCCAGCCTCATCGGACAAACGATCAGGGAAATCCGTTTCCGTGAGACATTCGGCTTGAATCCCCTGGCCATTCATCAATCCGGCAAGACTTATTACAGGCAACTGGCAGAACGCCCTCTACGGGCCGGCGATGCCATACTACTGCATGGCACTTGGGAGCAATTGCACGCGCTGCAAGATCTTCACCAGAACTTGATCATTATTACGCCTTTTGAAAAAGAGTTTCACAAACCTGAAAAATCCGGCTGGGCGCTGACCTGCTTTTTGGTAGCGCTCTTTATGATGATTTTGTCGAGTTTATATTTTCAAAACCGCCCATATAATCCGATTCCTTTGTCAGTCTGTCTCATGATAGGTGCCGTCGGCATGGTCATGACCAGGGTCATAACGATCAATGAGGCATACCGCGCGGTAGATTGGCGCACCATTTTTTTGCTGGGAGGGCTCATACCGTTGGGAATGGCCATGGACCAGACAGGGACGGCTGAATGGATCGCCAGAGGCATCGTCATCGGGCTCGGCACGCTCATGTCTCCACTGCTGTTTTTAATCGTTCTGGCCACGCTGAGCTGCTTATTCACCATGGTCATTTCGAATGTCGGCGCCTGCACATTGCTCGTTCCCCTTGGCATTTCCATCGCCAACCAGATCGGCATCGACCCACGTGTGGCTGCTATTGTCGTGGGCCTTGGGGTATCCAACTCCTTTATCCTGCCGACCCATCAGGTAAACGCCCTGTACATGGGGCCCGGAGCATATAGGACCAAGGACTATATAAAAGTCGGAGGTCTTCTGGCAATCATCTATATCGTTATTCTGGTGGCGATGACCTATACCTTTTACCTATAGGGTAATGGATATACTTCATAATGATATCATTATTATCGAGGTTTATCTTGCGTGATCTATGATATAAATAATTGCAAATCAGGTTGTTTAAACTTATGATGAAACATATACCTGAAATCAAGCGCAAACACAGTGTATTCGCTGAATTCATTGACTGATACGCATCAAAGGTTGAAAGTAATGAAACTTTATTTTTTCAAATCTCTGCGTGTTCGCCTGCTGATTCTGGTCCTTGTTGCCGTAATCCCTGGGTGGGGAGTGATCGCGTATACCGCTTCGGAGCAAAGACGAATGGCGGTTGTCGAAATTCAGAAAAACCTCTTTCGCCTGGCTAAATTCAGTGCCCACGAAGAAGAGCAAGCGCTTCAGGGAACTCGCCAAGTCTTGATTACCCTGGCTAATTTCATTTTAAAAGCAGATGAAAATCCAGCGGGGTGCAGCGCATTTTGCTCCGACCTTCTAAAGCAATTCAGGCGTTATGCAAACATTGGAGCTGTGAAGTCCAACGGGGATGTTTTTTGCAGTGCTGTTCCGCCAAAAAAGCCCATGAACGTAGCCGATCAGCCATGGTTCCGGCGAGCTGTGGAAAGCGGTGATTTTTCTGTCGGTGATTATCATATCGGTCGGATCACCGGAAAACCAGTGCTGGTATTATCATATCCCTTTCAGGTCTCTGAAGATGAACCTGCCGCAGTGATTTTTGCTGCCCTCGATCTTAATTGGCTCAACCGCTACATATTCGAAATCGAATCTCAACTGCCGGATGGATTCACGATCACACAGATGGACGAAAAGGCCGTTGTACTGGTGCGCCAGCCGAGTGCTGAGCAATGGCTCGGGAGGTCAATGCTCCATAATCCCGTTTTCAAAGAAATCCTTTCACAAAAAACAGGTGTGATTGAAGCACTCGATGATCGGGAGATACCCTACATTTATGCATTTGCACCGTTGCACAGCTCTTTCAAAAATGGGCCCATATACATGGTTCTCGAAATTCCTCACAGACTGGCATTTGCGGATTCCAATCGGATTTTCGGGCGAAACCTGATCCTGCTCGGAATCGTTGCCCTGGTAGCCATGCTGGCGACATGGTTTGGCAGTGATCTGTTTATTATACGTCAGGTTACGGCGATGGCGCATGCAAGCAGACGGCTTGCCGCCGGTGAGACGAGTGCGCGTACCGGCCTGGATTATGGGAGTGGCGAACTGGATCAACTGGCAAAAACCTTTGATGAGATGGCGGATGCGATAGAACAACGTCAGGCAGAGCGCCGGCAAGCGGAAATGGAACTCAAGCGCTCCCAAGAGTTGTTTCGCAACCTTTCAGCGCATTTACAGGTAGTCAGAGAAGAAGAAAGAACTCGGATTGCACGCAAGATTCACGATGATATGGGTCAATCATTGACAGCCTTGAAAATTGATCTTTCCTGGCTAAACAAAAGACTGTCAAACGATCAGGGAAGCATCCGTGAAAAAATACAATCAATGGTCGTTTTAATCAACGAAACCATTGAAACGGTGCATAACGTTTCAGAAGATCTGCGCCCCGGAATTTTAGATGATTTCGGACTCGCAGCAGCCATTGAATGGCAGGCTGAAGAATTTAAAAAGCGGACTGGAATGGAGTGCAAACATAGTCTGCCTTCTAATGAAATTGAGTTAAGCAAAGAAAAATCCACAAATCTTTTCCGCATTGTGCAGGAGTCACTCACGAACGTGATTCGCCACGCCAATGCAACAAAAGTTAAAATCAATCTCAAGGAAAAAGACGGCATATTACTGCTGGAGGTTGTGGATAACGGCAAGGGGATTGCCAAGGCCTCTATCGCCAATCCGAAATCATTCGGTCTTATCGGTATTAAAGAGCGGGTTCATTTTCTGAACGGAAAAATGGATATCGCCGGTACCCCAAATTCGGGGACCCGCTTAACAATAAAGATGCCCATTTTTAAAGGGGAGGATTTCCATGATTAGAATCATTATCGCCGATGATCACCCCATTGTGAGGGCCGGCATGAAGCAGATTATCTCTGAGGCTTCCGATTTAATGGTAGCCGATGAAGCCAGCGACGGCCATAAGCTTTTAAGTAAAATAAGAGCAGAAAATTTTGACGTCGTTATTTTGGACATTACGATGCCCCATATGGACGGTCTGGATGTGCTCAAACAGTTGAAAATTGAAAAGCCGAAATTACCGGTAATAGTTTTATCGATACATCCCGAGGATCAATATGCCCTGCGCGTATTAAAGGCAGGAGCTTCCGGATATGTCACCAAAGCCAGTGCGCCGGATGAATTAATCAATGCGATTCGCAAGGTTTTCCGTGGTGGCAAATATATCAGCCCTTCCATTGGCGAGAAGCTGGCCTTTCAGTTGAATGCCAACTATGAAGAAATGCCCCATGAAACGTTGTCGGACAGGGAATATCAGGTTTTATGCATGCTGGCAAACGGCAAAACCGTCACGGAAATCGCCGATAAACTCGTACTGAGTGTAAAAACAGTCAGCACCTACCGTGCGCGCATTCTTAATAAATTGGACATGAAAAACACTGCGGAATTAATCCATTACGCTGTTCAAAATAAGTTGGTGGATTAAATTTCGGTATCAAACTTCGACACCCACGCAGTACTTCTCAAGCATCCGTGCCTTTTCAGGTTATAGGCAACTTGCGTGCTAAGACTCTCATCCCATAAGCAGGTCCCTTTTCTCTTGGACTTCAGCATTCATTGAACCCTTATCTTCCTATAAAAACTGTGTTTCCTTTGTAATTGTAAAGTCTTGTAGGATAAACATTGACAAGAAGTAAGGCTAATATCCTACCTGATTATCAGACCGATACCGATACCGGATTCGTATCCACAGAATTATAGTATACTCAAGAGATGAAAGGAAAAGGCTATGCTAACCGTTTATATTGTCGACGATTCATTATTGATTCGCGAAAGGCTAACGGAGTTGGTGGCAGATATTACAGGGGTCGAAATTGTGGGACAAAGTGGAGATCCTCTTGAGGCGCTCGATAGTATTAGTGATTCTCATCCTGATGTTGTCATTCTGGATATACGGTTGCCACGAAGAAGCGGAATTGATGTGCTTAAAAGTATCAAAAAAGAATCAACACCACCTATTGTGCTTATGATCACCAACTATCCGCATCGTCAATATAGGCAAGCATGCATGGCCGAGGGCGCGGACTATTTTTTCAGTAAAATAGATGAATTCGAGATGATTCGGGAAACGTTGAGCAGTATCCAACCGCATCAACAAAACAAAATCCATAATGTCCGGAAAGGGCAAAAGAAAGGAGAACTATCATGAGAACAGAAACTGTAAAAATCAGATTATTGTTGTTGGGACTTGCGCTCTTGAGTGTCATCGCTTTTACCGTAACAGCTGAAAATACCCATGCTGCCCAGAATTGCAGAAGTTTTCCTACACAGGGTTTTGCGAGTTTGGCTGATGCGGTTAAAGGATCAGTTGTGAACATTTCCACTACTCAGGTGGTAGAAGGAAATCCGCTTATGCCATTTTTTGGCACCGATTCACCTTTTGGGGAATTTTTTGGCCCTAATCTTCCAAAAGAATTTTTCAATAACAAACCGCAAGGCAAAATAAAAACCCATGCATTAGGTTCTGGCTTTGTTATCAGTAAAGAAGGACTAATTCTAACCAATAATCATGTGGTTGAAAAGGCAACAGAGATTAAAGTTAAATTGCAAACCGGTCAGGAATATGACGCGAAAATAGTTGGAAAAGACCTAAAGACGGATCTGGCTCTCATTCAGGTCTCGCCGGATAAAGATTTTCCCGAACCGGCAGCACTGGGAAACTCTGATGCTATCCGCGTCGGTGATTGGGTCATGGCGGTGGGCCATCCGTTTGGGTTGGGACATACGGTTACAACCGGCATCATCAGTGCCAAGAGTCGGGTACTCGGTGCCGGCCCGTATGATAATTTTTTACAGACAGATGCAGCAATAAACCCGGGCAACAGCGGCGGACCGCTATTCAATATGAAAGGGCAGGTGATCGGAATCAACACCGCCATCATTGCGCAGGGCCAGAACATCGGCTTTGCCATCCCGGTCAACATGGCAAAAGAACTTTTGCCCCAGCTTAAAACAGGAAAGGTTGTCCGCGGATTCCTCGGGGTGATGATTCAGGATATCACCCCTGACCTCGCCAAAACATTTGAACTCAACAGTGATAAAGGAGCCATAGTCTCTGATGTTGCCAAGGGTAGCCCGGCTGAAAAAGCGGGATTGCTAAGAGGGGACGTGATACTCCGGCTCGCTGGAAAAGAAATTGAAAACGCGCATAAACTGTCGCAATTGGCAGCGGCGACCGTACCTAACACTAAAATTATTGTTGATATCCTGCGCGATGGGAAGGCCGAAACCGTCCTTCTGACAATGGGTACAATGCCCTCAGAAGAGCAAACAACATTTGCCCCTAAAGAGGAAACCACCTGGGGGATGGCGGTTCAGGAACTTACTTCCCAACTGGCCCAGCAGCTTGGACTGGAACCGGGAACAGTCGGCGTTGTGATTTCCGATATCAAGGAAGAAAGTCCTGCAGCAGAGGCAGGATTGCATCCGGGTGATTTAATTACGGAGATAAACCGCAAAAGCGTCAACAACCTAAAAGATTACCAGCAAGCTTTGAAACCGGGAAAAAATTGTGAAAATTTACTGCTGATAGTCAAACGGGATGGTGGAACATTTTATGTCGTGCTCATACCGCTTTCATAGAATCAGTAACCATGACCTCTGCCGCGACAACCGTTTTGGATGGTCGCCGGTGTCAGCATGGCTGGTGAGTATCGGTTTTTATGCCGCCGGCCGTCATGGTTGCCGTGGTAGATCTCCACCACGCTTTTAGCGCGTTTCTGGTTGATTATCCATTTTCTATTTCGGTGCGTTTTGAAGGATCGTCACGCCGGAGCTGGTGCCGATACGGCTGGCACCGGCATGGATCATGGCCGCGGCCGTATCCCAGTCCTTGATACCGCCGCTGGCCTTGACCTGCATGGTATCGCCGACGGTTTGCTTCATCAATCTGACGTCTTCAATGGTTGCACCCCCGCTGGAAAAACCTGTGCTGGTTTTGACAAAGTCCGCATTTGCCGACATGGCTATTTTACACGCCAGCATTTTCTCCTTTTCCGTCAACAGACAGGCTTCGATGATAACTTTGAGTATTCTGTCGGAACCGGCGACTTGCCGCACCCCCTTGATATCTTCTTGTGCGGTTTTAAAATCCCCCGATTTAAGGGCGCCTATATTCAAGACCATATCGAGCTCCATGGCCCCTTCTTCAATAGCTGTTTCAGCTTCGAATGCTTTGGCTTTGGCATGCATGGCCCCGAGGGGAAACCCAACCACAGAGCAGACATGGACGTTGCTCCCCTCCAGCATACTGCAAACCCTTGCAACATGACTCGAATTGATGCACACAGCTCTGAATCCATGCGTCATGGCTTCCTGGGCAAGCAATTCCAGATCGGTGGGAGTCGTGTCCGGTTTCAACACGGTGTGGTCGATGGCTTTTGCCATTGTTTCCAGTGTGATGTTGGATTGCACCAATGGTTTGTTCATCCTTATTCCTCCTCTTCGGCGATATGATATTCGAGTTCGATGCCAGGTGCCCATGATCTGATGAGCATTTCGACAATATCCATTTGACGTATACGCGTGGGTTTTTCCACCAATACGATGCGGTCGATGGCATGCTTTTCCTTGAGCGACATCAGGTTCAACCGCAGGATTACAGAAAGAAGCGGTGAGACACTCGGGTTGTAGGCCACAGATTCCACATAGCTCCCGCCTACAACTTCTCCTTCCGGGGTCTGAACCGCACAGCCGGCAAGATTTTCGGTATAGGGAGCATAGGATGCTTCTGCGGCCGAAAGCGCTGCTAAAACGGTCAGGTCATCCGATTGACATCCCACCAACCTGAGTTTCCGAGTCGATGGGTATGGTGCCATAAGGCATTTGTCGTTACCAAGGTCAGACGGGGTAAACGCTTCGGGAAGAATTTCCGATAACCGGTCCCGGTGATAGGCGTTACCCTCTCCCACAGGCCACAGAACCATCAATTCAGTGCCGGCGAAGAGCTCATTGAGAAACTGACGGCAGTGCCCGCACGGGGGTTCCGACGTGGCAATCGCTTTTAAGAAACCGATTTCCCGATGCCAGGCGTTCATGACGGCCGCCTGTTCTGAATGAAGTGTCGTGCTCAGAGCCAGGTTTTTGAATTCCATGTTGGCGCCCAGGTATAGATTTATTTGCGTGTCGGAAGTCCCTTTCGCCGCAAGTGCAACCGCACCTACATGAAATTCGGAGATGGGCGCTACTGAAAAAACTTTTGCCAGCGGCAACAGACGGATCATCAACACCTCCAGAGATACGTCCAGCAGGCTCATCAGCTCATTACACATCTTTTGTGAGAGCTTGCCACCCTGTTGCGGCAGGTACTGTAGAAAAGACCGTGCAGAATTAGGAAATCTATTCAAGGCCGCCTCGAATCGATCTTTCCGGTTTCCCCTCATGGGTTCAACTCCTCGACCGTGTCGCCGAAAACTTTTGCATGGATAAGCTTCTGGGGAGTGATTTTTTCGGGGCCAATGGTGTAGGCTCCCAACAACCGTTTGGC
>Ga0209013_10002360_pt1 | contig 17134 bp, 21 predicted proteins | sample Cruoilmetagenom2_FD_187291 | JGI IMG/M metagenome (GOLD analysis project Ga0209013, IMG submission 187291) | Oil polluted marine microbial communities from Coal Oil Point, Santa Barbara, California, USA - Sample 2 (SPAdes) (version 2) | ecosystem: Environmental > Aquatic > Marine > Oil seeps ...
CCTCTGATCTGCCACATCCAACAGCAATGACCGATGTCTTCTGATCAGCGATCCGGATTGCCCCGAGCGATACGGGTTCTCTCTGTTCGCCCCTGAATACTATTCCCCCATCCACCTCTTCACGGTATCCGGATCCCATCTTGTAGAACCAGTCGACCGGATGGTGCCAGGTCTGGCATTCGCATGGCGAAGATGTTACAACCGCCGCATGTATCTCGCCCTTCCCAAACGAGAGCCCGTTATCGTGTTCATCCACCCTGTGAGCTGATGGGTCGGAATGGTCATACATCCATCTGATATCAACGAGCGGCTCGATCTCAAGCGTACACGGCTCATTCACCCTAATAACGATCCTGCCCGGGTTTCCGTTGATTCCCAGCAGATAATAGTCCACATCCAGTTTCACATCGCCACTGTATGAATAAATCACCTTCCACGGGTATGCAAGCACTCTCGATGGCTTCAGTTCGTGCCCGACGATTCCGATTGCGATCCCGTCAAGGATATGGTGGTTCTTTCCGTCCAGCACATAACTCAACCCCTCGTAGGGATAATCCCGGTTCGGAATGATCTTACCTGCGAACGGGACGGAATAGACCGAATGGGACCATGATGCTGCCGGGCGTTTCAGTATGGTGTGCAATGTCTTCGCGGGATTGGGGTCTTCGACTGGCTCCAGACCAACCCCGAACTTCCCCATAGTCAACTTTATGTCACCATGACACGACTATGTAATGATGACCTATATATCCCTTTCGTTTGAAGTCCACCAGCCTCACCGGTTGAATCGGGAATTCCCATACCAGGGAGGGGAATATTTTGATTATGACTTGAATCGCAGTACTTTCAATAAAATTTCAGAGAAATGTTACCACCCATCAACCGAAACCATCTTGGATAAGCTGGATGAACACAAAAATGAATTTAAGGTCACATTCAGCATATCCGGGGTATTTCTCGAGCAGTGCGAGATGTATGATCCCGACCTCCTGGAACTCTTCAAAAATCTCGCAGAGACGAAGAATGTTGAATTTTTGTGCCAGACCTACTACCACTCCCTATCATCGCTTTACGAGGCTAAGGATGAGTTTATAGCACAGATAGAGATGCACTTCAGGACAATTAAGGATTTGATCGGCTACACGCCAACATTCTTTGAAAACAGCGAATTCCTGTACAACAGTGAGATCGCAGGACTTGCTAAGTCGCTTGGATTCAGAGGGATATTTACCGAGGGCATCTCAAGGATACTCGGCTGGAGATCGCCGAACTACGTCTATGAGCAGAACAACATGCCGGTTCTCCTCAGGAATTACCAGTTGACCGACGACATCGGTTTCCGCTTCTCATCGAGGGAATGGGTGGAGTATCCTCTGACCGCTGATAAGTATGCTGCGTGGCTTTCTAAAACCCAGGGCGACTGCATTAATATTTTCATGGATTATGAGACGCTCGGCGAGCATCACTGGGCAGACACCGGGATATTTGAGTTTCTGAGATACCTTCCGGACGAGATCATTAAGTATGACCACCTCTCGTTTCTGACGCCATCTGAGATCGTGGAGACGTGCGATCCTATTGGCGAGATCGATGTTGGGGTCTTTGACACGATCTCGTGGGCGGACCTTGAACGCGACACCAGTTGCTGGCTTGGAAACGAGATGCAGATCGCATGTTATGATAAGCTGAAGCGCATGGAAAAGAAGGTTAAGGCGACCGGGGACCCGGAGTTAATCGAGACATGGCGACGTCTCGGGATCAGTGATCACCTGTACTACCTCTTCACAGCAGGAGGAGGTCCGGGAGAGGTTCACAGTTACTTCAGCCCGTACAACAGCCCAATCGATGCTTTTGTGATATACTACTCTGTTCTTTCAGATTTTGAGCGGAATATCGATCTCCCTCAGTGATCTTGCCGCAGCCTCTGGCGGCATGGTGTTGATGTAGACATCAGTATTCTTCTCGAAACCTGCCGCAATCGAGAGCTTCGGCTCGATTCTGATGTTCAGGTGATAGCTGCTGTTGTCCATCTGGAAGAACATGTAGTTGTATGATGGGTTGTTAAGAAGGGTCTTCAGTTTCAAGAGCGTATCCCGGAGCGTCGTACCGAGTGATGCCAGATCCTCAAGCGCTGTTATGCTGCTTGCGTGTTTCTTCGGAAGCATCCACATCTCAAACGGCAACCGTGAACAGTACGGCGCAAACACGATCCAGCGATCGTTCTCGATTATCACCCGCTCTCCGCCCGATTCTCGCTCCACGATATCGCAGTACGGACACCGGTCCGCCTCTTCAATCGCACCCAGTTCCTGCATGATCAAAGGTGGGACAAACGAAATCGGCATCAACTGAGTGTGCGGATGCGATAGAGACGCACCAGCATCCCTGCCGTGGTTCCTGAAGAGGGAGACGTACTCTGTGTCGTTATTTTTCAGATGATGAGTTGTTCGGTCAGAATAGACCTGCATGAGAAGCGTTATCTCGTCATCTGTGAAGTCCGACGGGTGCTTTTCATGATCAGGGGTCTCTGCGATGATCTCGTGTCCGGGAAGTGCCGGATACAGGTTCGGGAAGCATCTGACCTCCCAGTCCTTCACCCGATTGTTCTCTTCATCTTTTTGGATGACCGGTTTTTTACCCTCGTATCTGTACACAGCCGTTGCGACGGGAGTCAGATCCTCATTGCCCGGACAGAACGAGCATGTTTCAGGTTTTGGTTCCGGTTTCCGCTCTTTGACGAAATCGGTCGGTCTCTTTGACCGCTCTCCTGCGATGATGCAACATTTCTCAAGGAAATAATGTTTTCTTATCTCTGACATGGTGTGGTACCTTCATATCTTGTTTACACGAAAAACTTCCGCGCTTCTCTCTTACTAACTTCATACTTCACCCCCTGCCCCCATTTCATTGCCGTCACTCAATTCCGCTTCGATCTCATCGATTGTCGGCAGCGCTGATTCAAGTTCTTTAGGCAGTGCCCGGGTGAGTTCATATTCTGAAATACCGATGGGCTTGTTAAGACCGCGCAGTGCGTATTCCGCAAGTACCTTCTTTTTATCCTGGCAAAGGATCATGCCGATGGACTGGCTATCGGTTTCATGCTTTAGTTTGTCATCCACCACATTGAGGTAAAAATTCATTTTGCCGGCATATTCGGGCTTAAAAGCACCACGTTTGAGTTCAATCACCACATAGCAGCGTAGTTCGAGATGATAGAAAAGCATATCGATGTAAAAATCGTCTCCGCTGATATCGATGTGAAACTGGCGACCTACGAAAGCAAATCCTACACCGAGTTCAAGTAGAAATCTCTCCAGATGTTGTATCAGACCGACTTCCAGCTCACGTTCACGAAACGGCTCATCAAGGGTCAGGAAGTCGAAGATATAGGGGTCTTTCAACGCCTGCCTGGCTAAATCCGATTGTGGTGATGGCAGCATCTGGTCGAAGTTCGTAACAGCATTGCCATCCCGCCCATAAGAATCGGAATTAATCATCAGGTTCAGAACATTGCGGCTCCAGCCCTGTTTGATAGTCATACTCATGTACCAAACGCGAATCTTCGGATTTTTAATTTTTTCAATGAGCAGAATGTTGTGCCCCCATGGCAACCGTACAACCAGATACCGCATTTGTTCCCGGTCTTCAAGAGATAATAGTGCCACAGCCTGTGGCACTTTTGTGTTGGCAGTGTTCAGCTCCACTTGTGCCACAGCCTGCGGCACAAACTCTGAAAGAAAAGGATATTCGCGATAAAACCTGACCATTCGTTTCAGGTTTCGCTCTGAAAAACCTTTGATCTCCGGCATATCGTTCTTCACGTCTTTTGCCAAACGAGGGATGATAGCCGCGCCCCAACCTTCCGCAAGCTGGCGTTTTGCGATGAGCAGTCCAATATCCCAATAAAGCAAAATCATTTCCTTGTTGGCAGAAAGCACCGCCCGTACCTGTGCCTGTCGGATACGTTTCTTTATCTCCTGCAGCAAATCCGCATACCCGATCAGTTCATCCGCCATACTCCATCACCTCTTTGGATTTCAAGCCAAGAAATTCAAAGATATACGGATCCCGGACATTCAGTTCCGGTTCCACCTGTTCCGCATCAGACTGAGCTATCCCGGCGAGTTTTTCTTTGTTTGTTGACATGCCCGAGCGTTCATAGTAGAGACTGGCGATCTGGCGTTTAAGTTCTCGCACCGACCAGTTTCCGCGTATGCATTCGCTCTCACAAAAGACGCGTTTGAGCGGATCTTCTATCTTGATCGGTTCCGCTAAATGCGTGAAAGAAAACCTTTCGACCAGTTTCAGACCCGCGGTTTTTAATTCTGGAGTCGGTGACTCCCGGATTTGACTTTCCGATTTCCGCGGCAACATGGGCGTTAATTCGGGATTCAGTGACTCCCGTATCTGGGGGTAAACAAGGAAAAACCTGCGATAACGCCGGAGTTCCCGTGCCTCGATCCGCTGCAAACCCGTTTCTTTCAGCCGCGAAGAGAGATTTTCCAGCAACTGTTCGCCATAGGTAGCCCGATCCGAACCATCCTGTTCGTATGTATGGATGTAGCACCCGATGAGCCAATTCCGCAAGGTCAGGCTGATATTTACTGCTTTGGCAGCCTGGACAGAGAGGTTCTCATGCACATTCCGGATAGCCTTAACCAGGATCTCGAATGTGAAACACTCATCCGCCATGTCCCGGTGCCTCCGGATTCTTCTTGATTGTGACTTCGAGCTGGTCAGCCGTAACAAATTGCTCGCAAGAGTGTGCGGTGGTAAGTGCAATCAATGCACAATCACTATCTTTGACGAAATCGGTCAGTCTCTTTGTCCGTTCTCCTGGGATGATTGCGTATTTCTCATGGAAATAGTGTTTTCTTAGCTCTGGCATGGTGTGGTACCTTCATATCCTATTTGCAACGATTTCTCTTATTTTTCGAGATTCCAAAGTCATCGTTCATCGATGGCACAACAAAACCCTTAACCGTCTCTGTTGACGCTTCTGTCTGGCGGATTCATTCATCAAGAACAGATAGCAGTTCAGCTTTTCTTTGTTCCAGAGATGCCACTTGAGCTTTCGACCTCTTCAATTCTTTATTTGTCTGCGCCAGCTCTTTCTTGATCTTTTTCTTCTCAAGATAGTCGCTACCGTATTTTTCATCTACATACGCTTCCACTTCACTTCGGACCAGCTTCAGATATGGGTTTCCGAACATATTATTGATGCGGTACTGTAGTTTACCATCCCTGACGGCTTCAATAATTTCCTCTTGTGTGAGTCCGAATTCTTTTCGAGCGGATTTATCACTAAGAGTGGCTCCCTTCTTAACCCATACAGATTTTCCTTCTTCGGAATCCATCTAATCCACCATACCCAAACTATCACCCACGACTCGCCACAACATCATTATACACATCAATAGTCGAGTCCGCAACCTTATCCCACGTGAAATGCCGCTCCACAAGCTTTCTCGCTCTTTTGCCCATCAGAGCCGCCTCATCCATGTCGTCGAGAAGGCTGCCCACGCCCCATGCGATGTCACATGCGTCGTTCCCATCAACATGCACGCCAGTCTTGTCTTTTCCTGATGGAATGACCTGATCACGGAATCCACTCACGCCGCTTGCGCCGACAACGATCGGCTTCTTCATCGCCATCGCCTCACGTGAGACGATCCCGAAGGGCTCGTAGAGTGAAGGTAGTACCGCGATGTCGCATGCAGCATAATATGCGATCCTTTCCGACTCCGGAACGAACTCAAACCGCACACTCACATTATTCCCGATTCCAAGTCTTTTTATCAGGTTCATGACTGTTCCTTCCAGGTCGCCTGATCCGAGGACGACAAGTTTCGCTTTGGGATGGATCTCTGAGATTGGTTGCATCGCTTTTACGAGGTTCACGATGCCTTTGACCGTTATTAGTCTTCCAACGAAGAGAATCATGACCTCGCCATCTTTTATGTCGTGCCGGGCATGTATCTCAGAGATCTTCTCTTGTGAGACCTTATCCAAACTGTACTGTTCCGGATCAATCCCATTCCAACAGACATCAATCTTCCTTGGATCCCAGCCATGTCGTGCAAGGTCCTCTGCCATTGGATAGCTGACTGTTATCACCCGGTCCGCGTGCTCATAGCCGCAGTACTCAATGTCCCGGACCACTGTTGATCCCGTGTTCATCGTCCTACCCCATTCGGTTGAATGTATGTGGGCGACGAAAGGCATACCGAGTTCTCTTTTTATCGAGCATCCTGATACCGCACTTAACCAGTCGTGGCAGCAGATCATATCGAACTTGCAGCCCTGCTTTTTTACGAGTTCGTTCACAAACTTGGTCGCGCTCAGGAGGTTGTATGCGAAGACATCTGCAAAGAATTTGAGACCTGTGCCCCAGCTTCTGAGATCATTTGCAACGAGGAGCGGGAATGCGTCCGACATGTCGATTACCAGCGGTCGGTGTATCTCAACCCCCTGATGAACCTCACTTGTCATCAAGTCTCCTGGATTGACTGTGAATAGCGCGACATCTTGTCCTTTCGCAACAAGCATCGGCGCCATATTCTGTGCGTACGTTCCGAGACCCCCGACAATTCGCGGTGGATACTCCCAAACAAAAAACCTATCTTCATGGCAGAGTATTATGTTCCTACATACTATAAATCTAACGCATGTTCACACCGTAGAACCTTCTAGTACACTTCCAATGTCTTTTTGGCGATATGATCTCACGGTTTGTTGTCTTCATCTTTTTGAATGACTATTTTTTGCCTTGTATCTGTACACAGCCGTTGCGGTGGGCGTCAGATCCTTATTACCTCACCAGAACGAGCCTGTTTTTGGTCATGGTTCTGGTTCCCCCTCTTTGACCTGCCCCCTGCGATGATTACGCATTTCTCAAGGAAATAGTGTTTTCTTATCTCTGACATGGTGTGGTACCTTCATATCTTGTTTAAAACGAATTCTTTTACTTTATTCTCGATTTTAAAGTCTTTTTCTACCTCTTCTAAACGCGGCTCGAACAGTTCAATACCATATAGCAGGAACCACGAGATTACACAAGATTAACCCAGAAATCTCGTGAAGATGGCTTCGCAGACTGTGTAATCGTGTGGTTAAAATCCAAAACCCATAACTTATCCGGGCATGCACTCATATTCTCGAGATTTTTTCTATTTGTTCTTGTGTGACCACTGTATCACTTTCTGCAGTCCTGAAATAGCCTTTATTTTTGGTAGTTCATTAAGCGACCGGATGTCAATGCAAGAATGCATCTATTCGTTCCACGCGACCATCTCTCACATCATTCGCAAGCGGAGTATCGAGCACCTCGCCTTGCGATTCACCGGTCGTTCCATCGGCATATTTCAGAATATAGGAAGCAATCCCTGCCCTGTCTTTTCCAAAGGTATCTTTCCTCTCGTCGTTGTGATAAACAACAACCGTTTTGCCGAGGAACTTGAATGCAAAACAATTCGCAGGCACTGTTGCCTCAACTGCCCTGCCCTCGCCATCATAAGTCCTGTATACCTCTTCTCTCTCTGTGAAAAACCAGCTCGGAAGTACTGGTTCGAGTCTCAATTTCAATCTGTCCTCCCTATCGACAGAGAATGGGCGCTCTCCTGCAGCCATGATTAGCCACATATTGAGAAGTTCTGCTGATGCCCCTGTCAGCCTTGGCTGAAAACCCCTGCCGTGAAGCGTACTGTCTGGAAAAGCACTGCTCACTATAAATGAGCTATTCTCAAGTATACTCCGCCCATACGTTTCAGGGTTCAAGAAAGGCATCATCGTATTCTTGATCTCCTCATAATACTCCTCGTAAAGCCCGGCTTTCAATAACTCAAGCAAAAACTTATATTCCATGTGCAGGTAGATGGATTCATTCTCTATCCATCCGGGGGGATACGCCCTTGCCCGTCCGATCTCGAAAGGTTCTCTCTCTATGGATTCGCTCGTCTTGTACATCCTCAATTCTCTGTCATATATTTCGCTATTTTTAACGCTTCTGTATATCTCACTGGCTGATTCCTTTTTCACCTTTAACAGGTGGACAGGACCTTCCAGAAATAACGAGACAGGTTTTTGTTTGAACTCTAATGGGGTAACAATCGGAGAACCCGAACCAGTTGACGATATCTCTTTTCTTTTTACTTCGTTTAAAAAATAGGTATAGCATACCCCATTTTTGTGAAATAATTTGTCTCGAGGTATCTCGCTAAAAATACTATCCAGTAATTTAATGGATTTATTTAAAAAGTCTTTTACCGTGGATATCTTCACCTTCACATCTTTTCTACTTACGCCAAGTCTGGTTTTCTCTCTATAATCTTCCTTTATCCTGTGACTTTTATCCCAGAATACAAACGCCCTGTGTTCATCCAATGATCTCAATCGTTCTTCGATTGCTTCCATTAGATCAATGATAAAGATATACAAATCCTCAAAGAGAGATACAGACTCATCATCGTTCATTTTGATCGTTGAGATGGTATCAGAGAGAAATGAACAGGTTCTTATAAGTTCCAGGGTCTCGCATATAGATGAAGCCATGAGTCCGGGCATACCATTCAGTGGGTCGTACCAGCCCGGTTTATCAGCCTCCATCTCCACACCAATTCCCTCCGGATCCAGTGACGATATCTTATTTGCGATAATAGATAATATCTTAACTAATAAATTTGTTGAATATATTTTACCCTTGCCGTACTCTGTCCTCACCCTGTAAGGGTATTCTTTCCTCGATTTTATGAGATTTATTTTGTCCCTGTCACGTATCACAGCACCATGCTGCCTTGCCGTCCCATCCACCAGCACGTATTTCTTGCCCCTTGGCATAACAATATCCGGGTTGTCGTAGAAGGTGTAGACATATTTATCCACCAGAATCTCTCTCAGCCTGTCCGGGAAGATCATCAGAAAATTATCGATCAAATCCATGTTGTATGTCCAGTGATCTATCCAGTAACCCTCGTGCGGTTCTCCCACATCATTCTCCTTACAGAACGAGAGCATTGCAGCAACTATCTCATCATAGTTTGATGTTCCGGATCCGGTCTCTTCGATCTTCATTATGAACTCGCCTGGCGTAAAAGGCTTCTTAACCATCTCTAACAGATCTCTGAATGATTCCGGGTCTTTTACAATCTTGCCGAGCCATTCTTTTAATGCAGGTACATCCTCAGCCGTGTAGGTAAGTCCGTTGACAACCAGAGGGTTGAACCCGTCGGTCTGAATCAGGTTGAAGAACGTGATGATATTACTGTCCTCTATCAGCGGGTTGAACCAGACATCATTCCTGCGGTTCTGATTGACATCTCTGAAATGTGAGTTGCCCTGCGATAGATACGTCTGTTCCAGTACAAAATAGTTATAATCCCGCTCAAGATCGCCATGCTTTCTTGAATATAGGTAGAATATGCTTTTACTCCCCTGGGTTTTAAATACAACAGGCAGCCCGCCCCTCAGAACATTGTCCAGAAATGTCTGAGCACAGTAACTGTCAAAATTCTTATTACTGCTGACTGTTGCTATGTTGTCCTCGATCTCTCTAATAATTCTCCTGTTCTCTTCCCTTTTCTCCTCTATAACGCCCTTCTTCACAATATGACCTTTAAAATTCTTCAGTCTCTCTTCAGAGGATGTATTGCCCATAATAGAATAGAATACGATCTCATCATCTCCGGGTATGTCTAAAGAGAGTAACGTGAAGGCACATGGAGTCTTATTCTCATACATCTGGTCAGAGTCTAATATTTTTTCTATATCCTTCTTCTCAAATATCCATGGATACTCAAACCCTCCGGATACACCGAAGATTGATTCGGGATCTACTGCATAGCTATCCTTGAGAATGTTACGTTGGTCGGATAAGAACGTAAAATAGAAATTGCAGCCCGCAACCTTCTGTACCTGTGGGGTATCGAGCGGGACCTGTTTCAATCTGAAAAGCGGTGCCCCATCGACGGTGTCCACCTGCATCATCGCTTCAATATGTCTCGCGATAAACTTTATGCAGTGTTGATTCATGCCAAACGGTAATATGAGTGGAAGACCGTCGATCAGCTCTATCTTCAACCGTTTCTTCCTCTGATTCCTGATGCTCACTCTTCGTACAAGTCCTGCAACCGGCAGATTCACGAGTGGAAAATAATCTACAGTTATTTGTATGCCTAAATCGCTATTAATTTCACTTAACTCTAATTCTTCTGCAGAAATTATCATTCTCTGAGATATTTTCTCATCTTCAGACGGTCTGAAAGGTTCATATAAGCAACCATCAGCGGTCTTTAAAAAGGTCCTGAATCCCTGATTGCCGACCAGCTGGCAGGCTTTATTAAAGGGGAAGAATTCCATTATTGCGTTATCCTTATCTCTCACCCCCATGCTGGATATAGCCTGCACTCTATTGACATAATAAATCCATAATGGAACCCCCCATTTCCCTCCTATGCCCGGGAAAAAACTGGAAAATGGTTCAGCCCAGTTATAGTTTTCGATAACAAAACGATTTTTAGTATCGAGATAGTATCTGGTTTTTTCTTCGTTCATCATGATAAAAAATCATGTCTCAATGACTTTAATACTTTCTGCCGTTCGCCACAACATCCCATACACCTCAACAGCCGAGTCCGCAACCTTATCCCACGTAAGGTGCCGCTCCACAAGCTTTCTCTCCTTTTTACCCATCAGAACAGTCTCATCCATGTCGTCGAGACGGCTGCCCACGCCCCATGCAATGTCGCATGCGTCGTTCACAAACTTGGTCGCGCTCAAGAGTATTTCAACCCCATGATGAACCTAACTCGTCAACATATCGCCCGGGTTGATCGCGAATAGCGTGACATCATGCCCTTTCGCAACAAGCATCGGCGCCACATTCTGTGCATACGTTCCAAGACCCCTGGCAATCATGTCCCTATATACTATAGATCTAACGCATATTCACGCCGCAGAACCTTCTCATACACTTCCAATGTCTTTTTGGCGATATGATCCCACGTATAGAACTGTTCCACCCGCTTTTTCCCGGTTTTCCCCATCTTTTTCATCAGATCCGGATTATCAAGCATATAGTTGGTGCACCACGCGATCGACTCTGGCTGCATGTATGCTTTGATTCCGTCCTTGAAGTTATCGATGACATCCACCGCCTCTGTACCGACAACCGGCTTTCCGACGCTCCAGCCCTCCAGAACCACGATTCCGAACGGCTCATTGCGGCTTGGCACACAGAGCAGGTCGCAGAGGTTCATCAGTTCATTCAGTTCCTTATCCGAGACATACCCTGGAAATCTGCACGACTGATATACACCGAGTTCTCTTGCAAGTTCCTCGTACTTCTGCCTGAACCCGCCCTCGCCAGCGAATATGAATTTGACGTCCCACCTATGCGCAAGTATGTGCGGTATCGCTTCGATTAAGAGATCCACACCCTTCTGGTGAACCATCCTCCCGACAAAGAGGACAACCGGTGCAAGCGGATGGATTCCATAGCGCTCCTTGGCGTGTCCCGGATCAATACCCAGCTTTGAGCATGAGATGACGCCGTTTCCAATGATTTCGATCTTACCATCCGGAATCCGGTATAAATCCACAATCTCGCTATGCATCTGCCCGGATGTTGTGATCACTGCTGATGACTCGTAGCCTGCAAGCCATTCTCGATGCGCAATCTCTTTTGACTCCCCTGAATTAGAGTGGCAATTCCCATTTCGTCCCCATTCCGTACTGTGATATGTGATAATGAACGGAGTATTGCTTCGTCTTTTAATCTCGGTGAGGGCAGTAACCGGATGCCAATCATGCCCGTGTATGATATCAAATTTCCCAAAGACCTCCTCTACCGCATAGAACCTCTCAACCATCGCCTCACACATCGCATTCATCTGGTCAACGATCCCGCCGGATTGGTCATGCGCACATCGCTCGTAATGCACGCCATCGATCTCTGCGTACTCGCTTTCATCGCCGATTCGTGTGAAGATGTGAACCTCGTTTTCTTCGGCAAGGATCTCTGATAGATCGGTCACATGCGGCGCAATGCCGCCAACCCTGACCGAATGCAGACTCTCCCAGGCAAAGATGCCAATCCGCAGATCACTGACCGACATGCACCTGCCCCCATATATCAAGCATATCAGGTGGCATCAGGTTATCCACACCGGTTCCACCATTCCTGAATTCTGCGAATCTCCTGTAAGACGCGGCATTAGGCCGGTGGATATCACTGAACGTGCCTTGTTCTGCGCAGGTCGCAGTCTTTGCAAGGAGCATCTGCCTATTCTCTTCGTATATGGTCATATCGATCACTTATTTTTTTTTACATCCGGACAGGGTGATTTTGTTTGCACGCACTACCCTCAACTTCGATTGCTTACATCAACGGATTACAACCACTAAATATGTTTCTATTGATCGGTGTCATCGGTTCGACACTGTCGCCTTATCGGCACCTTCGCCCTGGATATCGCATTCAAAGACAGACCGTTCGACCGAGAAAACCACCATCACAAAAAAATAAAAAAGAGTCACGCAAAAATAAAGAGATGGTGAAGAATCACTTCACCTCGATCTTTGTTGCTTCCGGAAGTGCGGTCTTCACCATCTCGATTCGCAGCACCCCATCCTTCAATGTGGCGTCAACATTGTTCGGGTCAACCTCGGTTGGCAGGGGAATTCTCCGGTAGAATTTGGTGTAGCCGCGCTCTCTTCGGATATATCCTTCACCTTTCTCTTCCGTCTCCTTCTTCTTTTCAGCCGTGATCTCGAGCATGTCCCCATGGACATTGATGGTGATGTCCCCCTTCTCAACGCCCGGGATATCAGCAGTTACCAGAATCTTGTCTTCTGTGTCCTGTATGTCCAGGGATGGGGCTACCGTCTCCGCGGTCACCTCACCAGCCCTCGCTGGCAGTAATCTACCGGCTGTGATCGGTTCAATATCGCCGACGACTCTGCCCATCCATTCTTGCATCCTTCGCATCTCTTCAATTGGGTCTAACCATCTTCTGTACACTTTTACCACCTCTATATTCGATTGCGCGTATCTCAGTTCTTCTAACCATAAACCTATCGTTTTTTCCTCTATGACTTTTTATTATTTAAGCATTATGTTAATTTTAAGAGACAGATATCGCTCATCGTCCAATGATTAATGATATTAGAGACTATTCATCCAACCTCCGGTACACCCCCACAGTATCATCCGCTATTCGATCCCAATTATACATAGTCTCAACCAGCTTCTTGCCATTTCGCCCCATCTTCTTTGTTGCTTCAAGATCGCCCATCGAGTAGTTGACGCACCATGCGATGGATTCCGGATTCTGGTATCCGACTATCCCATTTGAGGAGTCATCGATCAGATGCACGGCATCGGTTGCGATGACCGGTTTTGCCGCGTCCCATGCTTCCAGAACCACGATTCCGAACGGTTCGTTGCGGCTCGGAACACAGGCGATGTCGCACGCGTTCATGCAGTCGGAGAGCGTCTCGGCAGATACGTGTCCGAGGAACCGGCAGGCATCCAGAACACCTCGTTGCGATGCGCATTGCTCGCAGTATTGTCTCATCCCACAATCACCCACCACCGAAAGGTTTAAGTTCATTATGAATATGTATTCATTGATGCCAAGACCGAGACGCCACCGGCAGATATGGTCATCATTCGATTATGATTACTGGAGACCGTGTGCAACCTGTCTGGAGGACCGCGGCGAAGTGGTCCTGAAGATGGAAGAGATGGAGAGCATACGGCTGAAGGATCATCTCGGAATGGACCAGCGTGAGGCGGCAGAGCTTATGAACATCTCGCAGCCGACATTTCACCGGATCCTGGCTGAAGCAAGAAAAAAGATTGGATGCGCCCTCGTTTGTGGCAAAGCGATACGAATCCACGGCGGGACGTACGAGATGGCGGTTCCGCCGGGGCGCAAGTTTCGGTGCTACGACTGTCAGCACGTATGGGAAGTTGCGCATGGCACAGGAAGACCCCTGAACTGCCCGAATTGTGGAAGCGTGAAGATACGCCGGGCAGATGATGATCGCGGGTATGACAGATCCGGAAGTGGCGCGCATGGCAGGCAGGGTATGCATGGCATGCAGTAACAGTAACAAACAGTAAAAACGGTGAAATCATGAATAAAGACGAAGAGAGTATGGCTCAGGAAAAACGCTTACAAGAGCGTATGGGTAGAGTGAAGCACAAGATAATGGTTATGAGTGGAAAGGGCGGCGTTGGGAAGACCACCGTAGCAGTCAACCTCGCACTCACACTCGCGGCAAAAGGGTACGAGGTCGGGATCATGGATGCCGACATCCACGGTCCGAATGTCCCGAAGATGCTCGGAATCGAGGACGAGCGTCCCGATGTATCAGAAGAAGGTATAGCCCCGGTCTTCGTGCCTCCGAGGGTTAAGGTCATGTCCCTCGCATTTCTGCTTGCAAGCAAGGACACGCCAGTGGTATGGCGGGGACCGCTCAAGATGGGTGCGATCAAGCAGTTCCTATCCGACGTCTTCTGGGGCGATCTGGACTGCCTGATCATTGATCTCCCGCCCGGAACCGGCGATGAACCCCTCAGTGTCGCTCAGTTGATCCCGGAGATTGACGGCGCAATCGTCGTCACCACACCACAGGACGTTGCCCTGCTGGATTCGAGAAAGTCGGTGACCTTCGCAAAGGAGCTTGGTATGCCCCTAATCGGGATCATAGAGAACATGAGCGGATTCAAATGCCCGAAATGCGGTGAAACAATCGATCTATTCAAGATCGGCGGTGGCGAACGCGCTGCAACCGATATGGACATACCGTTCCTTGGTAGAATTCCAATCGAGGTCAAAATCGTTGAGTCTGGCGACAGCGGCATCCCATTCGTGCTTGCGCACGAGTCAGAGGCTGCCAGCGCCTTTGAGGCGATTGTTGAGAATATAGAACACGTTGTGAAAGGAGAGTGATATAAATGAAGATATGCGTAACATCAACGGGACCATCCCTGGATGCGCCCGTAGACCCGAGATTCGGCAGATGCCAGTACTTCGTTATCGTGGACTCGGAGACGCTGGAGTATGAGGCGATGCAAAACCCGAGCGTAGGTGCGTCGGGTGGCGCTGGGATACAGGCGGCACAGACCGTCGCAGGCAAAGGTGTCAGCGTCGTTGTCACCGGAAACCTGGGACCGAATGCAACCCAGACACTCGCAGCTTCCGGAATTGAGATGGTGACCGGTGCAAGCGGCACGGTCCGCGATGCTGTTGAGCAGTACAAGAGCGGAGGGCTGCAGCAGACCACGAGTCCAACTGTTCCCGAGTATTCCGGACTCGGCGGCGCTGGTGCAGGTGCAGGTGCAGGTGCCGGAATGGGCGGTGGCAGAGGTATGGGCGGCGGAGGCGGACGTGGCGGCGGACGTGGTATGGGTGGAGGCATGGGGCGTGGCATGGGTGCCGGAGTTCCGGCAACACCCACGCCCCCATCAGCGGCATCCCCGCCTGCACAGACGAGGGATGAGGCGATACAATCCCTGGAAAGTCAGATGGAAGAGATTAAGGCAAAACTGGAAGAACTGAAGAAATAGGAGGCGAACGAAATGAGAGGCGGACACAGGAATATGTACTATGCGACAGGCATGCCCGGATGGATGCGGCTTGGATACTCTCCGGGCTGGGTTGGGCGGAGTCCGGGTGGACTGCCACCAACTGTTCAGTATATGCAGACTGGGATGTGGCAGACGCCACAGCCGCAGGCTACAGTGGCGGGAATTCCGGCTGGCATGCCCGGGCAGCAGGAGGTCTCCATATTAGAGTCTCAGGCAGCGATGCTTGAAGGGCAACTGGAACAGATCAAAAAGAGGATCGAAGAGCTGAGTAAATGAAGTACAAAATCGATGAATCGCTCTGCGTAGGGTGTGGATTGTGCGTCAATGTATGCCCGGTGCGAGCAATAACATTGTCAGATAAGGCAACGATCGACATCGACCGCTGCACTGGCTGTGGAGCCTGTGCTAACGTGTGCAAGCTGGGAGCGATCATCGAGGTTGCGGATGAACCGGCGCAGGAGACTGCGTCTGTTCCCACCGCAATTGCGTCCGGAGTTGCGACTGCCATCGGCGCTGTCGGAAACGCGATCAAGCGATACGCAAGTAGCAGCACCTCTACCGGCTCCCGTCAGGGCGGTGGTATGGGTCGCGGAGGCGGTCGTGGCAGTGGTAGCGGTGGTGGACGTGGCGGCGGCGGTCGCGGCATGAATAAACAGAATAAACAGAACAAAAGGAGGCGGTAACAATGCCAAGAGGAAGAGGTTTTGGAAGAAGGGGCTCTGGATTCTGCAGACAGTACCCATTGCTTCCGACTGGATCGATACCTGCGGGAATAGCGTATCCATGGGCATATCCATGGTTCCCACGAGGTGGATACACGGGTTATTACAGGTGATAACGATGAACGGATTATACGGAGAAGGTATCGGCCCATACTATTGGGGCAGATGTAGAAGGTTCCCGTGGCTGCCAAGATGGTGGTGGGCTATGCCGGCTACGCCGTATGCACCGCCGGCACCTGCATCGGTGCCAGGTTATGCACCGCCGGTCTATGCACCACCCGCAGGGACTGAAGAGCAGGAACTCGCAATGCTCGAGTCTCAGGCAGCGATTCTGGAGCAGCAACTGGAACAGATCAAGAAAAGACTTGAGGAGGTGAAGAAATAATGCAGATAGGTTCAGGAAGAGGAGGCGGCATGGGCAGAGGCGGAGGGCGACAGCATCTTGGCCCTGCTCAGTCGTGCAGATGCCCGAACTGCGGATACACACAGCCACACCAGCCGGGTGTGCCGTGCGTCAATCAGGCATGTCCGAAATGCGGAGCAGTGATGGTAGGCGTATAACCTACCATTCTGATATTTTTTGGTCTCAGTGATTCTCATAGTTGGTGGTTCGAATGCGGGAATTTCTGGGAACGTTTAGTCATGGATGTAATGCGCACTCTGAAGTGTGATATTGGCGTGAAGTTGGTTGAGGCGGGGATGTCTTTATCTGAAAAGGCTTACACCATAGGTTACCCTGAATGATCTGGTTGTGCTCATGATATGTTTTCGGTGAAGTATGTGTCATGGAGTTCACAGCAGAAGAGGAAGAGCGAATCAA
>Ga0209013_10002361_pt1 | contig 17126 bp, 13 predicted proteins | sample Cruoilmetagenom2_FD_187291 | JGI IMG/M metagenome (GOLD analysis project Ga0209013, IMG submission 187291) | Oil polluted marine microbial communities from Coal Oil Point, Santa Barbara, California, USA - Sample 2 (SPAdes) (version 2) | ecosystem: Environmental > Aquatic > Marine > Oil seeps ...
AGTTCTGCAACTTGGTAAATAGCATTTTGATTCTTTACCCCTCTTACCGCTATCGAACCGAATTTTTTCATTACCAGGTTCATGGGAAAGAAAAAAAGCTCTTTTTTCGAGAGGAATTTATACTTGATCCCTAATTCAGTGACTCCTAGCTTCCCATATAAAGCATCGATATGAGCGGTGTGAGGGGCAAATATTATTATGGACTGTTTTATGTCAGGAAATTCACCAGTGATTTTCCAACCTAATCTATCTAAAACCTTACCTGAAATCGTTTTCATTATTCTGATATATTTTGATCCTTAGAAATTTCATATTATAGTTTCTTAATATAACTTCTGCTTCTTTTATGCTGTCTGTGGTCATACATCCTCCAGAGTTGTTGTACTCTCTTATTATCTTCAAGCTCCCTATTCGTTTCAACCCACTTAAAACTATTACTAATAACAGCCGGCATAATTTGATTAAAAATTATTGCATTGAGACCTTTGTTCTGGAATTCAGGTTTTATCCCAATGAGTAATAGATCAATTGTGTCATTCTTTTTTAATACACGGGTAAGAGTTAAGAAACCAAATGGAAATAGTTTCCCATTAATTTTTTTTAATGCCTCTGACATCGAAGGCATTATTATTCCAAAGGCAATAAGTTGGCCTGCATGATCCTTTATAAGGCTAATATATTCGGGATTAATGACTCCAAGAAACTGTTTCGTTAGCCGTTGAATTTGCCTATCAGTAATCTCAGAAAAGCCATATAGTCCATCATAACACTCATTGAGCAACTGAAACATTTCTTCAATATAATCCTTCATTTCATTCTTACTCTTCAGCCTTACCTGAGTTAGGTTATACCTTTTTTGAATCAATTCCGCCCCCTTACTTACCTTTAAAGGAACTTTTTCAGGAACCTTAATTCGATATTCAATCCAGTCAATATCTTTTTTGTAGCCACAATGTTCAATATGGCCTGAATAGTAGGGAAAGTTATAATGAGCGGATGACGTAGGTAATTCACAAAAACCTTCAACAAGTACCCCAGATGGATCAAAGGAAGTAAAACCCAAAGGACCATGAATATAACTCATGGCTTAACGGATTTATTCATTAAATGCATTTTAAGAGTTCATGTTCGCTTAAGACCAGCAGAGATAATTGTTATTAATTCATCAATCGAATTGGAGTATTCCATATATTTATCCTGAAGGAATAGAGGAATTTCTATACTTTTTAGCAGCATCAATATTAGGCTTACTGATGAATCTAAATCAGTAAATTCCAGAACTCCTTCCTTCTCACCCTTTGATAAAATCATCAGAAGTTGAGTCCGTTCAAATTCCTCGAAATCCTTTCTTACGTCATCAACAAATCCGTAACGCTCGATGAAATCGGCTCTAATTGTTTCATGATAATTTTTAGCCTCATTTAGCAGCTTAAGCCGGGTTTTAGCGTAGTGTTCTAAAATTTCCACCGGATTACTATCTGAATCTACTATTTCCTTAAGGTGTATTTGAACACTAATTAGTTCTTGTTTTAGGACCTCATTGTATAAATCTTCTTTACTCTCGAAATAGTAGTATAAGGCCCCTTTTACTTTGTGAATCTTTCGGGCAATATCTCCCATAGTAGTTTTATGAAAACCAAATTGTGGGAAGAAATTGGTAGCTGCTGTTACAATTCTGGATTTTACTGTACTTGATTGCATTGTCATAATGACCGTATTAGGCGAATGGTCAAATATAGAAAATATTTCCTATATTGCATCACACTGAAAGTGAAATGTTATTCTCTGTCTAAAACTTAATAGTCTGGCCAATATCCAACTTTCTAATATTAACATTAGCCAAATGGGTAAATGCAAATACTGTGGTGAGTATGCAGGTTTTTTATCAAAGTATCATAAAAAATGCCAACAGGTCAAATCAAACGCATGGCAGAACATCCTTAATGAAATTGAAACTACGATTGTTGACGGGAGCAACTTAGGAACTTTAAGAAGTAAAATTGTTTCCATTGGTAAATCAAGTTTTATTGATTCAAACGAGATAAAAGATCTGCTGGCGATGGGATTTAGCAATGCTGTGAGAAGATTTCTTGAGGATGGAGTTATTTCCAAGGAAGAAGAGGAATCTGCCACATTATTTAAATCCCACTTTAATCTGCTTCCCCAGGATTTAAATTATAATGATGCTTTCAATACGATGGTAAAAGCATCGGTATTAAGGGAAGTTCTAAATGGTAACTTTATTGATGGAATGGAGCAATTTAAATGGACTTCCCCATTCAATTTTCAGGATGAGGAGAAATTAATATGGCTATTTAAGGATGTTGAGTATTATGAGAACTGCACCAGGGCTCAACACAGAGGTGGAGTTTCAGGTATGTTCATAAAACTTGACAATGGTGTATATTTTAGGAAATCATCATTTACTGGACGTATTTTGAATACAGATGAGATGATACTTAAAGATACAGGGTCTGTTGGTATAACCAGTGGGCATATCTATTTTTTAGGAGAGACTTATTTCAGTGTAGAGTATAACGAAATAATCACATCCTATGGTTATGAAGATGGTTTATGTATTAAGAAAGCGGGAGCAGATCACCTTTCGCATGTATTTAAAAATATCGATGGCTGGTTTTGCTATAATTTATTGGCGAATCTTATTCAGAAATAGTGGTTAATAAAAGAACCTGATACTCGTAGCAATGAGCAACATCAATATTGCAAATATGCTAAAAAATAGCAACTCAAAGTTTTTGAAAAGCCTACCATGTTTTGCTGTTAAATTGATTGCCAAAATAATCAGGCAGAAAGAACTAAATCATATTATAAATAAATATTCAGAATTTGAGGGGGTGGATTTTTTACCAAAAGTTATTGACGAACTTAATGTGAAAATTGAAATTGAAGGAGAAAAAAATCTACCCGATAACGGAAAATGCTTTTTTGTTGCTAATCATCCTTTTGGACTTCTTGATGGTTTAATACTAACATCTATTGTAGGAGAAAAATATGGCAAACTAAAAGCAATTGGTAACGAGGTTTTCATGTTTGTGCCTAATTTAAAACCAATGATTGCCGATGTAAAAGTATTTGGTAAAAACTCCAGAAAAAATATAGTTGAATTAGAAAAAGTATATGCTTCGGATGTGCCAATTACCCATTTCCCTTATGGATTAGTTTCAAGAATACATAAATTAAAAATTCAGGATAAATCTTGGAATAAAAGTTTTATAACTAAAGCGATTTCAAACCAAAGGGATATTGTTCCAATTTGGTTTTACGGTAGAAATTCGAGCCTGTTTTATACAATTTATTTAATTCGTAATACATTCGGAATAAAAACAAATCTTGAGTTGATGCTCTTACCCCGTGAGTTGTTCAGAAAAAGGGGCAAGACAATTAAAGTCAAAATTGCTAAGCCTATTCCATATCAAGAATTAAACAAAACATTATCACATTGGGAGTGGGCACAGAAGGTACGCTCAATGGTATATGATATAGAAAACAGTGAATCAAATTAATAAATCTCAAAAAATCAAAAACCCTTTTCATGAAGAAAGTATCCGCAATGATTTGTGTTTATAACGAAGAAAAAACTATTAGAGATGTTATTGTGTCAGTTTCAGAAACTCAAATTGTTAATGAGATTATCGTTGTTAATGATGGCTCAACTGATAATACTAAGAAAATAATTGAGGAACTGAATGAAGACATTGAAATGACAGATATTCATTTTGCAGAAAATAAGGGCAAAGGTTATGCAATGGCTGTTGGAGTTGAGAATGCAGCAAATGAAATAATTGCATTTATTGATGCTGACCAGACAAAGATAATACCCAACTATATTGATAAAATGATAAATCCCCTGTTAAAAAAAGAGTGTGATATGGTTTTGGGATATTCAACAGTCAATATTTTAAGTCAGGATGTGAATCCTTTAAAAATATTGACAGGAGAAAGAGCCTTGTTAAAAGAAGACATTACTCCAATTATTGATAAAATGAAAGAATCAAGGTTTGGGGTAGAAACGCTATTATATTTCTATTATATTTCGATTGGTAAAACCTTAAAATTTCTCCCTTTAGTAGGATTAAAACATAAGGATAAATACAAAAAAGTATCAATTACAAAAGCTACAGCGGATTATCTTCAAGAAGGGTGGGAAATTGCATACACCGCTATGAAAAATTATGACTTAATGTTAAGAACATTTAAGAATATGATAAATAGAAATATTTAGCTGTCCGCTCAGGAAGAGAGTAAATTAAAACTCTCTGGGGAACTATTTACCGACCAACGTTTTTGCTTGAATCTCAAAACGACAGGGTTTGGAATAATGGACTTACCCCTAAAACCAGGACGTTGAATTAAGCTATGCTGCAAAAGACTAAAAAATAGCAGCTTAAGAAAAGAATTAAAGCTTAATAGCCACCAGTCACTTTGTGAAAGTCTAAGGTTCAATATTCGCTGTTGTCGGGCCATCAACCAGTAAAACCTCGTTTTCATCGATTCGCATCCTGTCGATAAAAACAACCCGTTGATGACCTGTTTTGGTGGTACGTCCGTGATACACACAATACATCTGCTTTCCATCCTTTGACCAGGTAATGCTGTTATGTCCCGTGCCACTAACCACTCCCCCTTTTTCCGTATTTTTTTCCAATACCGGGTTGTTCTTTGCTTTTTTAAACGGACCTAAAGGAGTCTGTGAAGTAGCATATCCAACCGCGTAATGCTGACCTCCAAAGAAATTGGCCGAATACATCAAATAGTAGATGTCTGAATGCTTAAAAATGAATGAGCCCTCTGTCCACCGCCGGTTAACTTCACCCGATGTTACCGATCGGCTCTCCCACTCAAATTGTCCATCATCACTGGTTTCAGGAGGACGAAGCAGCAGAACCGGATTACCAATGACCTCACAGAAATCAGGTGAGATCTCCACTCCGTACACCCAACTCTCTTCAATTTCATCAAATAGGTTCTCATCACGGGCCCACCGGGCAACATCACTCTCCACTGGATTCTTATAACAACACCGGGAGTAGTATAAAAAGGCCTTTCCCTCTTCCATCCAGATATTTGCATCAATAATCGGATACCCCGGATCAAATAATGGTTTATCAGACAGGTCTTTAAAAGGCCCGGTAGGATGGTCAGCCACTGCTACGCCGATACGGAAATTTTCTAATTCGTTATTTGGATTATATTTCCAGTCGGCGCTAAAGAACATATAATATTTACCGTCGTTTTCATAGACCTCAGGTGCCCAGAAATTTGCAGATGTCCATGACTCCGCGGTGTTTCCCCTGTAAACCTGTCCTTCATGTTTCCAATTGATAAGATTATCTGAAGAGTATGCACTAAAGCCATCAATGGCACCTCCTCCTGTTCCATACATGTAATATTTTCCATTGGATGACAACAGCACATACGGGTCTCCAAATTTTACCGGTAATGGGTTCCGGGGATTGAAAATTTCTTGATTCTGCCTGGTTCCATTGCATGACAGGAGAATAAGGCAAACAAAGGCAACACTAATCTTTGACATAGCTATATTGTTTTAAAAAACTTCCTTTATAGAGGTTCATTCCCAATGAAAGATTCAGAAAGTACATTCCTTCGGGTAATTGAGTAATATTCAAAACAGGATCACTGATATCCATATCCATAAGGGTCTGCCCCATCAGGTTTACAATTCTCAGTCTGACTTGATTTAAATCTTCAGGTAATTCAATATTTAAATAGTCACCGGCTGGGTTGGGATGGATAGATATTAACTCTTGCCCTGAGTTTTCTGCTGATATGATCCATCCTGTGTCGCTTGGGCAATCAATATAATCACCCACAGGGACCGGTGTTCCGAACTTAGGTACATCCCCATCCCATCTAAATGTTTGCATAAATGTGTAACGGGGTTGATTTCCATCGGTACTCAATCGGCCATGGTACACTATCCAATCTTCAGTACCATCAGGTGAGGTGGTGAATGAATTATGGCCAGTGGCATAGACTCCTCCAGCAGGATTTTGCTTAAAGACGGGGCCAACCTTGGTCCAGGAAGCGGGATTAAGCAGATCCCCATCGCTGTTGACGAGGTAACCAAGAGCATATTCGGGTACCTGGTAACCACTCCCGGAGTAGACCACATAGGTCTTTCCGTTTTGTTGGAGCACTGCTGCGCCCTCATTTACCGGCCAACCGTACAGTTCCCAGGGATACTCCGGACATGAGATCATAACCCTCGTCACCCCGATGGATCTGGGGTTATTTAGTTCAGCAATGTACAGGCATTGACTCTGGGGCTGACCCGGGATGTTGAATTGAGACCAGATGATATAGCGCTTCCCATCGGTATGGGTAAAAATCGTCTCATCGATGGCTCCAAGACCCGGCATCAGCCATGAATCAAATTCATAGGGTCCGAATGGATCTCCAGTTGTGCTCTTTAATACAAACATCTCCTGTCGCTCCTGGATATATGGGACCACATCGGGATTGCTGTCAAGCCCGGTATTTTGTCCGCAACTATATATATACCAATTGTCATCGATATAATACATTTCGGGTGCCCATACATGTCCTCCAACCGGGGTGTCCTCAAACCTCCAGACTGTAATTTCACTCAGTGGTCCAATATCCTGAAGTTTTGGGGATCGCTTTATTCCGATGCGGTTTGCCCTGGTAACCAGTAAATAATAGTTCCCTTTATAAAAAAAGGCAAAAGGATCGGCACCTTCCATAATGGGATTCTGAAAGGAGCACTGTCCAAAAGATGTGGTTTGTCCCTGAAGAAGGATAAACAGGTAACATATGGTGGATATGAATGTGGATCTGTATTTCATTAAGTAGAAATTAAAGTTTTGGACATCATTGCGGGGCTATTTTGGTACGATTTCACCTTCAATCCAGTACAAACCACCGGTCCCATTGGAAAACATTCTGGTAGAGATGGTCACGATGGTGGAATCATTCTTCAGGAACAGGCCGTTATTAATGGCACTCTCCCCCACAGGTAACAGGCCCCACGGATGGGTCACATCTTTGAAATTTTTTGCATTGTTGTCACCGATCATTACTTCCTGGTAGTTGTTCTGAATCCAGTCCCCTCCCCTGTAAATATGGGCAGAAAAGAGTATTTCACCGGTGGGCAATTGAAGGATATAGGGAGCGCCCCCATGACCGCTGAATCCGCTTACCCACCACCTGTGTGGACTATCAAAAAAATCTGACGTAGTAAGGGTCCATGGGCCATCCATATCACGGTGAATCATATAGGGTGAGTTCCCTGAACCGACAGTCTCAATCCCAAATACGACTCCTTTATTTCCCTGGAGTATCATTGGCACAGGCATACCATCACGTTTATTGGGGTAGTAAGCCACCACCTCGGGATCGGACCATGATTGTCCGTTATCGGTAGATCTGATTACCTGGATATCCTGGTAAAGGGGATCGCCGGGCCACCATTTTGCCTCACTGGAATAGAATAGCTCTATCTCTCCATGGGGAAGTTGAACCATGGCAGGTTCCCAGGTCCGCCCTGTCTTATAGACGATAGGCGCTTCCCAGCTCTGTGCAGAATCTTTACTTACCAGGATCTGAACTGAGCTCTGGTTTTCATCCGGACGGGCATTGGCCTCAATGGCAACCAGAATCCATCCATTTGCCAGTTGAAGTATCTCAGGTGTACAGAAACGCCAGTACTGACCGGGATAATCCGCCAGATCCATGAGTGTCTCCTGAACTGACCAGGTGGCTCCATTATCATAGCTTTTGCGAATATATATGTTTATCCAGTCCCCTGTATTGGGTCCACCATGGTACACCAGGACCAATGTATCGCTGGTTCCTAAGCGTTTCACCCTTCCATATGCACCGTAAGTGCCTGGAGGGTTCAGTTGTATGGCTGTGGAAGGATCGCTCCATATTATCCGGTGATTTACATCAGTGGTAGTTGTATCAACAACTCCATCGTATACCGACCAGGTTGTAATTCGCTTCTCATTGCTGTAATAGAATATGCTACCGAATCTGATATAGGCCTGTATAAAATAATCTGTTCCTGGTAACAGCGATCCTGCGATTGAAGTCAATTGTCCATCCTCAGAAAAACCCTGGACCTTTTCAGAGGTTGGAAGGGATGCTGATTCTGAATTGATAAATATTCCATGTTCTTCAATATCTTCTGAGTTTACACCCGTCAGATCGTACCTCATCCAGACCGAGTCCCCGGTCACATTATAGTTCTGTTGCATGATCACCTCAATGGGAGAAAATTCAACACTGTTCCCAAATATTAAAGCACCATCGGCGGCGGTGCCGTATGCCCTTGCATAGTATGTGACACCCTGGTCCAATCCTGACACTTTTACACTGAAAGAGTCTTCCACCGGAGGTGTCAGTTTTATTTTTTGAGAATTTTCATCAAAGGCAGGTTGATTGCTATAGACTAATCCATACTCCTCCAGTGCCACATCACCACTGTCTATTTCACAATAGATCAAAGCGGATGATTCTGTAATGCTGTCGATCCGTCCGGTATACACCCTGAGTGTTCTGAGGGATGTATATTGTGAAAAGAGTGAGTCGCAGGAACCTGATAAAACAACTGCACGAACGTAAGCTGAGGTATCGGTTCTATATGACAGGCTCAATTCATTAGCCTTAGCAATATCCCACCATGAATCTCCTTCATCTTTAGAGTCCTGCCATTGAATATCCCCGTGTGGATATTTGCTAAGCTGAAGCAGTACGGGTTCAATGCTGTTATAATATGTAGTATAAATTTCAGTTCCCTGCTGAGCCATTAATCCTGACCCGATCACATGAATGAGTAAGAGCAGAAAATAGATTAAGATCTTTTTCATTACGTCTAGATATTAATTCAGGATTAGCTTCTTAACTGACACCCAGTTGTTGTATTGTATTGAAAGCAGACAATAGTTGCTTGCGGTGTGTGGCAGATCCACCCTGTGTGTAAAATCTCCTTTGACCTCCGGATTTGAGAATGAGTACAAGATTTTTCCGTCAATGGAAATCACGGATAATGATACCGGTCCATTCACATTCCTTATTAATATTTGAAAGCTATTGTTACCTTGATCCCGAATCACATATTCGGAATCTTCCCGAGAGAATCGTTTGACTGTAGTGCCATAATCAAATAGTGTGAGAGAATCTATAGCTAAACAGTTATTCTCATCGGTTACAGTCAGCCAGTACATCCCTGAATTCTGCACCTCCGGTGACTTCTCATAATATATATGGCCAATTTCATCATACCATTCATAGGCATATTCAGGTGTTCCGCCGGTAATTGTTACCAGATTGCCTATCGTAACTGATCCTGTTTCAGACAGGTTAATATCGCTGCCTGCATCCACTCTCAACACGGAAGCCTGACTCAACTGCAACGTAATCTTTTCATTCACTGACTGCCCCGAAAGAGACAGACCTAAGAGGCTGAGTAGTATACCTGATAAAAATTTCATTTAGTTTCCTTCTTTCTATTTGATCAAATAGCTCACTTTCCCAAAGAAATTGAGGGTGCCTAAATTCTATCTCAGGCACCCCCAATAACTCTTCTAGATACTGTCCATTTATTGAGCGATCATTACCTTTTCAGCGGCAATTTCACCTTCAAATTCAACCTTCACAATATATATACCATTTGCAAGGTTTGTGGTGTATTCACCCTCAAGGATCTCTTGCTTTATAATCTGACCTGTCAGATTATACACAGAAACTGTTCCTGCTTTATCTGCATTCAGCTTTACCACCAGCTGATCATGCAGGGCATATACTTTCAACAGTGAGCTAAGTGCAGATTGTTCAACGGATACACCTGATATTTTAAATGATGCCACATCGGCCCAAACCGACCCTTCATAGGATGCATCAATTGCCTGAACACTCCAGGTGTATTCTCCCGGTTCGAGGTCATTGAGTGTAATTTCCTTATTCAGGAACAGACTTCCATTCTTCACAACCATGCGCACACCATCCAAATCTCCACCCACATGTGATGCAGGAGCAACTACAAAATCGCCGACACCATCTTTAAGATAATATTCATATGTCAGTGCTTCGGCTGCACTCTTGTCATCGGTGGCTGCTTCCCATGAAAAGGTTACCTGGTTTGTACCCATCGTAGTTACAAGGTTAGCGGGAGCTGATGGTCTGACATTGGGCGAACTGGTATTGGTATTGAAGTATACGGCTGCTGTTCTTCCAACTTCCTCACCGACATACCACATATCATCCCAGCTGTGACCGGAAACAAGGAAATCCATGACCCCATCTCCGTTCCAGTCGTTGAATAACAGTACTGTTTCAGAGGCTCCGGGTACACGTCCAACTTCGGTGAAATTCCCTGCACCATCTCCCTTATACAGATAAGCTGCCTGGGTGTGTGGACCTGGATCGGGTGCCCATCCTGTAATGATCAAATCATGAAATCCATCATTGTCCCAGTCAAAAGAGGCTGTTCCAACCCCGCTGCTGGTCAATGGTCTGATATCATTAATGATGGCCGGCTGGGGTTTATCCAGAAATGTGCCATCCCCCTGGTTCATGTAAACATGTGTGATACAAGCCCAGATATCCCCATCTATTGGTTCACCAGTTCCTGAGCCACCTTCGCCATACAGCGCCATATCCATGTAACCGTCACCATTAAAGTCAGAAAAGTCAACGCCTCCATTACCCTTCTGGAAGATACCATTATCTCCTATAAAAGCCCTGTAAAAGGTACCGGGTTCTTCATCATTGTTTATGAAGATATCACATATTACCCTGGCGCCATTGTTTGTAGCCGGATTATCACAGTTAGAGGTAATGAATATATCTGTGAGCCCATCGTTATTGTAGTCAATCACTTCCAGATAAGGAATTCCGAATTTATACTCCCCAAATACATCCTCATTGGTCTCTTCAAATGTATCGTCACCCTGATTTATATAGACGAATGATCCAGCACTATCCACAGAAATCCCTACATAATCCATGTGTCCGTCGTTATTAAAATCAGCGAATGCCCCGGCATTGGTTCTCTCATAAAGTGGCCAATCCAGTTTGGTAAAATTTCCATCACCGTCGTTGGTGTAAACCCCTCCGTGATACCAGGGATCATCGGGCACACCACGTTCGTTAAAGCTGTGCTCAGCCGCAAACAGATCAACCAGTCCATCCCCATTGATATCAGCCCAATCAAGGTTTGCCCTGTCCACTACCCGCAGGTTGGTTGGTGTATTCACAAATCCTGATTCAGTCAATAGATAGAGTCTCTGCCAACGCTCGGTTGTATCGGCAATTCCATCCTCGTTAAAATCGATAGGATCACCATTCTCATCAAGAAAGGGTTCCCGGGGATTATCTTTATTCCCCGCAATGTAGAAGTCAAGGTCTCCATCTCCGTCGATATCCACAGAGGCACCTCCTCCCCATGCCTGTCCAAGTTCCTCATGGACCACATGGGTTTGTGCAAACAGCCCCATTGAGATCAGGGCAATCATAAATGTGTAAAGCGCTCTTTTCATAATAGTAAATTTTAGTTAATAATTGATTTATTTATAAATCACAATGACTTTCATTGATAGATATTACTTGGCAAATTTCGGGTTGTTCCATCCCGCTTTAGCCTCAAAAACCCGGGTGGGCCAACCATTTTCATTAAATTCTATCTTACTGAGTAACAGAGGATATCGATCATCTCCAGTTGAAAGAGTGGGCTTATCAATATCTGTAGCCTGGTAGGTGATCCAAATATCATCATTGGAATCCTGTAGAATCCCACCTATATAGTTGGCAGCCACAAATCCATTTTCTGAATTTGCCCTGAGTAGCAGTGTCCCTTCTCCATCAAGCATACTGCTCCCTTCCTGATCCATAAACGGACCAGTTATTTCAAGGGCGCGACCAATGGTTATTCTTCCCGCATCGCCATCATCAATACCCCCAAAAAGGTAGTAATAATCAAAAAGCCTGGTCATGTTCAAGCTGTTAATGGCTGCTCCGGTGATCTTAAATTTATCTCCTTTTAATGTGGCAAGTTCAGTTTTACTAAGCAATAGCTCCTGTCCATACATGCCATCGCCACCCTGATAAAAGATATACGCTCTGGAGCCGAATGCAAAAAAGAATGGATTATTGCATACTGAAAGGCCCACAGAGTTTGAATTTATCAATAATCCGAAATCTGTATAGGGACCCTGGGGAGCCTTGGAAGCACCCATGCCAATCCCGGCATCCTTAAGCGTATAAAAGATAAAGTAAGTTCCTTTGGTTTTAGCGAATCCGGCTGAAACGGTACTAATTCTCCCATCAGACCAGTCAGGTTTCTCCTCAAATGCTTCACCCCTGAGCCGCCAGCTCATCAGGTCACTTGAACTGAGTACAGGCGCTGTATTGATTAGCCCTTCAGTCCATTCTTTATCAGAACCGATGGCATAATAACCTACTGCGGCCTCGAAAACAACTGGAAATGAGAGATCCGGTTCCCATACCGGATTCCAGTAGTTGGAATCTTCCGGCACACTGCTTCCTTCCCATAAAACCTCGTACATTCCATCTCCCTGCACATCTGTACAGGAGATCATTCCGAAAATAATTGCCAAAATGATTACCGGTGCAATAATTTTTTTCATCTCTGGATTCTTTTTATTTAGTTGCATTGAGGTTTAATTAATAACCTGGGTTTTGAGTCAGACCGGGGTATAAGGATAATTCCCTGTTTGGAATGGGATAAAGATGACTGACACCCAGTTCAAAATTGCTGAATTCATCATCTCGCTCATTGGCGATCCTATTGATCTCAACCTGGTCGTGCAAGATGCCCCATCTGTCAAGATCATACCATCTGGTTCCCTCCCCGCACAGTTCAACCAGTCGTTCATGCATTATTTGTTCATGAAGCAGCTCCCTGGTTCCAAAATTAGCCGGATCAAGATCGCTCATACCCACCCGGCGCCGTACCTTATTAATATACTCAACAGCAGCAGCACGATCGCTGTTCAGTTCATTGAGTGTTTCCGCATAGAGAAGGAACATATCAGACAATCTCAGAAGACGAAAATTAATTCCTGAACTATAGTCCTCAGAGCCATGGGTATCCACACGTGTATATTTCCTCCAGTAACATGGTTGTGTAAGCCTGTAATCTTCCGTGGCCATCCATTCGGACCAGGTATTTCCATAGAGGAGTGTTGTGTCTCCCGGGATTTCATAAAACAGAGTCACTCCAAGCCGTGGATCTACTTCGTTTCCAGCTGTTCTTTCCAATTGAAACTCTTCAAGGAGCCATGCTCTTGCATAGGCATCTGCCCAGGCACCACCATCCACCACCAATCCAAAAAACTTTGGTCTGTGTGCTCCTAATTCTGCGCCATTATGCAACCCTTCATTAAACTGGATCTCAAACAAAGATTCGCTGTTATTCTCATTGCTCATAGTAAAGTTATCGATATAGTCAGGGACAAGACTATAATTCATCCCAAAGATCTGCTCAAGTTTTTCCCTTGTTTTCTGCCAGTACTCCTGGACCTTTGCCTGATCATTTACGGATGGTCTGTTATAATAACCAGCCAGCTGTGAATAGATCCGTGCCAGCATCCCTTTTACGCTTCCCTGTGTGGGCCTGCCCTGGTCCACAGAAGACCAGGTTTCAGGAAGTATAGACTCCGCTTCAAGAAAGTCACTCAGTGCCTGCAGATATATCTCCTCCTGCTCAATGATTTCCCCATCTTCAGTTGATGTGATCATTCTGGGGCCTTTGCCGAAAGTCCCCGCAAGGTACCAGTAGGCCACACCTCTCAGAAAATAGGCCTGACCAAGAATAGAGTTGGCATCCTCTTTATCTTCAAACAGATCATATCCTTTGGTATTCATATTATCAATCACCTGGTTCACATAGAAAATCTGTCTGTAAATAACCTGCCAGGGTTGAAAAAGTCCTTCAGCATTATCATCATTATAACTGATAATATTGAAATTTGAATAAGCCTGGAAATAGGGATTCGGACTTTCACTCCATCCTTCATCGCTTCTTGAAATGGTCAACACATGAAACCACCTGCTAAAATACCCGGGAACCCTGAATACAGAATAGGCCGAAGTGAGCCCCAACCAGTAATCCTTCTCATTTTCCCAGTAGGTATCAGCTGATTCCCTGTTTGGATCATTCAGATACAGGTTGTCCTCTGAACAGGATTGAATCAATACGATCAATGCCAGCACAAAACCTATAGAAATACCTGTTTTCATCTTTATAGTAGTTTTCATCATTTTCTTTTTCCCTTTAGAAAGAGAGCTGAAGTCCAAGCATAAACGTCCTGACAGGAGGATATCCGCCCCAGTCATTTCCTAAACCAAACACATCGTTACCAGCTACTTCAGGATCATATCCCAGATAATCGGTAAAGGTGATCAGATTCTGTCCGCTCACATAGAATCTGCATGATTGGAAGAAATTCATTTTTCGAAGCAGAGATTCAGGCACATTATATCCCAACTGGATGTTTTTCAGTCGTATATATGACCCGTCTTCCAGCCATCGGTCTGACTGACCCCTTGCATTATCTGTGGTACCTTTCACTGGTCTCGGATAGATCTCCGACGGGTTATCGAGTGTCCATGGCTCAATATATGCAGGCATGTTGTTGGGACTGTCCATTGTTTCAATACCTGTACGCAGCACGCTGAATATTTTATTTCCATACACACCGGTCCAGAACATGGTAAAATCAAATCCCTTATAGTCAGCTGAAACATTTAGTCCTGCTTCAAACACTGGTAGCGGACTTCCCGACCACTGCCGGTCGTCAAGATCAATCTGTCCATCCTGGTTGAAATCCTGGTAGCGAATATCCCCGGGTTTGGCATCAGGCTGTATAATTCTAACATCTCCATCCTCCAGTGTCACAGTATGGTCAAAAACTTCATCCATGCTCTGGAAAATCCCATCGGTTTTGATGAGGTAAAACTCAGATACGGATCTTCCTTCGGAGGTTCGGTTCACATGACTGTATCCACCCTCTCTGAATAATTCACCTAATTCAAGGACTTCGTTTTTAATGAAGTTGAAATTGGCACTCACATTGTACCGGAGATCCCCAACCTGGTCTTTCCAACCGAGTGTCAATTCAAGTCCGGTATTTATCATTTTGCCATAATTGGTCCACTCAAATGCATCATTCCCATAGAAACTAACACCAACTCCCGTGGCAAATGAAAGGGGGAGGCTTACCAGCAGGCCTGTGGAGTGTGCCTGATACCACTCTGCAGATCCATACAATTTGTTTTGCAAAATTCCGAAGTCTAATCCCACATTAAAAGTGGTTTTTGACTCCCAATGGAGGTTTGTATTTGAACGTTCAGTTTGAATGGCCCCTTCATGAATGTTTCCTCCAAATACATAATATAATCCCTCATAGGGGCCATCGTGATCAATTGTAGGAATCCAGTCGTAGGCCCCTAACACTCCCTGATCTCCATTGCTTCCATAACTCACCCTGAACTTAAGATCACTGATTGTAGCTTTCACTGGCTGAAAAAAACTTTCATTGCTGATCCGCCATCCAAACGACGCCGAAGGAAAGAAACCCCATTTATAGTTAGGTCCGAACTTTGATGATCCATCCCTCCTTATATTAGACTGGAACAGGTACCGGTCATCATAATTGTAATTGATCCTTCCGAGATAAGAGATGATATGTACTTCATACTCCCTGCCCCACATATTATTTTGAACCTCTCCAAGGTCAATCTGCCATTTACCATCCACTGCCTGGTCGTACACCTCATTACCTAAATAATACATCTTGCTGTTTTCCACTGTACTCCCAAGAAGAACTTCCAAACTGTGCTTTCCGAGGTTTAGATTGTAGGTAAGGGTATTCTCAAAACTAAGATTGGTACGTTCGTTGCGATTCTCAGACAGCAGGTCATCCCGGCGTGTTTCAACTGACAGATAACGCATTGTAACCGCTTGATCTTTATACTTACTACGTCCATTCCAGTGATCGATACCCAAATTTGTCTTGAAATGGAGACCCTTTAAAATCTCTAACCTCGCAAACAGGTTTCCAAGGATCCTGTTGTGATTTTCCATATTATCGATTGATTCCTGGATAGCCACCGGATTGGTTGCATAGGTGGGATACATAACATTTCCATAACCATACCCACCCCTGCCACTGACCTCATCGGGATCATAGACCGGTATTACAGGTGGCATGGCAAGGGCGTTTGAAAATGATCCTCCGTTGGTGTGTTTCTGCTCAGCGCGAATAAATGAGAAATTCTCTCCGACTGTTAACCTTCCTTTGGTAGTTTCTGAATTTACCCTGAATGTCAATCTATTATACCATGGCCCTTTTAATACCCCTTCGTTGGCGTAATAACCGGCACCAATCATATATATACTGTTTTTTGATCCACCTGCAATGGAGAGATTGTAATTCTGTACTTTCCCTGTCTGGAAGATGGCATCCTGCCAATCGGTATCCGGTATTGTATCTCCGGTAACTGGCCGGCCAAGCCACTCTTCACCTCCATTGATGTATCCAAGTTGATTATAATAGAGATACTCGGTTGAATTCATCATATCCAGTTTTTTGGAAAGTTCCTGAAAACCATAGCTCGCGGAAAAATCAATTTTCGCTGGTCCTTCTGATCCTTTTTTAGTCGTAATAATGACCACACCATTTGAGCCGCGCGAACCATAAATGGCCGCAGCTGAAGCATCTTTCAGGATTTGAATGGATTCAATATCTGCAGTGTTGATACTGTTGGCATCATTCAGGATCAACCCATCGATCACATAAAGTGGTCCGGCATTCGAGAAAGAACCGATACCGCGTATTTTTACTTCAGCCCAACTTCCGGGTGCTCCGGTTGTCTTCACAGAAACCCCGGCTACCTGACCCTGAAGCGCTTCAGCAACCCCGGAGGTTTGTAATTTATTCATTTCATCCACATCCACTACGCCCACAGCACCGGTGAGGTCCCTTTTCTTCTGGGTCCCGTAACCAATGACAATGACCTCATCCAAACTTTGAATATCTGCTGAAAGGGATACGTCAATTCTTATTTGATCTTCCACCGGAATTCGTTGGGTATGAAAT
>Ga0209013_10002362_pt1 | contig 17124 bp, 14 predicted proteins | sample Cruoilmetagenom2_FD_187291 | JGI IMG/M metagenome (GOLD analysis project Ga0209013, IMG submission 187291) | Oil polluted marine microbial communities from Coal Oil Point, Santa Barbara, California, USA - Sample 2 (SPAdes) (version 2) | ecosystem: Environmental > Aquatic > Marine > Oil seeps ...
ATCCTTTTCAGAGAGAATTGGATTAGAAGTCGGCCAAGGAATATTTAACTGAGGGTCATCCCAAGAAATACCTCTATCATGTTCCGGTGAATAGTAATTATCTACTTTATACTGTACTTCAGTATTTTGAACTAATGTACAATATCCGTGAGCAAAACCTTTTGGTACCAAAAGCTGTCTCTTGTTATCCTCACTCAAGATAAATCCTTCCCACTTCCCATATGTTGGAGAACCTGTCCGTATATCAACAATTACATCATAAACAGCACCTTTAGTTACTCTTAAAAGTTTTGTCTGAGCATATGGATCTAACTGATAATGAAGTCCTCTAATTGTACCTGCTTCTCCTGACAAAGCATGGTTATCTTGAATAAAATCAAATGAAAAGCCATTTTCTTTAAATAATCTTGCATTATAGGTTTCGGTAAAGAAACCGCGATGATCACCAAATACTTCTGGTTCAAAAATGTAAGCATCGACTAAGCTTGTTTTAGTAAACTTCACTTTCGTATGTCTCCTCACAGTTTTCTATTTGCCAACTCGATTAGATACTGCCCATAGCCATTTTTACTTAGAGGTTCTGCTAAACTTATTAGATGTTCTCTAGTAATATAGCCTTTTCGATAAGCAATTTCTTCTAAACAAGCTACCTTTAAACTTTGTCTTCTTTCTATTGTCTCAATGAATGTCGATGCCTCCAGAAGAGATTCATGGGTACCTGTATCCAACCAAGCAAACCCACGTCCTAGTAGTTCTACATGAAGATTACCTAATTCTAAGTAGGCTTTATTTATATCAGTAATCTCTAACTCTCCTCGTGCAGACGGCTTTATTGACTTAGCTATTTCCACAACGCGATTATCATAAAAATATAGTCCAGTTACAGCATAACTCGATTTAGGCACTAATGGTTTCTCTTCAATAGATATTACTTTTCCAGAATCACTAAATTCAACAACCCCAAAACGTTCAGGGTCTTTCACATTATAACCAAAAACAGTCGCTCCATTCTCACGCGCAGCTACCTTATCAAGCATTGAGGTAAACCCATGACCATAAAATATATTATCTCCCAAAATCAAAGCCACTGAATCCTTACCAATAAATTTTTCTCCAATAATAAAGGCTTGAGCTAACCCATCTGGTGATTGTTGAACAGCATAAGATAATTGAATCCCAAGATCCTCCCCATCTCCCAACAGTTGTTCAAACCGGGGCGTGTCCTCGGGTGTAGATATAATCATTATTTCCTTAATTCCTGCTAACATCAAAATGGACAGAGGATAGTAAATCATTGGCTTATCATAGATTGGAAGCAACTGTTTTGATACTGAACGTGTTAGTGGATATAATCTTGTACCACTACCTCCTGCTAGAATGATTCCTTTCACCTTGAACAACTCCCAATACCTTATTATCTTTGTAGAAAGAAACTATCGTATTCACTACTTTTAGTATGTCTGATTTTGTAATATTAAAATATAATGGCAGTCTCAATAACAATTCACTTTCATAGGAAGTAAACTTATCTTCTCCGTGAAAAACACTATGGGCCATACCAGCCTTAGAGCTATGTAAAGGTACATAATGAAATACAGCACCAATATCTTCGGTTTTGAGATATTCTATGAGTTTAGTTCTTTCATTTAAATCCGATACTTTTATATAAAACATGTGGGCATTATGCATACATGTTTCAGGAATTACAGGTAATTTAATAAAACCCTCTTCACTCAATGGAAGTAGATATTCATAATAGAAATCCCAACTACTTAATCTATTAAAATTGATTGAATCTGCACATTCAAGTTGAGCATAAAGGTAAGCAGCATTCAATTCACTTGGTAAATATGAAGAGCCTATATCAACCCAACTATATTTATCCACCTGTCCTCTAAAAAACCTTGAACGATCAGTGCCTTTTTCACGAATAATTTCTGCTCTCTCAATAAACTTCTCATCGTTTATTAATAGAGCTCCACCTTCGCCACAATTATAATTTTTTGTCTCATGAAAGCTATAACAGCCTAGGTGTCCAATTGTTCCAAGTGCTTTTCCTTTATAGAAACTATTTACTCCTTGAGCAGCGTCCTCTACTACTAATAAATTGTACTTATCCGCTATTTCCATAATAGTATCCATTTCACAAGAAACTCCGGCATAGTGGACTGGGACTATTGCTTTTGTACGATCTGTAATTGCTGCTTCAATTTTGGTTTCATCTATATTCATTGTATCTGGGCGGATGTCAACAAAAACGATTTTAGCCCCTCTTAAAACAAAAGCATTTGCTGTTGAAACAAATGTATAAGAAGGCATGATTACCTCGTCGCCGGGTTGAATATCAGTCAAGATTGCCGCCATTTCTAGAGCATGTGTACATGACGTTGTAAGTAGTGCTTTCTTACAATTAAAATTCTCTTCAAACCATTTATTACTTTTTTCTGTAAAGTAACCATCACCAGATAATTTATTTTTTCTCAGCACTTCTTCTATATAAATTAATTCTTTTCCCGTAACAGCAGGAACGTTAAATGAAATCATTATGATACCCCCTTTTTTAAACTGACTTACTAGTTACGATTACACCTGCTACTATCAAAAGCAAACCAACTATTTTACCTAAAGAGATGGTTTCACTAAATAAAAATATTGAAATAATGAAAACTAAAACAAATGACAAACTAGTAAATGGATAGGCATAACTTATTTCAAATCTAGTCATAGCTACCATCCAAAATAATGAAGCTACAAATGCTGCAATAAACCCAGATAAGATAAAAGGATCTAATAATAGTTTTAATAAAAAAAAGACTTTTTCAACTGAATCACTAGGTAAGTTTTTATAAAACTGCATTCTCCATTTTATTATAATTTGACCATAAACCGTAAAAATAATAGTACCTAGAATATATATATAACTTCCCATTATTTATTTCTCCATCCCCAAATATAATATGGAGCTTCCGGACCTTTATGAAAGATTAAATCTAAAATAGTAACCCCATGTTCAAATGGAGGATGAAATTGCTCATATTCCGGATAATTCGAGTAATCTTTATAGATTAGCTTTATTCCTTTGTCCTTAAAAAGTTGGTCATCATTATAGTCTTTGGCAGCAGGTCCAGATAAATAAACACTCCCACTAACAGAACTCACCAGACTTAACACTTTATCTTGTTTTTTTCCATCCGACTCTAGTTCATTACTATTCACAAATTCCGTATTAATACCCAGAATTTCTCTAGAAATCTTCTTAATTATATATTGATTCAATTCAGACAAACTCGACCATTTTCTTTTTAAATATATATCTTCAAAAAAGTCATGGTACAAATTGAAATACATTGAATCTTTATAATGAATGGTTATCTTGGCCCAGTGTTCTTTTTGCCAATTATTATCTTTTAATTCCACTTCATTAATTAGCCTATTCAAATTGCTTCCCGAAGGGATAGTTAACCAACTTAACCCCTTTGGAGTTTTAATTTTATTTCTATTCCTCCAGTCATTTTTTGTATACTGAACGTCATCCAAAAAAACGAAAATATCTGAGTCATTGATTATATCGAAATACCCTTTCCAGGGAATATAGTTTGATTGTATAATTGCTACTTTGCTCACAACAGTTTATCCACCTTTTTTTTTGAGTATAAACTACCAGCTTTGATAAAGCTGTTTGCAGGAACCACTAAATTATTTACTATTACAGAACTTGCTCCAATAAAACTATTTTCTCCAATACTCACAAACCCACATACATTACTTCCCGGAGACAAAAAACAGTTATTTCCAACTTCACTATCATGGTTAAGTATTGCCCCCGGCCACATTACTACAAGGTCATTTAATCGAGAATTCATCTCAACTATCGCACCAGCCATAATAATATTCCCATTTCCTAAATGGCTATTATGATCAATAGTTGCTTTGGGATGAATAAGATTTATCGTTTCATAACCGTTATTTTTTATTTTACTTTGAATATTCCATCTCACCTGCAAGTTGTTATAACCCAATGCATTTACTATTTTATAGTCTTCGTGAGAATAATTATTAACTACATCTTTAAATGTCCCAATAACTTGATCACGATGTGGTTCAAAATCATCAATGTAACCAATAAATTTATGACCGCAAATTTCAACTAGGTTCTTAACAATTTGTGCAAATTCTCTTGATCCATAAATAATAACTTTCTCCATAAAAAATACCACCATTCTTTATTCACTTTGCACTTGAACTTTCTATAATTCCCTCATATTCTTTAATTTGTCCTACTATATACAAAGGTTGTTTGGAAGTTTTAAAATTAATACGAGAAATATATTCACCTATTACTCCCAAAACTATTAATTGTATCCCACCAAAGAATAAGATTGCAGCCATTATTGATGGATATCCACTTAAAGTTACTGCTCCTAAAAGTTTTCCAACTAATATAAACAATAGCCATAGTAATCCTAAACCGGAAGTAAATAAACCTATCCAAGAAGAGAACTTTAATGGTAACTCAGAGAATGATACAAATATATTGATAGTGTGCCGCATCAATTTTGTAAAGGTATAATTGCTTGTACCACTTCCTCTTTCAGAATGTGATACTTTTACAGTAGAATAATTATTAGTTAACCAAGACAAATATCCATCTATAAATGGATAAGGAGAGTCAAATTGATCCAACCGCTTTGCTATATGACTTTTTATTATTCTAAAAGAAGTATACTCATAATTAAGGCTTGGGATTGCGATTGTAAACAACTTCCTAGCACTCACCGAAGTAAAATTCCTCCAAAGTGAATGAGAGCGATCGTCGAAAACTCCATAAACTAAATCGTATCCTTTTATGGCTTCATTGTATAAAGCAACTATTTCATTAGGGTCTTGTTCTAAATCATCATCAATTGTGACAATCCAATTACCTTTTCCATGAGCTATTCCACAAATTGTGGCAGCATGTTGTCCAAAGTTTTTACTTAACTTAATCGAGACTACACGATTATCTTGAGAGGCTATTTTTTGAAGAGCATCCCAAGATTTGTCACCACCACAATCTTCAACGAAAATCATTTCGAATGGCTTTTTAAGCTTTTCTAAAGATTCTACTAGTTGAGCATAAAGACTTATAAGATGCTCATTTGAACGATAGACAGGTACAATTACTGAAATTTCAATTTTCTCCCCTTCTTTTTTATCCACTTCATCTAATCTCCATTCTCTTAACCAATATACTTAATTCTCTAATATCATTTGAAATACCATCTTCTTTTGGTACAAAAGATTTATCAGTATTAATTTTAATTTCCAAAATCTGATTTTTTGTTACTTCTCGCTTTATTTGAAAATTACCAGGATTAAGGACTTCTTCGGCTATGTTTTCTCCATTAATAATTATGGAAAGAGTAATTTCATCATAATTATCTGGCACAAATCCTTCCAAAACTAGTTCGCCAATATCTCCACTTTGAAGAATTGCGGTTGCATTTTTATTTATCCATCTGTAATCATCTTCTTCTTCATACCATCCATCACCTAAAAATGGTAATTCTACATTTTCTTCTCGTGTAACTTTTCGAATATCTATTAAACTGTAGTCTTCCGTCTCTACGATAAAATTAGAAGTATCTTCCTTAAAGGTCAATATAACGTTGTTAACTGCTTCAAAGCCCTCTATATTCTCTTTCGTTAGAATAAGAAAGTCAATTTTAGCCCACTTTAAATAGTTCAAAAAGTTCGCTTCTGAAGATACTATACTTGAATTTCCAAGATGATCAGAAGCAATTCCGGTAATGTGCTCATATCTTGTTGGTAAATGATGCAATACTTGTTCATTTCCAAATCCAATAGACCTTGTATTATATGGTACGTTTTCAATATATTTTTCTATCTCAGTTAAACCGTTGTTTTCAAAAAAAACTTCATTACTTTCCTTTTGATATACGCTTAAATTTGAAGTAAATTCTTGAGTTCCCCACTGCCATGAAGAGTGCGAAACAAATGTAAGTGTTAGTTGTACAGGCAAGAAAATCAATACTCCTATAGTAAACCATTTTTGGAATATCATGCTTACTACGTTTTTTCTAATAAATGTATAAATCCATATAAACGAAAGTATAATTGGAATTAAGAAATAGTTACCATCACCTGCATTTTGCATAAAAGTAGCAAAAAAAATACCTATTAGCATTACAGGCGCTATAAATAATAGCAATAAATTAGTATAACTATCTGTTAGCTTACACTTCTTATATAAGAATAAGATAATTAATAAAAAAGCCATAAATACAAGCAGATTACCTGTCCATAACATAATAATATGTGCATAGTCTTTAGGATCAAGTAAAAGTTTATACCATCTTTCTATTACTCCAGATAAAGATATATTTATTTCCAACCCATCTACATTGTGCACTGATGTGACCGGATATTTCGTTTCGAATCCTAGTTTATTCCATAAACTTAATCCAGATGGATATACTGGATAGCCAGTAAGTTTGAATGTTCTATACAAAGTTAAAGAAAAAATAATCAATGATGTTATTAGTAACCAATAATAAGATTTAGCTTTATCTAAATTATCTAGTAAAAGATACTGTTTATTATGTTTTTTTATACCAATAATCATTACAATCAAAAATCCAAATAAAATAAAAGGAATATATAAAAAACTAGTTGATTTTCCTCCTAAAGATAAAACAAGACTAGATAACCCAAACAAAAGTTCCTCGCTTTTATTTTTATATATAAAATTTAACAAGTGATATACTCCTAATAATATCAAGAAAACAGAAAATATATCCGGCTTTGCTGTAGTTGATATATTCGCAAATGCTGGTATGGTCGCCAACATAACTGTACCTACTAAAGAGTAAAACGTTTTCTTTATTAAACTATCTAAAATTTTAAAAATTAAAATTATACTAAAAATAAAAAATATTATATTAATGCAATAAATAAAACTATAATCACTCAAATTACTTAATGGTAAAGTAAAGAATTCAAATAATTTAGGATAAAAGTGTATAAATTGAACAAGGCCTAAATTATCGAAAAATGAGTTATCTCCTACTAATACATATTGTGGTCTTAGTCCATACCAAATTGAATCGTAGTCTATCGCTGTATTAGATTTACTTAATAAGGATAAAACAAGGACCATAATCAAAGAAATTATATCCTTCTCTTTTTTAGAAAATCTATTTAAACTTTCTATTAAAAAGAATGAGAAAGGCTTATTAAAACCTTTTTGAATACTTAATACAAATAATATTATAGTAGTAACCCTAATAACATTTATTGTTCCGAACCCAATAAGTGCTAAAACTAAGTTAATAATACACCAAATTACAAAACCAATTAAAAAACTTCTTAAATAGAAAGCTAATTCATCCCTATTGGTATTAGCATACATTTTTACGTTCACATAGCTACCAATTGAAAAAAACACTTCAAAATACAAAATTGTTAATACAATTGGTAGTAGTAGATTTGTATTCATCAAATACAGCACAGTAATTAGCGCTACCAAAACTAAACTATAACTAGTATTTATAAATCTATTAATCAATATGTAACTAAACAAGATAATTAAAAGCAGAATGCCGCCTTCAATTGTTTCTGGTTGTTTTAATTGCCAACTATAGACATTAATTAATATGTTATCGAATACAACTACCTGAACTAATACAGCGATTAGCATAAATAATAAAATGTAACTGAAATTTTTGGTTATTATTTTATTCAATTTAAATCCTCCGAAGCTTTACGGCCTAATGTGTTTAGCTGTTGTTTTCTTAATACTTGTTCTAAAGTACAATTTTCAATTAATATATTCTCTCCAACCCTAGCATTTTCACCAGCCTGTATATCACTATCTTTATCACCAATTAAAATAGATTCGGAAAGGTTTATGTCATATTGATTCTTAGCCTTTAATATCATGCCTGGGTTAGGTTTTCTATCAAAAGAATCCTGTTTATATTCATCAATGCCATGAGTTGGATGAAACGGACAATAGTACACATCAGTAATAGTAATTCCTTTTTGTTTAAATTGGTCAATCATCCAATCATTTAATACATGGAAGTCTTTAGCCGTATAATAGCCTCTACCTATTCCAGCTTGGTTTGTAATAACAATTATTAAGTATCCCTTATCTTGAAAGGACTTTGTAAGTTCAAAAATACCATCTATGAACTCAAAGTCCTCAATTTTGTATACGTAATTTTTTTCAATATTAATTACCCCATCACGATCCAAAAACAACGCTTTATGCATTGAAGAGCTCCTTTACTTCTTTCTGTGCTTTTTCATAGTCTTCTGGAATTCCTATGTCAATAAAATATGAAGTGGATTTGTATCCAATAACATTTAGCTTATTGAGTTTTTTTTCTAGTATTTCTTTTTCAAATGAAAATGCTATCGGAAGGTTACCCTCGTTTAATACTGTTTTTTTTACTATGTAAACTCCGCCGTTTATCAAACCATTATCCTTATGTTTTTTTTCCTCAAAACCTATAATTTTATTTTCATTCAACACAATAGACCCATATCTATCATAATCAGTTAAATATTTTAATGCTACGGATACATCAGATTGTTGTAATTGGTGATGAACTATGAACTCTGATAACTCTATATTAAATAATGTATCACCATTTAGTATCAAAGCACTGTCTGACTCAATTAATTCAAATGCTTTTTTAATAGCACCACCAGTACCAAGTGGTTCATCTTCCACAGAGTATTTAATATCCATATTCTTATAAGAACTAGAAAAATAACTTTCTATAACCTCATGTTTGTAGCCTGTACATAATACTACCGAACTAATTTGATGTTTAGATAAGTATTCAAGTAAATAGCTTAGGAATGGCTTATTTGCCACTAATGCCATTGGTTTTGGTACATCACTGACTACGGAGCGTAGCCTTGTACCAAATCCTCCTGCTAAAATAATTGCATCCATATTATTATTCCTCACTGGTATTTTTTTATTGTTCACTAAAGCCTTTTCCGAAAATCGCTTCTTCCACTATTGAACAAATAATATGACCTATTAATATATGAGACTCTTGAATTCTTGGCGTTTCTTTTGAAGGAACCTTAATACAATAATCACATAACTCTTCCATTAACCCACCGTTTTCACCAGTTAACCCTACAGTTATAATACTTTTAGATCTGGATTCCTCTAAAGCTTTTAAGACATTGGCAGAATTACCTGAGGTTGTTATTCCGATAAACATATCGCCAACAACTCCATTAGCCTGAATTTGACGAGAAAATAGTCTTTCATAACCATAATCGTTACCAATAGCAGTCAATATAGATGTATCCGTAGTCAAAGCTAAAGAAGGCAAACCAGGTCTATCAAAATAGAATCTACTTACTAACTCCCCAGCAATATGCTGAGCATCAGCAGCGCTTCCACCATTTCCAGCAAGCATTATTTTATTTCCTTGTTTATAAAGTTCAACAGCTTTAATGCATACTTCTTCAATTATCGTCATTAAGTCACTATTGTTAAGAATATCTTGTTTAACCTCTATAGACGTTTTAATTTGCTTAGCCATAAATTCATTTATTAAGTTTCCCATTTTTTAGACTCTCCACCCTTGTGTACCTTTATTAACAAAATGTACAGTCTTAATACTACCGTCTTCTTTTTCAAGCGCCTTTACAACATCTAGTTTTTTTAAGGGGTCAACTATGAATATCATAAAGCCCCCTCCACCTGCTCCTGACACTTTACCACCGATAGCACCAGCACCCATTGCTTTAGTATATATATCATTTATCAAATCATTTGATATAGAAGAAGCCATCTTCTTTTTTTCTTCCCAAGAATGACCTAGTAACTCTCCGAACTTAACGATTTCTCCTCTAAGCAATGCTTCCTTCATATTTACAGCATCTTCTTTTAATTGATGCATTGCGTCTAGTGAACTTTTGTTTTTGTTTGTTGTATTATTTGACTGTTCATCAATTATTTTTGCTGACTCTCTTGAAACACCTGTAAAATATAGTAACAAAGAACTTTCTAATTCATTTACTATCCAGTTTTTTATACGAAGTGGGTTAACTATTACTCTGTCTTTCTCATAAAACTCCATAAAATTAAACCCACCAAAAGTAGCCGCATATTGGTCTTGTTTACCACCATTTAACCCAATATCTTTTCTTTCTATTTCAAAAGCAAGATGTGCAATGTCATATTCACCTAAAGGTAAATTCAACCACTCCGTAAAAGCTTTTAATACTGCAACTACCATTGTAGAAGATGAGCCTAAACCAGACCCTGCTGGGGCATCAGAATAAGTAGTAAGTTTAAATGATAAAGGTTTATGAATATACTGCTTTACTATCCTGTTATAAACACCTTTATGAAGATCTAAAACTCCATCTAAATTAATATAATCAGTTGAGTCACAAACAAAATACTCATCCCTATCTGCTGCATAAAATGAAATCGTATTATCATCCGTTATTTCGATTGAACAATATGCATACATATCAATGGTAGCATTTAAAACATAACCACCATACTCTTCACTGTATGGTGATACATCTGTCCCTCCACCTGCTAGCCCTAATCTTAAGGGTGCTTTTGATCTAAATATAGTCATTTGTTAAGAAACTCCTTAATTTCTTATATCTGTTGATATAATTTTTTTAACGGCTTCTGCTGTAAAATGTCTGTTAACATAGTCGAGCGATGCCTCTGAAATTACTTGTAAACTTTCTACATCATCATATAAATCTAAAACCTTATTAGCAAAATCTGATTCTGTATCTGCAATAGTTAAAATGTTTCCGACTTCTTGAATACCTTCAGCACCAACTGTTGTCGTCACTACAGGAACTCGATTGTACAAGGCTTCAATAACCTTTCCTTTTACACCTGCACCATATCTTAATGGGACAACTACTAATTTACACGTGTTATAAAACTCTATCAATTCTTCATCTGAAACAAACCCAGTAACAATAATATTCTTTGAAGCCAGTGATTTTATTTCTTTCGGTGGTTTTGAACCAACGATATAAAATTTCATTTCTGGACATTTTTTAATTATTTCTGGATATACAGAAGAAACAAACCATAAAACGGCATCCAAATTGGGCTTGTGGTTAAAACCACCTACAAATAGTAAACCTTCTCTAGAATCGAATTGACCATGCTCATTAATTTCTTTTCTATCGAATATATAAGCTGGAATAGCTTTTGCATTAATATTCGGATAATACTTCTTTATTTCATTTACCTCTACATCGGATGGATAATAAACAACATCTGATTTTTCATAAAGAGTAAACTCTGTTTTTTTCCATTCATCAGCAGATTTTTTTAAAGATTCATTTCCTGTTAGTTCATACTCTCTGTATTCTCGTAAGAAATGAAGATCATGCCCATAATAGATTACTTTTGCATGTGTATATTTCTTTAACATATCGATATATTTAATAGATATATGTGGTCTGTTTATATATGCGTAATCTATCGCATCACTATTACTTTTTATCCACCCTACAATATTTTTGTGGTTATTTGGGTTATATAAAACCTCTATACCCAACTTTTCTAATTCAGATGTGTAAGGCTCATGTTTATAATAATTATCACCGATAAATTTCACGTTAAGGCCCATCTCAACAAATAACTTCAGATATTGATACGTTGTTCTACTTCCTGCATCTTTATCAAAATGGGGTACATAATGATCAATTACTAGAATAGTTTTTTTATCCTTACTTCTATCCCTAGCTTTAAAAACATTCTCCCCATTTTTAAAGTGATTTTTCGAGAGCTCATTTGACCACTTTTCAACGAATTTCAACTTATTTAATTCCTGGTATCTTTTAACACCTTCACTAATATCTTTTCCATGTGAAATTCCTTCAAAATGCACAACCACAGATTTTGGCTGTAGCATAACTTTATAACCATGTTTCCTTACTTCAAATGCTAAATCCGAATCTTCAAAGTACGCTGGTACATATCTTTCATCAAACCCACCTATATCCTTCCAAATTTGTTGTCTTATCATAATAGCAGCACCAGATATATAATCTACTTCTTTCACATAATTATATTCTGGATTGGCTGGATCATCTAACCTACCATAGTTCCATCCACTGGCATCATTCCAGATGATCCCACCTGCTTCTTGAAGTCGTCCATCTGGGTAAACTAGTTTAGAACCTACCATTCCAATTTGTTGATCACTTTCAATTAATTCAACAAGGGAGTCTAGCCAGCCTGCTTGAACCTGAGTGTCGTTATTTAGAAATAAGATATACTTTCCTTCAGCATATTTTGTAGCATTATTACAATTTAAAAGAAACCCTCTATTCTCACCGTCTCTAACTATCTTAATGTTCTCAATATAATCAGAAATTCTAGTTGTTTCATCCGATGACATGTCATCAGCAATAATAATTTCATATGATACTTGACCTGTGTTAGTAAATATTGATTTTAAACATGAATAAGTATAGTTCCACTGATTATATACTGGAATTACTATAGATACTGTTGGCGTGGAATGTTTTTCGAAACTAATCTGGTGATACTCTTGCACGGTTTCTGTTATAGTAAGTTTAAGCTCAGAGGAATCAGAATTATTTCTCTCAATATAATCGTCTACTCGAGTTTCTAACATAGATAAGTTTTGATTTTTGGAATAGTATATAAACTTTTTCACATTATTTTTATTTAATAATTTATAATTTTTCTTTATAATAATCTTTTTGAATAACTTAAGAAATAATCTACCTTTTCCTGATGAGGGTAAAATTTTATCTCTAAATTTATAATACTTTAATAGAAGTTTCCAGCCATCTGACTCAATTATATTTTCTAAAATTCTTTCTTTTTCTTTTAAATTTTCATTTTTTTCTTCGCTTTGCATAATTTGTTTCTTTAACATTTCTACTTCTAATTGCTTATCAGATGCTACTTTCTTTACTATATCTAATTCTTCCTTCTGCTCATTCTTCTCTTTTTCAATTAAATTGATAGAACTTTCATTCTTTAAAATTTCTTTATCCAGATAGGCAATATGATTATTTCGGTTTTCCACTTCTTCTTGTAATTCTACTATTCTTTCAATATTCTTTTTGTATTTTCCATTTTCTATTATTACTGAATCAATATTGTATTCCTGACTTGTTAAATCACTGCAAATAGCTACGATGTATTTACTGTTCTCGACAATATTATTCTCAGAATCTAAGTTATTTAGAAGTGGCCCGTTCTCTTTGCTCAATAAATGAACATTTTCTTTCAATTGATAGAAAAAATCAACGTATTTAAAGTAAGCCGTTAAAAAACCATGAAACTCCTCTTTATAAAACTCTCTAATATGAAAAGGATTTTGGTAATCTCTCTTGTCCGTATATACTTTTTTATTTGGTGTAGAAATTACTAATATTCCATCCTCTTTAAGCACCCTTTTTACTTCATTAAGGAATAGCTTTTGAATATCTTCACCAACATGTTCGATTGTTTCAAAGGATACAACGACATCGAAATAGCCATCTACAAAAGGGAGCTTAGCGATGCTACCTTTTAAAAATTGAAGATTTGATTTTATATATTTATTTTCTGCATGATTTATGGTTTCTTCATCTATATCCATTCCATAGATTTTTTCCGCATAATTAGCTAATATATCAGATCCGTAACCTTCTCCACATGCTGCATCTAACACAACTTTTCCTTTTATCAAATCTTTTACAGATTGATACCTTTGTAGATGTTCCAATTTTATCTCATCATCTTCAGCTATAATATTGGGAATATATCTTTCTCCAGTAAAATTCATTGTTTTCTCCTTAGTTTTGTATTGTATCAAAAGATACGCTATCTAAAACCATAAAACCTTCTAAATCAAACCCCTGTTTGTCATCAATTTTAATTATTAATGCATCATGCACCCAACAGTGTTGAATATGTTCAAACTGACTACCTGAAGCAACAGCAGGGGAAACTGTGTATGTTCCATTTTTTAATGGAGGTACTTGAAATTCAAATTTATAAATATAACTTTTATTAGGTATAGCATTATTTAGCTGTTGTTCTAAGACAAATGTATTCGTTTGGGTCACAATATTTCCAATCCGATCTTTTATACTGAAACCAATAATCGGATTTAGTATTGCTTCTTTGTAATTTACATTTATTGCGATCATTATTTTGTCGCCTATCTTTGTCTGGAAAATTTTCTTTTCATTAGCATTCAGCATACTTATTCCAATTATTTTGGCTTTGTTGTCACCAAACATTTGAAGACTATTATCAATTGGATCTATTTCTGCATTTCCTTCTTGCATATCAATCGCTTCATCTTCAACATAGGTATCTAGAGAACTTCCCGCCATAAAAGCTTGATATTGTTTAGATATATCTTCTGGATTTCCATCACCTTTTAATTCACCTTCATTTATCCATATAAGGCGATCGCAGAATTTATTCAATTGTAATAGGTCATGCGAAACAAATAATATTGTTTTATTTCTCTTCATTTCTTCGATTTTCCTCAAACATTTTTGTTGGAATCTAATATCTCCAACACTTAGCGCTTCATCCACTATAAGGATATCTGGATCAACGCTTATTGCTACAGAAAATGCTAATCTGACATACATACCACTTGAATAATTTTTTACAGGCTGATTTATAAATTCTCCTATATCGGCAAAGTCTATTATTTCTGAGACTCTTTCTTCCATTTGTTCTCTCGTATACCCCATAATTGTTCCGCTTAAATAAATATTCTGTAGTCCTGTTTGCTCAGGGTTAAAACCCGCACCCAATTCTAAAATTGCAGATATATTCCCATTTGCTTTCATAAAACCAGAAGTAGGAGTTAACACTCCAGTAATTATTTTTAACAAAGTAGATTTACCCGATCCATTTTTCCCAATAATACCAACCGACTCACCTTTTTTTATTTCGAAAGAAATATCATTCAAGGCAGAAAATTCTCTTGAATATTTCCCTCTTTTATTGACATTAAAATTAAAGGAGTCTTTTAATCTATCGATCGGATTATTATATAATTTATACTTTTTATTAATTTTATTTGCGATAATCGCTATGTTTTCCATTTACATTACTCCTATAATACATCTGCGAAATGTGATCTAAGTTTTTTAAATACAAATAAACCAATCAATAGATTTACTATAGTAAATAGCCAAAAATATAAAGTTAAATTCGGTTTTTCCCAAAACCATTGTTCATAAATAAATGTATATCTGTATCCCTCAGTAATATAATATATTGGATTTAATTTCATGAGAAACATGTACTTCTCTGGTAGAATGTCTAATGACCAAAAAATAGGTGTTATCCAGAAACAGAATTGTAAAAGCATGTTTACTAGATGTCCTACATCCTTTAAAAATATTACTAAACTAGAAGTTAAATAAGAGAATCCCAGCAATAACATTACAGTAGCTATCAAATAATATATAACTTGTATATTGTAAATACTAAAATTATACCCATAAATAAAAAACATAATAAATAGAAATATAATGAAGAATATATGAATATAAAAAGATGAAAGAATCTTGACTAGAGGTAGTATCCCAACTCTGAAATTTACCTTCTTCACCAAATAACTACTCTCTACAATTGAATTGGTAGCACCATTTAAGCTGTCTGAAAAAAAGAACCAAGGTATCATTGCACACATTAACCATAAAATAAAAGGGAAATCATCCACAGGCATAGATTTAAAACCAACTTGGAAAACAAACCAAAATATTAATATTGTTATAAGTGGTTGAATAAATCCCCACAGAATCCCTAATATAGAACCTACATATCTATTTTTTAAATCACTTTTAGAAAGTTCGATGGTTAGTTTAGCTGCTTTTTTTAATTCTACTAATTTTGAAGAAAACATAATTCACCTACGTTTATTTGTCTTTTGAATGAACAACAATTAATCAATTCTTGAATCATCATTTTTTATTACAATATCTTTGTTTACCAATGCCATTATTATTCCACCTATTATAAATAAAGGTGTAGTTGTTCCAGGTAAGGAGTCATTAAATAACGCTTGAACTAAAAATGCTAACCATGTAATGCACAATATAACTAATGGTGATGATAACTCATCAAAGCGTATTATGTGTTTTAATGATGCCCAGGAAACATTAATAATAATACCTAAGAGCCCAATTATTCCTATGAATCCCGTTCCATAAATAATACCTACATAAAAACTATGTGGCTTATCCACAATCGTAACTTCATTCAAGTTAGCCTGTGCTTCTATATCATAGTGAGGAAAATTGTACATCAGTGTATCTAATCCGAAGCCAAACAGTGGTTTTTCACCGACTAATTGAAGTGTTTTTTGCCAAATATAAATTCGTCCTGTCCCAGGTCCCCAATTACTTTCTGGTAACTCAGGTAGTTTAAATGTTGAATCCGTCGCATTTGCCGCAGCACCAAATATTTTAGTAAGATCAAAACTATTATATTCTTTTATAGATGTTTCTTCGTACTGCATAATATCATAAGGATTTCCTGGTAAAAAGAATCCTACCGACTCATCCCAAGCCTCAGGATTTTGTTGAGACAACACATGGATAATACCTGCAGTTAAAACATAAAAAACAGATATATATATTAGAGTAGTTTTTTTCCTAACGGATTTAATTGCAATCCATAGAATGAAGGGGGTCATAACTACGAATGTAACAAAACCACTTGCGGACATACCAATTAACATGGTTGTTACTGCTAGTAATGCAATTATTAAATTAATAAATCTTCGTAAGTTATTTTTATCCACAACAATCCATGACAGATACATTACTGTAAGCAAAGCGAACATACCACTCATATAGTTCCAATGATTTAGAGTACCTATTAAATTAGAACTTTCATCAAAAACTATCTCAGAGGCAAAGAACGTTAAAGCCTTATTAACTGGATCAAAATTCAGTACATCATGCCCGGTAAAATTCATCGTAGTAATAATGAAGTTAATAATAACTAAAGGGTAAAATCCAAAAAGGACAAATTCTACTACTTTTCGCGGATATTTTATATGCATCGCGACAAACATCAGTAAAACGTAACATATGTATGAAAGT
>Ga0209013_10002363_pt1 | contig 17122 bp, 17 predicted proteins | sample Cruoilmetagenom2_FD_187291 | JGI IMG/M metagenome (GOLD analysis project Ga0209013, IMG submission 187291) | Oil polluted marine microbial communities from Coal Oil Point, Santa Barbara, California, USA - Sample 2 (SPAdes) (version 2) | ecosystem: Environmental > Aquatic > Marine > Oil seeps ...
ATTGGCAAGATCCTTCTCTCCTATCTCGCCAGGCTTTCAGTGGAGCGCGGGTGCGGGCGGCTCGAGTGGTGGGTGCTTGACTGGAACGAACCGGCAGTTCGATTCTACGAACGACTCGGCGCGAAGCCTATGAACGAGTGGACGGTTTTTCGACTCACAGGTGAGGCTTTGGAAGAGCTTGCAAAAGGGAGGGGATAAACCCCTCCCCTACGAGGATTCGTGATTTTCGCTCCGTAGCTTAACGCCAAACGACAACAACTAAATAGACGATCGGAATTGCGATGCCGGCGATGAGGAGCCACCTCCCGCGGCCACCAAGCCCCTTCTTGCCGGGAATGATGAAAATTCCGGTACAGGCAAGCACCAGCAGGCCGACCGCGTAAATGTCAGCGAACCACGTCCAAAAGCCCTTGCCGGTGTTGAGGTGGAGAAAGTTGACCTCGAAGAAGGCGAAGCGTCGCCTGGCGTGCTCGTCGACCACGTGCCCACCGGGCAGCGTCACCGTCAACGTCCGCTGGTTGAGGAACACTTTCAGCTCTTCCCTGTTCATGCGAACCACCGACCTCGGCTCTTCGGTGACGTCCAGGCGGCTCAGCACCTCGGCGGCGAGCTCAGCCGGCTCGCCAAAGGGCAGCACGCCGACCTCGACGACATCCCGCCGGATGACATAGTTGGGGTTCCAGTCGTCGATGTGATTCACAGCCACACCGGAGATGGCGTAGAGCACGGTGAGACCGGCGAAGAAGTAGCCGATATCGCGGTGCGTCGCGATAATCAGCCTGCGAAGCTTCACGCTGGCTAGCCTTTGATGACGGCCCCCGTGCCCCGGATCATATAGACGTACTCGTCGATCGCCGGAGCATCACATCCGGCACCCACCGCTGAGCTCTTCGGACCGTCCTTGTCGCAGGTCGCGCCTTCCTTGTGGTCTTGCGCGGCCGCAGTCCGGGCCTCGATCTGCTCCGGGGTCAACTTGATGGCTTCGAATATGCCCTCGGCCTGGGCTTCCTGCCCCATCGAGGTGTAGGGAAAGACGATCACCCCGTCATCGACCTTGATGCGGACGCCGTTGCCGCTCTCCTGGTCCGTCACCTGCATCCAGCATCCCCGCTTCTTGCACATGGCGGTGATCACGCCATCCACGCGGACCTTGCGACCTACGTAATCGTTGGGGTTGTCAAGCAGGACGTCAATCGCCACAGCCTCGTCCAGGGTCACACCATCGCCGTAGGACTCGGAGTCACCAGCCATCACCGGTGCGGCCATCATGGCGATCACTGCAAAACTGAGAATGAGAAAGCGTTTCATATCATTGCCTCCGCGGAACTTAGCCTCATAGGGCGCCCGCATCCTGCCCTCTCGTGCAACCGCTGTCAAGTCCAAGCTTGAGTCTTCAGCTACCGAAAAGCTCCGATCGGGCCGACCTCAAAGACAACCAACGACCAGATGAGATGATCAGGTGGTCATGCACTGCGACGCCCACAAGCTGCCCGCCCATGACCAGCCGCCTGGTGAGGTCGAGGTCTTCCCGGCTCGGTTCGAGGCTCCCGGACGGGTGATTGTGGAAGAGGAGCACGCCACTCGCCCGATCGAGCAGCGCCAGCCGAAAGAGTTCGGCCCCATCGACCGGTGCCTGGGTGCGGGTGCCGAGGGTGAGTTCGCGAACGGCCAGAAACCGATGGCGTCCATCCAGGCTCACGAATCCGAAGACCTCCCGGCTTTCCTGCTGCAGTCTGCTGACCAGAAACTCTCCCGCAATCTGCGGTTGATCGAGCCTCTCGGCGGCCTGCATCTGGGCCTTCGCAAATCGCTGACCGAGCTCGACCGCCGCCAAGAGGGAGGCCACCTTGGCCGGTCCGAGGCCGGGACGTGCCGCCAGCTCGCGAAAATCAAGCCGCGCAACCCCGGCGAGGCCCCCGGCGTCTGCGAGCAAGCTGTGGGCCTCGTCTACTGCGTTGCGACCCCGTCGTCCGGTGCGGATCAGCACAGCCAGAAGCTCGGCATCAGACAGCGAGCGAGCACCAAATTCGAGCAGACGCTCGCGCGGCCGCTGCGACGGCTCCATTTCGCGGATACACTGTGTCATGTTGTTCTCCATGGGGTTTGGACCCCATGCGTGGGCGGGAACTGGACTGAGAATACCACGATCAGACATCCGGAATTCCGGATTTCATTTAGCGATAACAGTTACTACCCTCGACTCGACCTACCCGGATATGGTAATAATTCTCAGGAAGGTCCTTTGCAACTGGATTTGGGGGGATGAGATGAAAGAGCGTCCGAGGACCCGCGAGACAAAGCAGCGGCGAGTTGTGTACGAGACGATCAAGAACACCCACTCCCACCCCACCGCGGACTGGGTCTTTGAAAAGGTCCGCCGGCAGCTGCCCAAGGTCTCCCTCGGTACCGTCTACCGCAATCTCGGTGTGCTCAAAGAAGAGGGCCTTGTGCGTGAGATCTACGGCAACGATCGCCGTGCCCATTTCGATGCGGACATCTCGAAGCATGCCCATTTCATCTGCTCAGGCTGCGATCAGATCATCGATGTGCGGGACGTAAAAAATATTGACTGGCGCACCATGAAGGACCTTGTCGGCTGTGAAGTTGAGGAACAGACGGTTGTTTTCTCCGGGCGTTGCGCCGGATGCCGTCAGGACCCCAAAGAAGCGTAAGCGCTGCGAGGCAGGGCCGCGCAGCGAATTTTTGAATTCGGAATTATGAATTCGGAATGAACGCCCACCTCCCGGGGTGGGTTTTCTGTTAGTCAGCAACGACGTCGGTGATTTCGGGAGCATAGAGTTTGATTCGCTCGGCCACGAAATCCGTCAGTGTCGATTGGGCCATCGCACATGTGCGGCACGCGCCCATCAAGCTCACCTTCACCGTTGATCCGTCGATACTCTGGAGGACCACATCCCCGCCGTCAGCCTTGATTGCTGGACGTACCTCCTCGATGGCAAAGGACACTCTGTCCTCGATACTCCCGGTGGGCCACACGAAATCGTTCAACTTTCCTCCGTCCGCTTCACGCAACGCCAATTGGGTGGCGTATCATTCCCACATGGCCTTCAGGTCAGACCCGCATATCTCGCCAACCTTCTGCTGCGGCCGGAAATCTGCAGCAATCTGCGGCGCTTGCTCCCGTCGGGCTGCTCAACATACCGTCAAGTACGACTCCGCGGCCTCGAGGCTCGGCCCGGGGCCCCAGCGTCGTCCGTTGCGTGCGCCATGGGTCCGGATTCGAGGCGCCGTGACGACGGCGATGTCCTTCCATCGCCGAGGAGCGGCAACGAAGAAGACGGGACCATGCCGCCGCAACCCTTCGGGCCGATGGGGGTCGTGGCCGATCTCTGCGTTGCTCGTCGTCGACGATGCTCGGGCATCGACTTCCTCCTCGCCCCTTGACCTCGACTCACGAGACCCATCGGCGGACGGCACTGGGGACCCGAGCCGAGCCTCTTGGTCGCAAACACCACATCTCACAACACCTTTCCGGCCTCTCGACGAAAACTGGTGAGATATGCAGGTTAGGGGTGCGCCGACTCCTTCACATTGGTTTGGGGGATTCATATGGGCGGACACCGAGATTTACCTATCGAGCCGGGGAAGCTGAGACTTTAATTTGCCCTGTTGCCGCGACTGAGGTCTTCAGCGAGAATCTAGCCTGGAAACAATGAGTTCAAACGCCTTTCGTGCAGCGGCCGCAGGGTTTCTCAACGCTCTCAGGACACGACCGAAGAATAGACGGCTGGGGCTCATGCCGGCGCCTCGTTGGTGCGACCTTGCAAGACACTTCTGTGAACGCTGGCGCAGAGCTTGCGCTTTGCTCTGGACGGCGAGTTCGGCGTTCGTGCGCCGCGCTAGGGCGGACCCCTCCGATGTATGTAAGGCAGTGGCAACAAGGGCCTGTGCGAGCTCCTGCGCTTGACTGAAACCGCCGTGTCCAGATTGCTTCATCCCAGATGTTCGGGCGTAGGCAATCCAATCCCCGTCCCCAATCCCAAACCTTTTTAGAGTCAAACGGCCCGTCGATGAAAATACGAGGAATCCTGAAGCGAGTTGGGCGGCTTTTTTTCGATGTCCAGACATACTCCAGGGCCGCCCTGGTGGCAACACGAGCAGTGTCCGTCCGTTCCCTCCCGCTGATGTTGCAAAGGTGCTGAGAAAGCAGTCCGCTGCGAGCTCGTGACACAGCGCCGCGAGTCTTCGATCCTCCGTCGCCAGGTCGGGTCGATCGACGGCCGGGGCGACCAGCCGGTGAACGGACGACTCTGACGATTTGTGTTGAGCGCGATCGCGCTGGAGGATCCAGACTTCATTCCCGTCCAGTTGCTCGAGCAGCCCGGGCAGGATGTCGCTCCACCACTTTGAGAGCCACCGAGGCGCTGGTGGGGAAAGCGCCGCTGCGTCGATAAGGATTCGCAGCGGGTCACTCGTCGGGTAAATCGTTTGGTTGCCCATGCTTTGAGTATTTCGACCACGTCGGCTGGTAATCGCGGCCGAGCCAGCCGATCGACTGCGCGAGGTCAGTGTCGTTACTGGGATTTCCGTCGTAAAGGTCGAAATCAAGCAGTTTCTCACCCTCGCCGAGCTCAACCAACTCATCCCACAGCTCGGTGCCGGGGAATGCCACGCAGTCGGAGTTCTGCCAGTGCACCCGGTTGCCCGATTTGTCACCCAGGGCACGAAGCTCCTTGAGGAGAATTTCGTCCTGGCGCCAGTCCTCCTCAGATTCCCCCGGGAGGTTCTTCATGGTCGTGAAGTGAAATTCCAGGTTGGAGTAGCGAGTCAGCAGGTATCTCACGTTCTCGAGACTCACTCGCGCGTCAAGTCGCTTCTTCGTGTTGTCGAGCAAACGCTGGTTAAAGCTCTCGATGCCAAAACGCATGCCAACACAGCCGCACTCGACCATCAGGTCGTAGAGCGATAAGCTCGTGGTGTCGATACGCCCCATCATGGTCCACGGAAGTCCGAGGTCCATGAGACCGCGACACAGTTCACTGACGCGTCGGGGGCCGAGGTTCCAGGTATCGTCGTCAAAAAGGATACTGCCGATCTCGCCTCTCCAGCGTGCCCGAGAATTCGCAATGGCTTTTCTCGGCGATTGGTAGCCGTTGCGCAGAACGTCAATCTCCTGTGCGACACCTTTGAGCCGGGCCAGCCCGCTGCGATAGGTCTCGCGGTATTGTTGTACTACCTCGCGGATCTCTTCGATCACCAACTCGGGCTCGCGGACCCGGTAGGTGCCGTTGTTCATTACCTTCGGCCACTGGCAGTAAGTGCATTTGAATGGGCATCCGCGCGACGTGTTGACCTGGAGTTGAACGCGTGCCGTTTGCATGGTTGGTTCCCAGTAGTTAAAGAGGCGCTCGAGTGGGCGGTGAGGGGTGAAGTTGGTGCCCGCGATCCGATTGATGTCCTCGAGATGTTTGAAGGTATAGAGCTTCTTCGCATTCTTGGGATCCCGGGCGATCTCGAGGGCAGGTCGTTCATACTCACCGACCACGCAATGGTCCACGAACGGCTCCTGCAAAAGCTGTTCGGCAAAAGTGTGGACGTGCGGCCCGACGAGGACTACCCGCGCCCCCAGCTGCTCCTTGGCCCAGGTCGCGAGCTCAGCGATGGTGCGATACAGGGGGGTTGAGGTCTCGAAAAAGATGATCTCCGGCGTTGCCGCAGCAATGGTTCGCCGGACCACCCGGTAGTCCCAGTGTTTTCGCGCGACTGCGTCGTAGAAATCCGCATCGATACCGTGGAGTTCCAGGTACCGCACCGCGTATGCCATAAAGAACGGGAAACATGCGTACTCCGTGATGCCCTGCTCCGTCCAGGGCCAACGCGAACCCGCATTCGGACCGGTTCGGGTCCGCCCGGCGGAGTCGTGTTTGACAAAGGGAGTGTTTACGAACAGTGCCCGCATGCAATCTCTCCTCATCCTGTGGGCGGGGTCTTTGCGAGATCGAGGTCTGCCTCGTTAAAGTATATCGCAGAGAAAGTCGAGCACCGCGCGGGCCCGTTCCGCATAGGTGTGGCGTGCACATACGAGTTTGCGCCCGTTTTCGCCGAATTTCCGTCTGGCCTGCGGGTCTCCGAGGTAGCGGACGAGCTTGGCCCAGAGTTCTTCTTCTCCGTCGGTGCAGACGACCGCCTCGCCGAACTCGTCCTCGAGTCCCCGGGTCCGATCCGAGATGACGAATCCCCCGCACGCCAGGATGTCGTAAATCCGCAGATTCACGGTGTTCCAGGCAACATGTTCGGTGATGTGGGCGTTCAAATTGACGAGGGCGCTGGAGTACAGCTTCGGGAGGTCTTCGGCGGCGATTTTTCCGCGGCAAGCGCGGTCGAGTGGTGGGTGCCAGGCACGGTTGCCGTAGATAACCAGACCGAAAGGCAGAGCGGGAAGGAAATAGCGATGGTTTACTACTGGCCCACGGATATCATTGCCGACGAAAGCGACTTCGTGAGCGAACTGCGTGTCGGGCTGTGGGAAAAAAATTTCAGGGTCGGTTGCGAACGGCACGACGCCTCCGTCCGCGCACGCCTTGGCCAAGTCGAAGCTCGTGAAGAGGAATCCGTCGAAGCGGTCGCGGTTCTCATTAAATACGCCGACCGTGCCGCCGTCGAAGAGGTCGGGAGGAAAGGCGTTCTGCAGATAAAGGATGTTTGGTATTCCAGGGTGTTCATCGCCAAACGGGGTGAAGTGGATCAGCGCATCCAGCGATTCCTCGATGGAGCCCTCGCGTGGATAGAGGTTTACCGACTCGACCTCATCGCATCGCAGGAGATACTTTTGCCATCCCCGCGCGACCTGTTCGTCACCCTGGACGTTGCCCGGCCTGTTGACGTCGAAGGTGCCGACGTCGTGTAGCCTCAGGCCGATCCGAAGTCCTCGTTTCAGGAGTCCTCCCCTGGCCGGAAGAAGTCCGGCTGGTGGGGGTCGAGTGCCTCGGAGAGCATGTTCAGCCATTCTGCGTCGGTCTTTGTGCGGAAGACGTGGATCTCGAGCGGTTCCACCAGGAGCAGATCCCCTTTCTCTAACTCAAGAACCTGACGCTCACCCGATTGTTGGTGCGTGATCGTCACCTCGATTTCTCCGGAGATGATGAAGAAAAGCTCGCGGGTGTTTCGGTGATAGTGGTTTCCACGGACCTGGCCCGCACGCGTCTCGATGTAATTGACCTCGGCCCAGTTCTCACGAGTGATCGCACAGAACTTTCCCCGAGCGTCCGCATGGAGTTCGCTGGGTCTGAATTTTCTCACCCTATGTCTCCCTCTGCCCTCAGTCGCGCCATACCCTGTTCGATCCCGTCACGAGCCACGCCGAGTCGTAGTGCGCTTGCGTTGCCGGAGAGCGACGCGTCGGCTTGGAGCAGCAGATCTTTGCGGCTGTCGCCGGCCGCCTTTGCTTCGAGGAGTTGGACGTCGTGTCCAAAGGTTCGGGCAAAGGTGGCGAAGAGAGTATATCGGCTGACTCGGGCAGGACCCGTCGTGTGGAATATTCCTGTGAGGCGCCGTTGCATGACGGCATCGAGCATCTCGGCCAGGTTCACGCAGTAGGTCGGAGTATTCAGGACATCCGTAAATGCCACGATTTTCCGACCCGCTTCGAGTTCGCCCGCGACCCACGCGAGCAAAGGCGACGACTGGCCATAGAGGCCGCCACTTCGACACACCGTCAGGTCGTCGGTCTCAGACCGCGCCATCTCCTCGCCGGCGAGCTTGCTCCGCCCGTAGGCAGTGGTCGGGGTCGGAATCTCGTCCTCCCGGTACGCTCCACGGTCGCATCCAAAGACGAGATCAGTCGACAGATAGATAAGCCACGCGCCAATTTCTCGGCATGCTTTGGCGACATTCGATGACCCCTCCGCGTTGATATCAAACGCCCACTCCGAATTGGCTTCGCAAGCTCGCACGTCTTTTACGCCGGCGGCATGAACAACGACGGTCGGCATGAGTCTGGGGAGAACTGTTTGGACCGCTGAATAGTCGCAAATATCGAGCTGCAAGGCGGCTGGATGCTCGTGAATCTCAGACCGAGGAGTAGAGCAATAGGTGAAAAACACGTCGTGCTTAGTCGAGAAGTGACGAACGAGGTTCGACCCGACGAATCCGCTTCCCCCGACGACGAGTACCTTTTCCATCCGACAGTGAGTTACGCCGGCCCGTTGTTCGAGCCGCGATCTTCGGTGGACCAGGGAAGATAGGGGAGGATGAAAGCGCGCTTGTGCATTCTCAGTTTCGGATTGCCCGTCTCGGTGAGTTCAAATTGAAGAGCGGAAATGTCATCGAAGATCGCGTGGTTGACGACACCGCAATGCAGCCTCAGGAGGTATGTCCCGGCTGCCAACCAATCACCGGGAATCTTCACTGAGGTTCGATAGTGGCCGGGTCGACGATTGTCCAGCATTGTCGTTGAGGTATCGACATCCTCTGTGCTCAGGATGGGTGTGTGGTCGGTTGCGTGGATAATCGCGGAGACCACGGCTCCTTGTGTAGGCCTCCGGACGACATAGTCGATCCTTATCTGAAAGCCCTCTCGGACGTCGAGAATCGGTGACTCGGGCTCCAATTCGACACGGAGTATCTGCATCGGATGGTGGTTCTCTTCGGTGGCGGTCCAGACTCGTGCAGGCCGATAGCCGACACTGATGTAGGTTTCCACGACTTTTTTGGTTGTTCCGAATGCCTGGACCGTGCCTTCGTCCAGCCAAAGTGATCGCTCTGTGAGGGTAGAGATCGCCCCCATGTTGTGGCTGACGAACAACACCGTGCGGCCCTTCCTGCTGATCTCCCCCATCTTGCCGAGACACTTCTTCTGAAACTCCGAGTCGCCGACCGCCAATACTTCGTCGACTAGAAGGATCTCAGTCTCGAGGTGTGCAGCCACCGCAAAGGCGAGACGCACATACATCCCGGAGGAATAGCGCTTGACGGGGGTGTCGATAAATTTTTCGACCTCCGCAAAGGCGACGATTTCCTCGAACTTGCGTACGATCTCGACACGGCTCATCCCGAGAATGGCACCGTTGAGGAAGATGTTCTCGCGGCCGGACAGCTCGGGGTGAAATCCGGTCCCGACCTCGAGCAGGCTGCCGATCCTGCCGTGAATTTCGGCACGACCTTTGGTCGGCGCGGTGATACGCGATAGGATTTTGAGGAGCGTCGACTTCCCAGCCCCATTACGGCCGATGATACCGAGAACGTCACCGTGTCGGACCTCGAGCGAGACGTCCTGGAGCGCCCAAAACGTGTCAGCCTTCGCACCCTGGCCTCCAAAAGGGCGCCGCACAGCATTGGTGATTGACTCTCGCAGCGACTTGTAGGGCTGGCGCTCGCCGAGACGGTAGCTCTTGGACAGCCCCTCGACCCGGATGGAGATATCACTCATTGGCCCGCCCCCGAAACCGGCCTTTGCACGGCCGGCTCACACCACATCCGCGAACTCCCTTTCGACCGCTCGAAAGTATGCGCCACCCGAAATAACCAGCACAACAGTCACAACACAACTTGCCGCGACCACCCCGGTGTCGAGGGTCGACGTGCCGAACATCGCCCAGCGGAACCCTTCGACTGCGCCGGCGATCGGGTTGAGCCCGACGAGCCAGCCGGGCAGCCCTCTTGAAACCAGCCGGGAGGTGATACTGCTTGTGGGGTAGATGATTGGCGAAAGGAAGAGCCAGAGTTGGATCAGAAACGGCACTGTGTATCGAATGTCGCGGTATTCGACGTTGAGAGCCGAGAGCCAGAGCCCGGCGCCAATCGCAGCGGCGATGACGAGCACGACGAACAGTGGTGCGAGCAGGATGCGTGGGGTCACCGGCACGTGGTGTACCGCCATGAAGACTGCCAACGCCGGTGATGCGACAAGAAGATCGAGCACCGCACCGATCACGGCTGCCACGGGGATCACGAGGCGCGGAAAATATACCTTGGTGATGAGGTGCGACGAGGCAACCAGACTGCCGGAGGAGTGGGTCAGCGCCTGGGCAAAGAACGTCCAAAGCAGAAGGCCGCCAAACGCAAACAGCGGATATGGCAACCCATCCGACGGCATCCCTGCCATGCGCCCGAAAAACAACGCAAAGATCGCGGTGGTCAGGAGCGGCTGGAGGATTGCCCACGACGCACCGAGGACCGTCTGTTTGTAGCGTACCTTCACGTCTCGCCACACCAAGAAGAAAAGGAGCTCGCGGTATTCCCAAAGGTCGCGGAGTGGCTGCGAGCTCCAGCCTCTTGCCGGCTTGATAATAGTGATGGGGAGTTCAGGCTGAGCTGAGCTGTGGGTAGACGGCATCTCCGTCATTTTACCTCATGAGTTTCGGCTTTTGCCTTATTCTGGTTGAGACTCTGACGGAGGCGCATGAGAACACTGATCGTTTCACATTCGGATATCGCTGGTGGCGCGGGGCGGGCAGCATACCGCCTCCATAAGGCATGTCAAAAACACGATATCGACTCGTCGATGTTAGTGCGTGAGAAGTTTTCAGAAGATGACACCGTCAGATGTGATCACTCGATGGTCGTGAAGCTGGCGGCGAGGATACGGTCTCAGATCGAGCATCGATCACAAAGACTGAGGGCTTTCGAGTCGTCCGGATTTGCGTCGTTGAACCTCCTCCCGACCTGGTGGTCCCGGGAAATAAATGCAGTCAACGCGGATGTGGTGAACTTGCATTGGTTCGGATCGGGAGCACTGTCGATCCATGACGTTGCCCGAATCCGGTACCCGGTAGTGATGACTCTGCACGACATGTGGGGATTCTGTGGTGCGGAGCACTACGCACCGGACCGTGATGATGCGAGGTGGCGGGTCGGCTACTCCCTGCGCGGTCAGGGAAATAAGGTCCGCGGGGTCGATATCAACCATTGGGTCTGGCGGAGCAAACAACGCCACTGGCGTCCTGTTCCGATCATCTGTCCGAGTCGTTGGATTGCGGAGTGTGCTCAGTCGAGTGTGCTGATGAGTACGTGGCCGATTCATGTTGTTCCGAATGTCCTCGACGTGGACGCCTTTCGGCCGCTGGACAGGCAGTCCGCAAGAAACGCTCTCAATCTCCCGCAAGAAAAGAAGATCATTTTGTTTGGTGCGGCAGCGGGATACACGGACAGAAGGAAGGGGCTTGATCTACTGATTGAAGCGCTGGGTCGGCTCGACAACACCCGAGATACTCACCTGGGGGTGATCTTTGGACAGAGCGAGCCAGACAAGGCCCCGCAGGTAGGAATTCCTTTGCTCTGGAGGGGTTTCATCGACGATGATTCCGTGCTCGCTCAGCTTTACAGCTCTGCCGATGTCATGGTTGTACCGTCTCGCCAGGAGGCATTCGGCCAAACTGCCTCGGAGGCTCAAGCCTGCGGTACGCCGGTGGTTGCATTCAATGCGACCGGATTGAAGGACGTCGTTGCTCACCGGCAGACCGGATATCTGGCTGAGGCCTATTCAACGGATGACCTCGCTCGTGGGATGAGCTGGGTGCTCGAAGATGAGGCGCGACGCTCAACGATGGGACAGGCGGCACGACGGCGCGCTGTCGAGTGTTGGAACCCGTCGGTCATCGTGGCCCAATACCAGGCGGTCTTTCAGCAAGCTCTCGAGGAGAACGCCTGAATGCTTAGAGCCGGGACCTCAGGAAATATCGAATTCGATCCCACAACCCCACGGTCCCGAAGCCGAAGTGGTGGATTTGCGTCCATGCGTCGGCATGATCGTCACGGAGTACATAGGACGGATGGGAAAGTGGAAAGATGAGGTTTTCGGCTGGAGGGCCGTGACACGATTCCTTTTTGGTGTGGGTTGCGTTTTCTCCAAAGCCGACGTTCTGAACCAGATTCACCGCCGGCAGAACGGTGAGGCCACCTTGCATCCAGCACGCGAAGGTCCACTGGTAATCCCAGGTATCGATCTTCCCGGCGTGCACCTCGTCAAAGACTCGCGTCCAATAACCCACCGCCAGCGGATCCTGGAATACATCCACGAGCCATTGACCGTCCCTGATTTCGGGCCACAAGCGCATCTCGAGGTCAAAGTGTCGCCACGCCCTCTTCCACGTCGCCCAACCCCAGCAGTGGTTGTAGCGCGAGAAGTAGTAGCTGTAGGGCGTCCGCGGCGGGCCTTGCTGGAAATTATCGCCGGAGATGACGAACACTCGTTGATCGTCGCTGAAGCGCTCCAGCAGCTCGGTGCAGAACGGGAAGAAGCTGGCCGAGGCAAGGCAATCGTCTTCGAGGATAATGAGCTCATCGACGCTCTCGAAAGCCCAGTCGATGGCCGAGGAGACGGCTCGAGCGCAGCCGAGGTTGTGGTTGCGATAAAGGGTCTTGACCTCGCAGTCCCAATCCACCATTCCGGTCAGGGTCCTCGCTTGCTCGACGGCTGTCGCGTCCTCAGGACGGTCGCCACGTGGCCCATCACTAGCGATGAAAAGCCGTTCCGGCCTGGCGGCACGAATCCTTTCGAATGTTGCAAAAGTCAGCGTCGGTCGATTGAAGATCAACAGCAGAACAGAGGTATTCAAGCGGGGTGCCGATTCAGACATGATCTCTTCCAAAGGTGTTTGCAGTAAATCGTGACAAATTATCGCCTCCTCGCCACCTGAGCACGCAGACCGTCGTATGCCTTCTGACCAATGACCTGCCGTAGGCGATACAAGAGATGAGGATACACAAAGAGACTCAGAGGGTTCCGGAGAAAAGCCCGCAATAAGAGGCGCCGGGCCGTATGCGGACGACCATTCCGATAGTTCGCCACGGCATCGTTGACCCACACACAGCCTTCTGCAAAAAACGCTCGGATCGCCGCCCACGAGGGCGAACCGTTTCCCGTTTGTCGAACGTGCCGAACGAGACACACCCTGACTTCCTTGAATGCTTCGGCGGCGCCCTCCCCCGTCTTGGTGCCTGCGTACTCCCGAAAGAGACCGAAGTCGACCGGCAAATGGTATACCTTGAATTTCCCGGAAGCGCGCAGAAAAAAATCGTAATCCATCGCGCAGTTGAGCGTGATATCGAATGGACCGGCGTACTCGTAGACGGCTCGGCGAAAAACAATGCTCGGTTGGTGCATGCTCGTGTCGCCATCCCAGGGATACCGCAGCTTCCGAGACTGAACTCGCGGGCCGATTCGAACGAGCTCGTCGCCGTTCTTGTCGATGGTGACGGCATTGCCGCATACGATCTGAGCATCGCGATGGTCGGCGAAGAACTGGCGCGTGGCTTCGAAGGCGCCTTTGGCCACCAAGTCGTCGGAGTTGATCCAGAAGATCACGTCTCCCGAACTCATGTTCATGGCCTTGTTCAGAGCGTCCGACTGTCCCCCATCTTTTTCTGAGATCCACTTCAGGTGCGGGTATTCCTTCAGAATCGAAACAGTTTCGTCGCTGGATCCACCGTCAACGACAATGTGTTCCCAATCGTCGCCACCCTGGGCCAGAACCGATTCGATCGTCTTTCGGATAAACGGCCCCTGGTTGAAGGACGCGGTGATGACACTGATTGCCGGTGCTGAAGTCATCGTGATTGCGGCCTGGCGATTGTTCTCGTGAATCTGTGCTGGACATTCAAATCAGAGAGTCTCCCGATCCATGCAGTTCCTCGCCATATCCGAAAGGTCTTTCCCGATCCTTCGCATTCGAGGTTGTCTCTCGCGCATCGCCTTCCATCTTACTCGCAAAGGATACGTATGGGTTCGATCCAGAAACTGCGCCCGGTGAGGCGAACGGGGCGATTGGAACCTGGCGTGGCGATGCCGATTGCCCGGCGAACGCACGGCCTCCGACGACGCTCTCGCTGGACAGGTCCGCCGTCCGTGTCCAGAATGGAATATGATTCGATTGCCGTCGACTTCCGAAGTCAGGGATCCATGAGGCGCCGTACACCTCGAGTTTTGGTGCTCACGCTGTTTTCGGGGGAGCGTGAGTTCGATCGCTGCCGGTCGTCCCTCGAACTCCAGGAATACCCTTCTTGGGAACAGCGAGTCTTCGAGAACCTCCCGAATACAGAGGCCCACGCCCGGTTGTACGAGACGATCATGACGGAACGCGAGAACTTCGGGCTCTTTCTCAAGCTCGATGCAGACATGGTTTTGGCCGACGGCGAGGTCCTTCCCGATCTCGTGCGGGTCTTCGAGGAGCGACCCGAGCTCGACCATCTGGTGGTGGCGGTAACCGATTGGATGACCGACAGCCACATCATCGGCGCCCACCTCTTCTCCAACCGGGTCCGGTGGCGGCGTCACGCGGAGACCCTTTACGTCGACCCCGACCCTGATTTTCCGGGCCGCAAGCTGATCGTCGATGAGCCGCCCAGGGATCTGATCCTGCACGCCGGGGACCCGTCTCCGCTGCAGGCGTTTCACTTCGGCGCCCACCGCGCCCTGCAGGCGTCACAGGTCTACCGAAAGTTGCGTGATGCCCGACCCCACAACGCTCGTATTCAGCGGCAATACCTGGATCGCGTGTGGGATCACTACGTGCGATCGGGAGATCGGCGACTGGGGCTGACGGTGCTTGCTGCGGACATGGTTTTCAAGAAAGAGCTGCCGCCGACTGCTAACGAGTATTCGGATGCTGCTCTGCTCGCCGCGTTCGAGGCTGCCGAAGCTCTCGACGATGGCGAGATCCGAGAGCGGCTCGAGCCGAGATGGGGCAGCCCGAAGATGCGTCGCCAAATTTGGGCGGAAGCTCTCGGGCCAGCCAAATTCACGCTGGTCAGAATTCGTGGTTTGCGCGACGCCGCCACCTCGGCAGTCAAGGGTCTGCTGGGCACATCCGCGCCAACGGTCGAGATCGGAACTCGCGCCTGATGTGTGGCATCGCTGGCGTTCTGGGTCGAACTGACGCCGAAGAGCGTCGTCGTCGTGTCGGTCGGATGACCCGCGCCCTCACCCATCGCGGCCCCGACGATGAAGGGTTCTTTGAGGACGACCGGATTTCGCTGGGTTTTCGTCGGCTGTCGGTGATCGACCTCGAAACTGGTGAGCAGCCGATCGTCGACGAGGAGCGATCCCTTGCCATTATCCTCAATGGCGAGATCTACAACTTCCGCGACTTGCGGCGGGACCTCGAGGCACGGGGACACCGCTTCCGTTCCGCCGGTGATGTGGAGGTCGTGCTGCGTCTGTGGGCCGAGGAGGGCCCCGAATGTCTGCAGCGCCTCAACGGGATGTTTGCCCTCGCCGTTTGGGACGGGCGGCGGCACGAGCTCTACCTGGCCCGAGACCGTTTCGGTATCAAACCGCTCTACCTGTGTCGTCACGGCGATGGGCTGGCCTTCGCCTCGGAGCTTCGCAGCTTGCGTGCGGGCGGATTCCCGGAGGCTCCCAGGCTCGACGTACTGCAGCTTCGCCACTACCTTGCCTATGGGTACCTTTCCCCTGAAGGGGGGCCGTTCGAGGGCGTCCAGTCGTTGCCGCCGGCGACCATGCTGACGGTCGACGCCGAGGGACGAGAACGACTCAGCACCTATTGGAGTCCTCCGGTGCCGGGCGAACCCTGCTCCATTCCCGAGCAGGTTGTCGATCACATGCGAGAGGTACTCGAGAACTCGGTCGGACGGCAACTGGTTGCCGACGTTCCGGTTGGGGTCTTTCTCTCGGGAGGGCTCGATTCCAGCACCGTGAGTGCATTCGCCCAACGCAAGGTGAGTGGTCCACTGCGGACCTTTTCGGTCGGCTTCGAGGGCCCGGATGCCATTTCCGAGCTCCCCGCAGCGCGTGAGATCGCCGACTACCTCGACAGCGATCACCACGAGCTGATGATGGATCCCGGAGAGGTGGCCCGGGACCTCGAGCAGATCATCGACGGCCTCGATATGCCGCTGGCCGATCCGACCGCCATCCCCACCTGGTACATGTCGCGGCTCGCCCGTGAACGGGTCACCGTTGCGCTGTCGGGCGAAGGCGCTGACGAAGTCTTCGGGGGCTACGCCAGACAGCGTTACGACGTCGCCATCGACCGCATCGGCGGCATTGGGCGGAGGTTCTTGCCGGCGGCGCTGCGGATCGTCGGGAGGCAGCCGTCTAAACGCCTCGAACGCCGGTTGCGAATGGCCCCGGGTTTTGCGCGGCAGCTCGACTGGGGGCGGATCTTTTCCGCCGCTGAGATCGAACGGCTGACCGAGGTCCCGCCTGCTACCGAGATAGAGCTCGAAAGCACATACGCCGAGCTCGGCAAGAGCTGGCGCGGATGGGCAGAGGTCGACCCGGTCAACGGGCGTCTCGAAGCGGATCGGTGCACATTTCTGCCCGGTGATCTCCTGCCCAAGGTAGATCGGATGTCGATGGCGCACTCGCTCGAGGTCCGGGTCCCCTACCTCGACAACGAGGTCGCTGACCTCGTCCTTGCCCTGCCGGGGCGGCTCAAGCAGAGCTTGAGGCGAGACAAAATCCTCCTCCGCGAGGTCGCCTCAGGTCTTCTCCCGAAAGCCGGTTCCCTGCGCCGCAAACGCGGCTTTGAGGTTCCGATCGGCGCCTGGTTGCGAGGCCCCTTGCGACCGGCCCTGACCGATCTGCTGTCACCGCCGAACCTGGCGGGTCCGGGCGTTTTGCGGGCGTCCGAAGTTTCCCGTCTCGTCGATGAGCATCTCGCAGGGGATCATGACCACGGGCGTGCCCTGTGGTCGCTGATGGTGCTGTCGCGCTGGCTCGACCGGGGAGGGCGGCGATGAAGATAGCGATGCTCTCCCACCTCGCGTCGTTGACGGCGCCGACGGGCGCCGAGCGATCTCTCGCTTTGCTTGCCCTGGGGCTGTCGGCTAGCGGGCACGAGGTCGCGGTGGCGACCCCCGGTCGGTGGGCCTTGCGAGAAGAGATCGAAGCTGGTGGGGTGTCAGTGACACCGGTGCCGGTCAGGCAGTGTTGGCTCGTCCAGTACGGGCCGCAGCCCCTGTGGCGTCAGGCGACACGGGGCCTGCGCTACGCATGGCCCGACCCGGGAAGCCGGGGGCTGCGCGAGTGGTTGTCCGAGCTCATGCCCGATGTGGTCCACGTCAACTGCCTGTCCCACCTTCGGGGTGCAGCGGCAGCCCGGTCCCTGGGTCTGCCGGTGGTGTGGCATCTACGCGAGATCCTGCCGCCGGGTCCCCGGCGTCGGTGGTTTGCGGGCTGCCTCCGGTCCGATGCCACCCG
>Ga0209013_10002365_pt1 | contig 17107 bp, 11 predicted proteins | sample Cruoilmetagenom2_FD_187291 | JGI IMG/M metagenome (GOLD analysis project Ga0209013, IMG submission 187291) | Oil polluted marine microbial communities from Coal Oil Point, Santa Barbara, California, USA - Sample 2 (SPAdes) (version 2) | ecosystem: Environmental > Aquatic > Marine > Oil seeps ...
ATAGCGCCTGTTGCAATGGAAGATCAGCTCCGTTTTGCAATAAGAGAGGGTGGAAGAACAGTAGGTGCTGGTGTTGTTACTAAAATTACGGAGTAAATATAATTATGGGTGATAATACTTTAATTGTGGCTCTTGCCTGCGGAGATTGTAAAAGAAGAAATTATTCTACAACAAAGAATAAGCAGACGCATAAAGAGAAACTAGAGTTTAAAAAATATTGCAGGTGGTGTAAGACCCACACTATTCATAAAGAAACGAAATAACATAAAATTAGGAATAGTAATTAGGGCAGTAGCTCAATTAGGCAGAGCACTGGTCTCCAAAACCAGGGGTTGGGGGTTCGATTCCCTCCTGCCCTGCAAGTAGGATCTAAAATGGATAAGATAAGAGAACTAAGTTCAGAAACTGCTCAATTTGCTAAAGATATAGAAAACGAGGCAAAACGTATTACTTGGCCTTCCAGACAGGAAGCGGTAAAGTCGACTTTGGCCGTGATTCTTATTTCCGGTGTCTTCGCAGCCTTTTTGGCGGGTGTTGATACCGTCTTTGCATGGCTGATAAGAATGATCTTGAGCTAAAAACTGTAACGGAGAAAATGGGATTTTAATGAATAATCGGTGGTATGTCGTTCATACAAATACGGGCTTTGAAGATCGTGTAAAGTCTTATATAGAAGATAGGGTGGTAATAGAGGGTTTTGAGGATCAGGTCGATGAGGTTCTGGTGCCGACAGAGACCATCGTTGAGCCCTTAAAAGACGGGAAAAAGAAGACTTCGGTTAGAAAGTTCTTCCCCGGATACATATTGGTGAGTATGGAGCTTAATGAAAGAAGTTGGCATTTCATAAGAAATATTCCTAAAGTGATAGGTTTTGTGGGTGGCAAGGTTAAGGATGGTGTAATAGATCCTGATTCTGTTCCTGACGTAGGTGAGGAAGAAGTTCAAAAAATAAAGAGGCAGATTGAAGAGGGTACACTAAAGCCCAAACCAAAGATTTCATTTGAAAATGGTGAGACGGTGAAAGTGATAGAAGGCCCGTTTGCTAACTTCTCGGGTGTAATTGATGAAGTTAATCAGGAGAAAGCAAAGGTGAAGGTTCTTGTGACAATTTTTGGTAGAACCACTCCAATAGAATTAGATTTTAACCAAGTGGAGAAAATTTAATATGAAAAAAATAGACGGATATATAAAACTCTTAGTAGATGCCGGAAAGGCAACGCCTTCACCTCCTGTTGGTCCAGCACTTGGCCAGCGCGGTGTAAATATAATGGAATTTTGCAAAGCATTTAATGCTCAAACGGCTAAATTGGAGGGACTTCTTCCAGTTACCGTTACTGTGTATGCAGATAGATCGTTTTCCTTTGAAGTTAGAACTCCACCGGTCTCATATTTGTTAAAGAAAGCTGCTAAAGTTGACAAGGGTTCTGGCGAAGCTCTAAAGGTTAAAGTAGGGAAAGTAACTAAAGCCCAGGTGGAAGAGATAGCTAAAACTAAACTGCCTGATCTAAATACTAATGATATACAGGCAGCATCTAATATTGTTGCTGGCACTGCACGTAGTATGGGGATTGAGATTGTTTAATTGTCGTTTGTTTATTATTTAAGCGGAAGTTATTAGATTTTAAGGAGAAAGGTAATGGCAAAACAAGGGAAAAAATATACCGAGGTCAGTGAAGCAGTGGATGCCAAGAAAAACTACACTGTGGAAGAAGCAATTAAACTTATTGAGGAAACTAAAACTGCAAAATTTGATGAAACAGTAGAGGTCTCAGTAAAACTAGGCATTGATCCCAGACAGGCTAATCAGCAGATAAGAACTGGTCTGATTCTCCCCCATGGTATAGGTAAAGATATAAGAGTGTTGGTTTTCGCTAAGGGCGAGAAGGGGAAAGAAGCGCAGGAAGCAGGCGCTGATTATGTAGGTCTTGAGGATATGATTGATAAGATATCAAATGATAACTGGCTTGAGTTCGATGTTTCAATAGCGACTCCAGATGTGATGAGTACTGTTGCTAAATTGGGGAAAGTATTAGGCCCCAGAGGGCTAATGCCTACTCCAAAGGTCGGCACGGTAACTTTTGATATAGAACAAGCGGTAAAAGAAGCAAAAGCGGGAAGAATAGAAGTTAAAAATGACAAGGGTGGGGTTGTTCATTCGCCTCTTGGCAAGGTTTCTTTTGGTACGGATAAGTTAAAGGATAATTTCCTTGTTTTTATGGAATCCCTTACAAAAATGAAGCCCTCATCTTCAAAGGGCACGTTTATTAAAAAAATTACCCTTGCAAACACGATGGGGCCCGGAATTAAAGTGGATTTAGTAAATATACGTGAAGTGCTGAAAGGATTTCAAATTGCGGCATAATAACATAGTTCTTATATAATACGTAGTTTTATAGGGTTTTAATTCATACATGTATCTAAGGAGTGAGTAATGTTAACTAAAGCGGCAAAAAATGAAATTGTTGAACATTATAGTGGAGTATTTAAAACTAATCCTTCAGTTGTTCTTGTTGAATATAAAGGGCTTACGGTAAAAGAGCTTGAGGGGATTAGATCTAACTTGAAGGATGCTGATGCAGAGCTGAAAATTGTTAAAAACACACTCCTGAAAATAGCAGCCAAGGATACCGAGATTGAACAAATAACAGATTTGCTAAGCGGTCCGACTGCTATCGCGGTTTGCGAAAATGATCCGACTGCGGCTGCGAAGGTTTTTGTCAAATCTGTAAAAGATCATCCCCTGCTTAAGATTAAAGGGGGAGTTGTTGAGGGTAATGTCGTTAGGGCTGATGAGATTACAGCACTCTCGAAATTGCCATCGCGCCCGGAAATGATGTCCCAACTATTGGGTATTCTCTCAAGTCCGGTATCGAATTTCTTGGGTACTCTCACTCAATTGCAAACCAAACTGCTGTATGCTTTGGAAGCGGTTAAGGATACCAAATCAGAAACTTCAGAAACTAAAGAGGAAAGTAAAGCAGAGAGTCAAGAGGAGACTAAAACAGAAGCTAAGGACGAGAGTAAGTTAGAGGCTAAAGAGGGGAGTGAGGAAGAAAGCAAAGAGGGGAGTTAAGCAGTTGATTTGCCAGTTTTATGAGAATGAAAAAAAACATATTTTCTAATACATTTAAGGAGGTTTAGGTATAATGCCTGAAATCACTAGAACCGATGTTCTTTCATACCTTGAACAAGCGACTATGCTTGAAATATCAGACTTGATTAAGGAGATCGAAGAAAAATTTGATGTAAAAGCTGCAGCTCCTGTTGCGGTAGCAGCAGCCGCCGCACCCGGAGGGGAGGGGCAGGCGGAATCAGCTGAAAAGACAGACTTTGATGTAGTCTTAAAAGCCATTGGCGACAACAAGATTCAAGTTATTAAAGCTGTTAGAGAAGTTACGTCTCTAGGTCTTAAAGAAGCTAAAGAGCTTGTTGAAAGTGCCCCCAAAGCTGTAAAAGAAGGCGTTGAGAAGGAAGAAGCTGAGAGCATCAAGAAAAAGCTCGAAGAATCTGGTGCGGAAATAGAAATCAGTTAAGTGTTTCTTTTGAACGGGCGGTTATCTGTAGACTTTTGAGTGACTGAAATTAGTTGCGAATATATATAACCGTTTGTTTTATTTGCGTGTTTTCCTCTTGAATATCCTTTTTTCTTCAAAGTTTGGATGTCAAGTTTGTGTAGACATGCTTTCGTCCTGTCAGTCTGTTTTGTATAGACAGCCTATGAGGGAGTAAGAGACTTAATTGAATGTTAAAAGCCGTGCTTTTATTACATAGAATTTGGTTGTGAAGTTGGTCGAGTGAGTTTAATAACTTAATTACGGGGGTAAGCCAAATTGAGCCTTGATGGTTTAGAATCTTATAAATTTAGAAAGAGTTTTTCGAAAATACCATCTGTTCTGGAAATACCTCACCTGCTTGAAGTGCAAATTGAGTCCTACCAGGACTTTTTGCAAGCTAATACGGAACCTGAAGGTAGGGAAGAGTTTGGTCTGCATAACGCTTTTAAAACTGTATTCCCAATAGAGGACTATAATGAAAAAGCTTCGCTTGAATATATTAACTACCGTTTGGATAAACCAAAGTATGAAGCGGTAGAATGCAGGTTAAAAGGGTATACCTATGTCGCACCTTTGTATGTTACGTTCAGGCTAGTGATTTGGGATACGGAATCAGGTGATGAACGTACAATCAGAGATGTGAAAGAGCAGGAAGTCTATTTCGGTGAAATACCGCTAATGACGCCCAGTGGTTCTTTTATAGTCAATGGTACGGAGAGGGTTATAGTTAACCAGCTTCACCGTTCCCCCGGAGTCTTTTTTGATCAGGTAAAAAATAAAGATAACAGCGCGGGAAGATCTTCTTTCTCGGCAAGAATAGTTCCCCATGATGGTAGGTGGATAGATTACGAGTTTGATTCTAAAGACCTTCTCCATGTAAGGATAGATAGGAAGAAAAAATTTCTTGTAACCGTGCTTTTAAAAGCCCTTGGTTATGACAATAAAGCAATAATGAATCATTTTTACCCTGTTGAGTCTATCCATATAGATTCGAACGGCATGAGTAAAGATATTAATTACGATGTGCTGCCCTATCAACGCTCTACAGCTGATATATTGGACCCGAAAACCGGAGATGTGTTAATTAAGAAGGGACGCAGGTTAGTACGAAACCATATTGAGAAGCTGAAAAACGCAAAAGTGAAAAGTATTTCAATCGACCCGAACGAATTGATTGATAGGTTTGCCGCAGACGATATTGTAGATAAAAAAACCGGCGAAGTAGTAGTAGGTTTTAATGAGTTAATAACTGAAGAAAAACTGGATGAAATAAAACAAGCTAATGTAAAAGAATTGAAAGTATTTTATATAGATAACGTTTCTGTCGTTGCCTCTCTTAGAAGTACAGTGCTTGCCGATAAAGTAAACACTCGAGAAGAAGCAATTGCCGAAATTTATAAAAAGTTTCGCCCTACTGATCCCCCGACATTAAGTGTTGCGGAAACTTTTTTTGAAAATATGTTCTTTAATCCCGATACATACAGGCTCTCTCAAGTGGGAAGGCTTAAGATAAATTATAAACTTAATCATGGGATTTCAGATGAGGTATCTACTCTTACGAAAGAAGATATTCTGGGGACTGTTGGGTATCTCCTGGGGTTAAGAGGTGGTAGAGGAGCAACGGATGATATTGACCATCTAGGAAATAGAAGAGTCAGGACCGTTGGTGAATTAATTGAAGACAGATTCTATCATGGGCTTGAAAGACTAGCCCGTTCTGTCAAAGAGAAAATGGGTTATCAGGCGGTTGAGAACCTGATGCCAAGCGAACTACTAATTCCTAAAACCGTAATTGCTGTCGTAAAAGAATTTTTTGCTACAGGACAGCTTTCCCAGTTTATGGATCAAACTAATCCACTGTCAGAGATTACTCATAAGAGGAGACTTAGCGCTTTAGGCCCTGGAGGTCTTACGCGTGAAAGAGCAGGTTTTGAAGTTAGAGATGTTCATTCCTCTCACTATGGAAGAATATGTCCAATTGAAACTCCTGAAGGTCCTAACATTGGTCTTATCTCAAGTCTCAGTACATATGGGAAGATAAATGACTTTGGTTTTATACAGACCCCATACCGTGTTGTGAAGAAGGCAAGAGTTACAGCTGAAATTGTTTATTTGAATGCACTTGCTGAAGAAAAATACATAATTGCACAGGCAAATGCTGCGATTGATAAAAAGGGGAATTTTACAGCTGAATTTATTTCCGCAAGACAAGGCGGTGAATTTCTCATGGTTGATCGTGAACGAGTTGAGCTAATGGACGTTTCCCCAGCCCAGCTTGTTTCTGTATCAGCTTCTCTGATACCCTTCCTTGAGCATGATGATGCAAACCGTGCCTTGATGGGCTCTAACATGCAACGTCAAGCTGTACCGCTAATTAAAACCAGTGCCCCAATTGTAGGGACCGGTCTTGAGAACAGAGTTGCAAAAGATTCTGGAGTGGCCGTTATTGCGAAAAGAGATGGTGTGATTGAATATGTCGATTCGTCCAGGATTGTTGTAAGCGCTTATACTGATAGCACTAAAGACGAAGCCGGCGTAGACATGTATAACCTTCTTAAATTCCCAAAATCTAACCAGAGCACCTGTTGGAACCAAAAGCCGATAGTAAAGAAGGGACAGGCTATTAGGGCGGGACAGGTAATTGCCGATGGTCCTTCAACTGATCACGGCGAGTTGGCACTTGGCCAGAATGTGCTTGTAGCATTTATGCCATGGGGTGGATACAACTTTGAAGACGCCATTCTCATGAGCGAGAAACTGGTGAAAGAAGACAGATTTACCTCAATTCACATTGAAGAAGTTGAATGTATTTCTAGAGAGACAAAACTTGGAAGAGAAGAAATTACAAGAGATATCCCCAATGTAAGTGAAGACGCTCTTAGGAATTTGGATGAGAGCGGAATAATTAGAATAGGGGCAGAGGTAAAACCAGGGGACATAATTGTAGGCAAGATATCTCCTAAGGGAGAGACTCAGCTTTCTCCGGAAGAGCGTTTGCTAAGGGCAATATTTGGAGATAAAGCAGGTGATGTTAAAGATACTTCCTTAAGAGCTTCCCCAAGTATGTATGGCACTGTTATTGATGTTAAGATGCTTATTTCCAGAGTTGTTAATAAAGATGATAGAGCCAAGAACATCGAAGATTTTGAAGTCACACGCTTAGAACAAGATAGAGATGATGAACTTAAGATTTTAAAAGACGACGCTATTGAGCGCATAAAGCCTCTTGTTCTTAACAAGACTTCCTCTACAAAACTTACCGTATCAAGAAAAACAGTTTTCAAAAAAGGGGATAAGATTGTTGAAGATGTCCTCGAGGGCATACCTTTTGAGAAACTTGCGGATATAGGTGTTGAAAAAGGTAATAATGTAGAGGCTGAGATAAAGCGAATTATTGAAAGAACCCTTGAGCAAATTGATTTAACAAATGTCGTTTATGACCAGAGGATTTCTAAACTCACCAAGCCTGATGAGCTCCCTCCCGGGGTTCTAAAAATAGTAAAGGTGAAAATTGCTGTAAAAAGGAAACTACAAGTAGGCGACAAAATGGCTGGAAGGCACGGGAACAAAGGAGTTATCTCAAAGATACTTGCTGAGGAAGATATGCCATATCTCCCAAATGGTTCTCCTGTAGAGATGGTACTCAATCCTTTGGGTGTTCCTTCGAGAATGAACGTGGGTCAGGTCCTGGAAACTCATCTTGGATGGGCAGGTAAGGAGCTTGGCCAGCAGCTAAACGACATTATGGAAAGAGAGTTTAGTCCTAATGCATTAAAAGCTAAGCTAAAAGCTATCTATGATTCCCCTGAAACCAGCAAGCTAATAGATAATCTTGATGATGAGGAAGTTGTTGAAATTTCAAGACGTCTTGGGAACGGAATTCCCTTAAAGTCTCCTGTTTTTGATGGAGCTTCTGAAAAAGAAATAAAAGAATTGTTAAGAGAGACCGGTTTGCCGGAAGATGGTAAAACAATACTATTTGACGGCCATACCGGTGAGCCTTTTGATCAAAAAGTTACTGTAGGTGTTATGTATATGTTAAAACTGCATCACCTTGTTGAAGAAAAAATTCACGCAAGGGCCATAGGTCCATACTCTCTTGTTACGCAGCAGCCACTGGGTGGTAAAGCGCATTTCGGCGGCCAGCGTCTTGGAGAGATGGAAGTGTGGGCACTTGAGGCTTATGGTGCCTCATATACCCTGCAAGAGTTTCTTACAGTGAAATCTGATGATGTAATCGGAAGAACCAGGATATTTGATTCCATTGTAAAAGGTGATATGAAATTTGAACCGGGTCTTCCAGAATCATTTAAAGTGCTACAAAAAGAACTCCAGGCACTTTCCCTGGATGTTGATCTATTAGAAAAAGATGAATTAGAAAGGGATTAATTATTTCAAAATATAAAGGGAGGTAAAACGTGGACGTAGATACCCTTTTTGAAAAGCCTAAAAACCCTTCTGAGTACTCTGCGGTAAAGATATCATTAGCTTCTCCGGAAAAGATCAAAGAATGGTCTAATGGGGAAGTAAAAAAACCAGAGACTATTAATTACAGGACTTTCAAACCAGAAAGAAGCGGCTTGTTTTGTGCAAAAATTTTCGGACCTGTAAAAGATTATGAATGTACTTGTGGAAAGTATAAAAGGCTAAAGCACAGAGGAATTACGTGTGAAAAGTGCGGGGTCGAAGTTATTTCTTCTAAAGTAAGAAGAGATAGAATGGCTCATATAGAGCTGGCCTCACCCGTTGCTCACATTTGGTTCTTGAGAAGTATTCCCTCTAGGATTGGTATGCTCCTTGATATGACTCTTAAGGATTTGGAAAAGGCCCTTTACTATGAATCTTATGTAGTTGTTGATCCCGGTGGGACTTCTCTAAAATTCGCGGAAGTTCTTAGTGAGGATAAATACAGAAAAGCAGTTGAGGAATATGGTCATAGCTTTAGAGTTGGCATGGGGGCCGAGACCGTAAGGGAGATGCTTAAGAAGATAGATCTTGTTGAGCTCTCTGAACAGCTACGCCTTGAAATGAAGGACACCGCATCTCCAATTAAAAGAGCGCGAATAGCAAAAAGGCTTAGGATTAGTGAAGCATTTAGAAAATCCAAGAACCGCCCGGAGTGGATGATTCTTACCAGAATTCCTGTACTTCCCCCGGACTTAAGGCCACTTGTCCCTCTTGATGGTGGAAGGTTTGCAACGTCTGATCTTAACGATCTATACAGACGTGTTATTAATAGAAATAATCGACTAAAAAAATTACTAGAGTTAGGTGCTCCCGATATTATTGTCAGAAATGAAAAGCGTATGCTCCAAGAATCTGTTGATGCGCTCTTGGAGAACGGACGTAGAGGAAGGCCAGTACTGGGTCATAACCATCGTCCGCTTAAAAGTCTAAGTGATATTATTAAAGGGAAGCAGGGAAGGTTCAGACAAAACTTATTAGGAAAGAGGGTTGATTACTCTGGACGTTCTGTTATCACTGTAGGTCCTGAACTCAAACTCCATCAGTGCGGAATACCAAAGCAGATGGGGCTGGAGCTTTTCAGACCTTTTATTTATCATAAATTAGAGAAATGGGGTGCTGCTGCAACAATAAAAATTGCTAAAAAATTAGTAGAACAAGAGGCCCCGATTGTATGGGACGCTTTGGATGAAGTAATTAAAGAACATCCCGTTCTCTTGAATCGTGCTCCTACACTTCACAGGCTCAGTATTCAGGCTTTTGAGCCGATACTTATTGAGGATAAAGCCATTCAGATCCATCCCTTGGTCTGTCCTGCATATAACGCGGATTTTGACGGAGACCAGATGGCGGTTCATGTACCGCTATCGATTGAGGCTCAGACCGAATGTCGGGCACTTGTAATGTCCACAAACAATATATTATCTCCTGCTCATGGGAAGCCTATAATTCTACCCACACAAGATATAGTTCTTGGTATTTACTACATGACAAGAGATGTAGCTTTTGACAAAGGCGATGGAAAGGTCTTCTCCTCTATAGAAGAGGTACAAATGGCCTATGATTCCAAGGATGTTGGAATACACGCAAAGATAAAGATCAGAATTAATGACAAAATGTACGAGACCACAGTTGGAAGAGTCTTCCTTTACGACATAATGCCCGACGGCATCCCTTTTGAATTGGTTAACAGAGTTATGACTAAAAGGGCGTCAGAAGATCTTGTTGATAGTTGTTTCAGGGTCTCTGGTGGAAAAAGTACCGTAATTCTGGCAGACAGTATGAGAACTTTAGGATTTAAGTACTCCACAAAATCAGGTATTTCCATAGCAATCGATGATATGAAGATACCTGTGAGAAAAAAGGAAATGCTACAAAAAGCCCAGGATGAAGTTATAAAAGTACAGAATCAGTACTCCCAGGGGCTTATAACCGACGGAGAAAGATATAATAAGGTTATTGATATCTGGGCGCGTACGAGTGATGAAGTCGCTCAGGAAATGATGAAAGACATTACGTTTGAAGAGACCGAGGATTCCGAGGGGAATATCAGGAAGGGGGCAAGCGCCAATCCGATTTATATGATGATTGACTCGGGAGCCAGAGGTAGTCAAACTCAGGTACGTCAGCTTGCGGGGATGAGGGGGCTGATGGCTAAACCCTCAGGTGAAATCATTGAGACTCCTATTACTTCTAATTTCCGTGAGGGTCTTACCGTTCTTCAATATTTTATTTCTACTCATGGAGCTAGAAAGGGATTAGCTGACACCGCGCTTAAAACAGCGAATGCAGGTTATTTAACTAGAAGGCTGATCGACGTAGCTCAGGATGTAATGATAAAAGAATATGATTGTTGCACGACTGAGGGGATTACGGTTAGCGATTTGGTCGAGGGTGGGGAAATTATAGAAAGAGTTGGGGAAAGGGTGCTTGGCAGGGTAACTGTTGAGGATATAGTGGATCCTATTAGTGGGGAGATTATTGTAAAAGCCAATCATGAAATAGATGAACATGCCGCATCTCAAATTGATGAAGCAGGGAGCATTACTGAAGCCAGAATAAGATCCGTGCTCACATGTGAAACTCGAATTGGTGTGTGTGTTTTATGTTACGGACGAAATCTTGCTACCGGTAAGCTTGTAAATATTGGTGAAGCAGTTGGTATTATTGCTGCACAGTCAATTGGGGAGCCTGGTACTCAGCTTACTATGAGAACTTTCCACATAGGTGGTGCTGCTAGTCAGAGGGCTGCTGAAAGTACTCTTGAAAACACAAACGAAGGCGAAATCAAGTTAAGCTCAGTAAGAACGGTTACAGCTAAGGACGGAAGCCTCATTGTGGTAAATCGTACCGGTATTCTAACAATAATGGACGATAAAGGTTACGAAAGAGAAAGATATCCTTTAGCCCTTGGAGCGAAACTTAAAGTAGCAGAAGGGGATAAGGTTAAAGAGGGCCGGCTTCTTGCTGAGTGGGATCCTTACACGACACCTTTCATTTCAGAGTTTAATGGAACGGTAGGATTTGTTGATTTGGAACAAGGTGTAACATTAAAAGAACAAGTTGATGAAGTTACTGGTATTTATAAGAAAGTAGTAATGGAAACTAAAAACTTAGATGCTCATCCGGGTCTTGTAATTAAGACTGATGAAGGGAAGAGCATACAATATTCACTCCCGATAGGGGCTATTATTGAAGTTAATGAGGGAGATGCGGTTAGTGCGGGCGATATCTTTGCTAAGATTGCTAGGGCAGGCGCCAAGACCAAAGACATAACGGGTGGACTCCCAAGGGTAGCTGAGCTATTTGAAGCAAGGCTTCCTAAGGATCCTGCTGTTGTGACTGAGATCGATGGAATTGTTACATACGGAAAGGATGTTAAAGGAAAGAGAAGAGTTGTAGTCACCCCTGAAATAGGAGAACCTAAAGAGTACCTGGCTCCTAGAGGTAAGCATGTTCTTGTTAGAGAAGGAGAGCAAGTAACTTCTGGGGATCAGCTCGTTGACGGATCTATTAATCCGCACGACATTCTGAGAATACGAGGAGAACGTGCGCTAACTCGTTATCTGGTTGACGAGATCCAGGAGGTTTATAGACTCCAGGGAGTTAAAATAAACGATAAGCATATTGAATCCATTGTAAGACAAATGCTGAAAAGGGTAAGAATTAAAGACCCCGGTGATACCATTCTTCTCGTAGGCGAAGCTATTGAAAAACATATCTTCTTTGAAGAGAATGAAAGAGTTCTTGAACAGGGTGGGAGACCGGCATCTGCTGAGCCTCTTCTTCTTGGTATAACCAGAGCTTCACTCAGTACTGACAGTTGGCTTTCTGCTGCATCATTCCAGGAAACAACGAGAGTTCTTACTGAGGCCGCCTGTGAAGGGAAAGATGACTATCTAAGAGGTCTAAAAGAAAACGTTATTATGGGTAGGCTTATACCCGCGGGTACCGGGCTGCCAATATACAGAAATATTGATGTTGAAGTTCCTGTGCTTGAAGTACCGGTTCCAACTGCTACTGCTGTTGAAGAAGAATAAAAAATAAAATGGTATTAGGGTCATCAGTCTTTGACCCTAATACCAGAATCTAAATTGTTTCCCGAATTTAATATAAAATAAAATGTCTGAAAATGTTAAAACCGAAATGGACAAGGTTTATGATCCAACAAAGGTTGAAGAGAAGTGGTACGAGAAGTGGATTGAGAATGAATACTACAAATCATCATCTTCCGGAGATAAGCCACCCTTTACTATAGTAATTCCTCCACCAAATGTGACCGGATCTCTTCATATCGGTCATGCTCTGAATAATACGCTTCAAGATATTCTTATTCGCTATAAGAGGATGAAGGGGTTTGATGCCCTCTGGGTTCCAGGGACTGATCATGCGGGAATTGCCACTCAAATGATGGTTGAGCGGGAGCTGGAAAAAGAGGGGATATCGAGGACTGATATAGGAAGAAGCGCTTTTCTAGAGCGTGTTTGGCAGTGGAAACAAGAGTCAGGTAATATAATTACACGTCAGCTCCGACGTCTCGGAGCACTACCTGATTGGGAAAAAGAAAGATTTACAATGGATGAGGGTCTATCAAATGCCGTTAGGAAGGTATTTGTTGACCTGTATGATCAGGATTTAATTTACAAAGATAAGAAGCTAGTTAACTGGGATCCCAAACTTTGCACGGCAATCTCCGATTTGGAGGTAGAGCAGCGCGAAGTTAATGGAAATTTCTGGCATTTCAAGTACCCGATAGAAGGTAGTAATGAATTTATTACAGTAGCTACTACAAGGCCTGAAACAATGCTGGGAGATACTGGTGTAGCTGTTCATCCTGAGGATGAGCGTTATAAACACCTTGTCGGTAAAAACGTAGTACTTCCTCTTGTAGGACGAAAAATCCCTATTGTTGCGGACGAGTATAGTGATCCTGAAAAGGGTACAGGAGCTGTGAAAATAACACCTGCACACGATTTTAATGATTTTGAGGTTGGTCAGAGACAACACCTTGAAATCATTAATATTTTTGACTCAACAGCACGCTTAAACAATAATGTTCCTGACGTTTATAGGGGACTTGATCGCTTTGAAGCCAGGAAGAGGGTTATAGAAGATCTGGAGACTCAAGGTCTTTTAGTTGAAATTGAGGATACCGTTCACACTATTCCTTACGGGGATAGATCGGGCGTTGTAATTGAGCCCTGGCTCACTGACCAGTGGTATGTAGATGCTGAAAAGCTAGCCGTGGAAGCCATCTCTTGTGTTGAAGACGGGAGAGTTAAATTCATTCCTAAATACTGGGAAAGGACATATTTTGAATGGCTACGAAATATTGAGCCGTGGTGCATATCGCGGCAGCTATGGTGGGGTCATCAGATTCCGGCATGGTACGGACCTGACGGCCATGTCTTTGTTAAGTTGTCAGAGGAAGAAGCTCTTCAGGCATCTAAGGAGCATTACGGCAAAGATGTCAGTCTTATACGTGATCCCGATGTTCTAGATACCTGGTTTTCATCGGGCCTCTGGCCGTTCTCTACGTTAGGCTGGCCCGAGGCAAATCCTGATCTTGAAAAATACTATCCAACCAGTGTTCTTGTTACCGGTTTTGATATTATCTTTTTCTGGGTTGCCCGTATGATTATGCAAGGGCTTAAATTCATGGGGGATGTGCCGTTTAAGGATGTTTATATCCACGGTCTTATAAGGGACGAAAAAGGGCAGAAGATGAGTAAGACAAGGGGAAATGTTATTGATCCTCTAGAAGTAATTGATGAGTACGGAGCCGACGCTATGAGATTTAGTCTTACCGCGCTTTCTACTCAGGGAAGGGACATCAAGCTCTCAATGCCTGTGATTCAGGGATATAGAAATTTTATAAATAAAATTTGGAATGCGTCAAGATTCTCAATGATGAATTTAGAGGGTTATGACCCGGATTTAGTTCCGTCCAATGAAGAACTCTCTACTTATGATAAGTGGATACTTACTAAACTGAACCGAACAATAAAGGAAGTGGAGCATGCTCTTGAAAACTATGAATTTGATAAAGCTGCCAGTTCAATTTACCAATTCTTCTGGGCCGAATACTGCGATTGGTACCTGGAGCTTGTAAAGCCCATTTTGTACGCTGACAACAAAAGGAATAAGCAGAGAACCCAAAGTGTATTAGTCAGGGTTTTGACAACGGCGCTTGGACTTCTTCATCCTATTTCACCTTTCATAAGCGAAGAGCTATATCAAAGGCTAAAAAGCTTTGGCGTTCAGATCAAAGGGGTAGATGGTGATATAGCGGAAAGCATAGTTGTTAGCGCATTTCCTGAATTTAATGAAAGCGAAGTTTATAAAGACGCAGAAGACGAAGTTGAGTTTATAAAGGATATAGTAGCAGCTATAAGGGGCCTTAGGGCCGTCGTCGGTCTTCATCCTTCAGAGAGGGTAAATATCCTATTGCTTCCTGATAATGAGAACGTAGAAAATCATATAATACCCAATAGAGAATCTATAATAGACCTGGCATTACTTTCAGGGCTCGAATTAATAGAAGGAAATAAACCTGAAAAAGCTATAGCACAAATAATCCCCGGGGTCGAGGTGTTTTTACCTGTTGAAGGTTTGATTGATATAGAAAAAGAGTCTCAAAGAATAAAAAAAGAAATTGGAAAGATTGCAAAGGATTTAAAACAAACCGAAAATAAACTCTCTAACTCAAGTTTCCTTGACCGCGCTCCTGAAGATGTCGTAGAGAAGGAGAAGGAGAAATTTGAGGAATTTTCCACTCAAAAAAAGAAGCTCGAAGAAGTACTCTTGAAGTTAAATGAAATAGATTAGATTCTCTTCTGATACTTTATTGCTGCAGCAAATATCTTGATTATGAGCTGTGTCGGATTATAGCAGAGAAAGATAAGATGATCCTGGATAGATTCGGGTATGTATTTGAAGATCGGAATGCTGAAGTATACTAATTGGTTATAGGTGTTAAATATATTGTTGTTAAGTTCCAAAAAGTCCGAGTTGTTTGACTTTTGTTTTCTTATCTGTTAATTCAACCGGGTATTTTCCTGTAAAGCATGCATTACAGAAGTGCTCTTTCCCATTTGCTTTCCTGGAAACCTCAACTGCGCTCATTACTCCCTCGAGACTTAAGTATCCAAGAGAATCAGAGGTTATGTATTTCCTTATTTCTTCAGTATTAAGAGAGTTTGCTATAAGTTCTTCTTTTACCGGTGTGTCTATACCATAGTAACAAGAGAACTTGGTAGGGGGTGAGCTGATTCTCATATGGATCTCTTTTGCCCCGGCTGCTCTTATCATTTTTACAATTTTTCTACTAGTTGTTCCTCTTATTATCGAGTCGTCAATAATTACAACTTTTTTGCCGTTGAGTACTTCCCGTATCACATTTAATTTTAACTTGACTCCAAAGTTCCGTATGGATTGTTGGGGCTCGATGAATGTTCTTCCCATATAGTGGCTTCTCAGAAGTCCTAACTCAAGCGGAATACCTGTTTCCTCAGCAAAGCCCATAGCAGATGGAACGCCCGAATCCGGAACAGCTACAACAATGTCTGCGTCCGCGGGGTGTTCCCTGGCAAGCTGTTTGCCAAGCTCCCTTCTTACCTGATAAACATTTCTTCCCGTAAGGAAACTGTCGGGCCTTGCAAAATATATATATTCAAAAACACAGAATGCATGCTTAACCTCACCAAAGGGTTTAAAAGACTCAATCCCATCCTGGCTTACAACAATTATCTCCCCAGGTTCAACTTCCCTCACGTAATTGGCTTCTATTAGATCAAAGGCGCAGCTTTCAGAAGCAAAAACTGGAGAGTCTCCCAATTTGCCCATTACTAAAGGTCTAAAACCATAGGGGTCTCTTGCCGCTATCATATATTTCGGAGTCAGGAACATCAGAGAGTACGCTCCCTTACATATCATAAGAGCTTCGATGACTCTTCTTACTAGTTTCTCTTCTTTGGATTTTGCGATCAGATGTACTATGACCTCGGTGTCAGTTGTGGATTGAAATATCGCACCTTCCCCCTCGAGTTCATCCCTCAGAGTCTTTGCATTGGTTAAGTTCCCGTTGTGAGCAATTGCTAGCGGTCCTTTAGAATAGTTTATTACTATAGGCTGCATATTCTTGAGCTGACTTGAGCCTGTGGTTGAATAACGTACGTGACCGATTGCATTTTTGCCTGGAAGACTAGATAGAACTTCTTCTGAAAAAATGTCGGACACAAGACCCATATCACGGTGCTTGTGGAGATTTACCCCGTCAGAGGTAACAATTCCGGCGCTTTCCTGTCCTCTGTGTTGAAGAGCATGGAGTCCTAGATAGGTTAGGTTAGAGGCTTCGAGGTTGTCGTATATGCCAAAAACACCGCACTCTTCTTTAAGCTTAGGCATAGCTTTTAAGTATATTCTCAAATCCTAAAGCCCATTTGCTATAGGCTTTGGATACAGGAATATCAATTAGATCCTCTATATAAATTCTTGTCCCGTTTACACTGCCGATTATTTCCATCGGTACTCCGCAAGTTTCCGTTAATTCCTCAATCTTCGTAATATCTTGCTCGTCAAGTGATATTATTGCTCTTGCCTGTGATTCTGAAAATAAAACGGCGTCATCACGTATTAACCGAGACATTTTAATCTTAACACCTTTTAGGCCGCTAGGTGTAAAGCAGGATTCAGATATTGCTAGCGCAAGACCTCCCTCAGATATATCGTGAGCCGATTTTATTATACCTTCTTGAGACCCTTTAAGTAAAGCCGTGATCAATTTTAATTCCTTATTCAAATCAAGGCTTGGAGGTGTTCCACACACTTTCCCGTGGATTTGTTTTAGATATTCACTTCCACCAAATTCCTCTTTGGTCTCGCCAAGTAAAACGATAATATCTCCCTCGTTTTTAAACCACTGAGTCATATGTTTATGCATATCTTCAATAAGTCCGACCATGCCCACTGTGGGGGTTGGGTAGATTGCCGTACCCTCGGTTTCGTTGTAGAAACTTACGTTTCCGCTCACTACGGGTGTGTTTAATTTAGAGCAGGCCTCGCTCATGTCAGAGATCGCCTGTTCGAAC
>Ga0209013_10002366_pt1 | contig 17100 bp, 11 predicted proteins | sample Cruoilmetagenom2_FD_187291 | JGI IMG/M metagenome (GOLD analysis project Ga0209013, IMG submission 187291) | Oil polluted marine microbial communities from Coal Oil Point, Santa Barbara, California, USA - Sample 2 (SPAdes) (version 2) | ecosystem: Environmental > Aquatic > Marine > Oil seeps ...
CGAATTCGTCTCTGACCTCCGGCATGCGGGTCCAGGCGAGGGCAAGAGCAACCAAAAGCAGCACCGATACGCCGGTCACCCACGGCCATCGCCGTGCCCGCCGCGGCTGCAGCCACAAGCCCGCGGTCAAAACCAGGGCTGCTGCCAGAAACAGGACACCGCCGCGCGACGAAGACCTGAGAACTGCTGCCGCAGCCACAACCACCACGACCGCCGAGGCCAACGCCGTCACGGCAGCGCGCTGGCGGGTGGATCCCGGCTCCGGCAAATTGCGCATGCCAGCGGCCAACAGGACCAGCGCAGCCGGCAGGCTGAGTTCGATCCCGGCCGCGAAGTGATTGGAGTTGACAAAGGGCCCGTAGACGCCACCACCACCTGTATTGGCTCGAATGAGGAGCACATTCTCCGGCGCCCCGCTCTCACCTGCGAGCCCGAGAACCGCCATCACACCGCAGGTCACTGTGATGATGCCGAGCAGAATCGGCAAACCGCTGCGTGTCGACGCCACTCGCGCGGCGGTGAGCGCAATACCTGCGAGTACAACCATCGACGCCACAACCTGGATCGTCGACCAGGGAGCCAGGGAAAGAGGGGCCCAACCACCAGCCATAATTTCAGCGAAGCCGGGCTGCAACAGCCGGCGCAGTCCTTCCGGCAGGGGCAGAAGCTGGACTACAGCAAGGATCAGAAATGACCAGGCAGCCGCACGCATCACCGAAGGGGTCTCGGGCACGCGCCTCAAGTCGATCATCAGCACGAGCACGATCGCGGCAGAGAACAGTTTGGTGGGCGAATCCACCCCCGCAAACACCACGGCGTTGCCCACCAGGAGCGTAGCCAACAGAACCCTGTGGACCGAATACACCCCGGTCAATCCGGATAGGTGAAGCGGTATCCCACGCCACGCGCGGAGTGGATATACTGCGGGTCTTTGGGGTCGGCCTCGAAATAGCGGCGCAGGCGAACGATGAAATTGTCGATGGTCCGCGACGAAGTCGAAAAACGGTAGCCCCACACCCTTTCCAGAATCTCTTCGCGAGAAACCACCTGATTACGGCGCTCCACCAACAGCTTCATGAGCATGCACTCTTTTTCGGTCAAGCTCACCGTTCGACCGCCGGTCGTCGCCTCGTATGTCAAGAAATTGACTTCGTTTTCACCAAAACGGAAGATTTCCTGATCGGCAGGCGCCGTGCTGTACCACTCCAGGCGCCGGAAGACACCGTGGATGCGAAGGATCAGCTCTTCGAGGAGGAACGGTTTGGCAACATAATCGTCGGCCCCCACCTTGAGACCGAGCAGCCGGTCTGCGTCGGCGGCCTTCGCGGTCAAGAAGAGAATCGGCACCCTGCTACCAGTGGCCCGCAAGCGCCGACAGACCTCGAGCCCGTCCAGCTTCGGCATCATGATGTCGAGGATGACGAGATCGAACTGTATCGTGCGGGCTAACTTCAGGCCTTCCTCCCCGTCGTAGGCGACGGTGGTCGAAAAACCCTCGAATTGCAGGTTGTGGGCGAGCGCGTCGGCGAGATGCTCTTCGTCGTCGACGATGAGAATGTGTTTCTTCATGCGTCTCCTCCCACCCGAGAACTCAGACCTCGAAACCGGGGACAGTCACCCGGAAGATCGTTCCTTCAGGCCCGGTGGATGCCACGCGAACCTTTCCCCGGTGCGCCTCGATTATCTGTTGTACCAGATACAGGCCGAGTCCGGTGCCTCTCGTGGTACGTGTCATCTCATCGCCGCCCCGGTAGAAACGGCCGAAGATCAGGTCCACATCCTCCTCGGAAATGCCGGCCCCGTTATCACCTACCTCAAGCACAGCTCGATTGCCGTCCATGCTCAGGTCGATCTCTACCGTAACCGGATCATCTCCGTACTTGACTGCATTTTCGAGCAGATTCGAGATCATGATCGCCATCGCCTCGGCGTCAACTTCGGCGTGGATATCGGGCGAAATCTCAGCCTTGAGCAAAGCGTTCGCGGCCAGTGCCCTTCGTCTGAAGGCCTCGATCGAATCCTCGACCAGCCGACTGAGATCGGTGTCCTCCCGGTGGATCTCGGTCCATCCCTCGCCAAATCGGGTCGCCTCGAGCACCTTCTCCACCAGATCCTGGAGGCGTTCGACATCGTCGAGAGCATTCCCGATGAAAATTCTCCCTGCCTCGGGGCTCGCACGGCCAGCGATCACTGTCTCCAACGCCAACCTCATCGAGGCCAAAGGCGACTTGAGCTCATGGGTGACCGCCGACAGGAAATTCCTGTGCTGGCGTTCGAGCTCCACCTCACGTCGGAAAGACCGCCACAGCAGGCCGATCAGAACCAGTAGCAGGACGGCGAAGAACGCCCCCTCGGAGACCAGCATGACAATTCGCCGTCGGTAGTCTCCGAGCATCGCTTCCCAGACTTCCGCTCGCGGTCTGATCGTCAGTTCACCGTATGGCTCGGTCAAAGCAATCCCTGGAGGTACATCCTCCCCGGAGGGGACAACCTCGAGCAAAGCCCCAACATCGAGCACCGACCTTCCCCACTCGCCCCCGATCACGCCGGTCACACACCTCAGACCGGACTCGACGCTCAGCTCAACAACTCCGGACTCGCTCATAGAGGTCGACGGGCAGCTGTCAAATGCGAACGCCGTTCGCCAGCCGACAAAGGGCGCCGGCACCGCACTTCGACCCGGCTCGTCGCCCATCAACACTGCGGCTTCGAGAGCGGTGCGGGCGGCGAGGAGCTCAGTTTCAACCCGCGTCGCTTCGGTGCGCGCGGCGCCCAGCAAGCGCTCTCGCTCGAACCCGAGAACACTGCGGTTGAGGCGGAGGATGAAAACGATCCACCAGGTCAACTGGGCATTGATCACCACCATCACCAGCACCGCTACGATCACGTGGCGCGTTGTGAGTGGTCCCTGTCTCCGCATTGAAGGCAGTATAGCGGTCCCTATCCGATCCCGATCCCGGAAGGATGCTGGATGCTGCAAGGTGGTGGATTTCCTGGCCGCGATGTCAAGGGGCGGGTGGGCGGGAATTCCTAATTCCAAATTCCTAATTCTAAATTGGACGGGTGGGCGGATCCGGCTTCGTTGCTTCGCAGCTTCGCCGTGACAAGTCGAGAATCGAGTATCCAGTATCTAGCCCTCATATCTCACCAGCCCTCGTCGCGAGGCCGAAAAGGTGTTGTGAAATGGGGTGTTTGCGACCTGAGGGGCGCGGAGCGCGTACTTGCAGTACGTCGAGCACCCCGAGGCGAGCAAACGCCGCAGATTGCTGCACATTTCCGGCCGCAGCAGAGAGTTGGTGAGATATGCGGGCTAGTATCGGCCTCTGAATCCCTGTGGCTTTCGAATCGCCTACAGCGTAGTCAACACCTTTGCGATCCGTTCGACTGCCCAGTCAATGTCGTCACGCCCTATGGTCAACGGCGGGGCGACCCTGATGACGGTGGAGTGAGTCTCCTTGCACAGCAGCCCTTCCTCCTGCAGCGCCTCGCAGAAACGCCGCGCACCGCCGGCTTCGTCCTTGAGCTCGATCGCGATCCAAAGACCGCGGCCGCGAACCTCTTTGACATGCTTGGAATCCACGGCCCGCAGCTGGTCGAGGAAATAGGCGCCATTGTCGGCTGACAATTGCACCATGTCCTCCTCAACCATAACCTTCATCGCCTCCCGGGCGACCGCTGCTCCGAGCGGATTGCCGCCGTAGGTCGAGCCGTGATCTCCAGGCCTGAAGACGTTCATTACCTCGTCGTCGGCGAGGATCGCCGACACCGGGTACATGCCGCCCGACAGGGCCTTGCCGATGATCACGATGTCGGGACGGATGCCCTCGTGCTCGTAGGCGAAGAGCTTGCCGGTGCGGCCCAGCCCCGACTGGATCTCGTCCATCATCAGCAACGCGTTGTGTTTGGTAGTGATCTCACGCAAGCGGCGCAGGAACCCGTCCGGCGGGATCACGATCCCGGCCTCGCCCTGGATCGGCTCGACCAGCACGGCTGCAACCTTGTCATGCATTGCCGCCTCGACCGCGTCGGCATCGCCGTAGGGTAGGAGGCGGAAGCCGGGGGTGAAGGGGCCGAAGCCGTAGCGGTACTCTTCGTCCGACGAGAATCCGACGATGGTCGTCGTACGGCCGTGGAAGTTGCCGGCAAAGACCAGGATCTCGGCTTCGTCGACTGGGATGCCCTTGACCGTATAGCTCCACTTGCGGGCCGCCTTGATCGCGGTTTCGACGGCTTCGGCGCCGGTGTTCATCGGCAGCACGCGGTGGAAGCCGGTGAGGTCGGTCAGCTCCTCGCAGAACGGCCCGAGCTGGTCATTGCGAAAGGCGCGTGAGGTCAGGGTCACCCGCTCGGCCTGCTCCCGCATCACCTTGACCAGGCGTGGATGGCAGTGGCCCTGATTTACCGCCGAGTACGCGGCCAGGAAGTCCATATACCGTTTGCCCTCCACGTCCCACACCCAAGCGCCTTCGGCCTTGGCGATGACGACGTCGAGGGGATGATAGTTGTGGGCGCCGTAGCGCTCCTCGAGCTCGATAAACCGAGCCGACCCGGTGAGTTCAGCCGTCTGCTTCATGGTCGTATCCTCCCTTGTGTAACGGTTCGCGGGAACTCCGAAACGCAGGGACCAGGTCGACCTGCAAAGGCTGAATACAGCCACCTCCCGCAATCGGCACGTTACACCCGAGTTGAGGTTTACGCAACACAGCGAGGAAGGGTTTGAGGGGATGAAGATTCTCCATGCTGGATGCTGGATGCTGGATGCATCCAACAGGTAAGCCATTCCGCCCATGACGACCTTGCCTGGTTTCATCGCTCGAAGGATATTCCCGCAGATCACGCAGATTGACGCAGATGACATCTAAGAGGTCTGGGCCTCTATCTGCGTTATCTGCGGGCAAATTGGGTGGGTGGGTGGATCCGGCTTCGCTGCTTCGCAGCTTCGCCGTGACAAGTCGAGTATCGAGTATCCAGTATCGAGGATCGGGTGGGCGGGCGGCTGCCTATTGCGTCGCTTCCTGCTGGGCGTTCCAGTGCAGAAACGCCTCGATGAAGTCGTCGATATCGCCATCGAGGACCCGATCAGCGTTGCCAACCTCGTGATCCGTACGCAGGTCTTTGACCATGCGATAGGGCTGGAGAACGTATGAGCGGATCTGGTTGCCCCAGGAGATGTCCTTCTTCGGGCCCTTGAGCTTATCCATCTCTTCTTCACGTTTCCGCATTTCGAGCTCATAGAGCCGCGCCTTGAGAACCTTCATTGCACTGGCAAGGTTTTTGATCTGCGAGCGTTCGTTTTGGCAGGTGACGATGACCCCCGTAGGCTCGTGCACCACTCGCACGGCGGAGTAGGTGGTGTTGACACCCTGTCCCCCAGGACCCGACGAGCAGTAGCGGTCAATGCGGATGTCCTTCTCCGGGATATCGAGATCAATATTGTCGTCCACCTCGGGGTAAACATGCGCCGATGCAAAGGAAGTGTGGCGTCGCGACTGCGAATCGAAAGGCGAGATCCGCACCAGCCGATGGACACCGTTTTCCGATCTCAGGTTGCCGTAGGCGTAGGGCCCTTTGATCAACAGAGTCGCGCCCTTGATGCCCGCCTCTTCGCCGGGCTGCTCATCCATCAGCTCAATCGTGAAGCCGCGCCGCTCGGCCCACCGAAGGTAAAGGCGTTCGAGCATCTGTGCCCAATCCTGACTCTCGGTGCCGCCGGCCCCCGGGTGAATCTCGATGAACGCGTTGGAGGCGTCGTGCTCGCCGGTCATCTTGGCGGTCAGCTCGACCCGGTCAAGCTGAGGTGAGATTCGCTTGAGCGCAGAACCAAGCTCGGTATCGGCGCCATCCTCACCCTCGCGGGCCATCTCCATCAGCACCTCGAGTTCCTCGTGCGCTTCAATCAAGGATTCGGAAGTCGATACCTGCTGCTGTAGTTGGGAGCGGCGACTCATGACCTGCCGCGCGCGGTCCTGATCGGACCAGATATCCGGATCCTGCGCCTCGGTGTCGACCTCGGCCAACTGTTCCCTCAGCGAGTCCTCGTCAAAGATACCCCCGCAGGCGCTGGATGCGCTCCATTTCGGCTTCTCCGGTTTGAATCAGTTCTTCCAGCATTGTCGCCTCTCAGGGTGGTTGCCTGCCGCCTCGGACAGGTCATTCTACTCAACAATCAAACGAGCCGCCACCTTCCTCGAGGCGAGTTAAGGGTAAAGGGTTAAGAGTGAAGCCCTGACGGCTGCCATCCGATTCTCTGATCAACCTTCCGAGAACGTCTTAACTCTTTACCCTTCACCCTTTACCGTGCGATTCGGCCGCCGACGAAATCGTGAGCCTCCCAGCAACACCGCCGTCGCGACGGCACACAGGATTGCCCACCAATCTCCGAAACGGACGCGCGGTGTGAGACCCTCCATCGGTTGCACAGATTCTGTCAGGAATCCGGTCTCGCCGACATCGAGATGCGAAACGACCTTTCCTGATGGGTCGATGAAACCGGAGATCCCGGTCAGTGCGGCCCGTGCGAACCAGCGCCGGGTCTCGGCGGCACGTAGCCTGACCTGAGTGAAGTGCTGACGCGGCGCCCATGAAAAACCGTACCAACCGTCGTTGGTGAGAGTCGTCAACAGTTGGGCTCCGGCACGGACCTGCGCGGCCGGGAGATCTGGGAAGACAACCTCGAAACAGATGGCGACCGCCAACGGCACGCGAGCCGGGAGGACCAACGGTTGACGACCCGGGGTAAAGGCCCCCACCTCCCGCACCAATGAATCGGTGAAGGCGAGGCGGGCCCACCGCGGAACGAACTCGCCAAAGGGCACCAGGTGGACCTTGTCGTAGCGCACCGGCGACACGCCTTCCCCAGTCACCAGAAAGGCCGAGTTCGTGTAGCCGCCGCCATCAACCGAGGCCACGGAATTGAGCACGATTTCAATCTCGAACTGGCCGGCCATCCGTTCCAGCATCTCGCGGTAGGCAGAATCGTCATCAATGCGATAGGGGACCGCACCCTCCGGCCACAGCACGATATCAGCGCCCCGCACCGCGGCATCCGCCGTCATGGACCACACCCGGTCGGCGATTTCTATTGATCGAGATGGGTCCCATTTTTCCTCAAGAGACGTTCCCGGTTGGATCGCCACCACTCTCAGCATTTCACCCTTGGGCTCAGGCACCGGCGCAGTGACGATCGTCAGGGCAAGCGCAGCGACCGAGAAGATCAGGGCCGCTCCCGCGCTCCGGCGCGTGCCGAATTGAAAAAGACCCCAGACGGCGGAGCTCAAGGCGATCACGAACCACCCGAGTCCGGTTGCGCCCCAAACCGGCAGTGAGTCCATCAACCAGGTCCAGTTGACAAATGCTGCGGCGGGTCCGGTCCAGGTGAATCCATAGGGTGGAAACCGTTGAAGGACCGTTGCCGCAACCCACGCCACCGGGAACAGCCAGATCCTCCAGCCAGTCGGAACCAATGAGGAAACTCCAGCAGCGATCGCCCACAAGAGGCCCAGATAGGCGCCCATGCCGACCAGGCAGCCAATCGCCGCCAGCCTCGGCAATCCCCCGTAGTGGTGCATCACCGGCACAACCCAATTTGTGGAAACTGTCCAAAAAACAGTGCCCGCCAGCAAACCCAACAGCCACGGTCGCCACTTCCCCCGCCCCCGTTCCAACGCCTCCAGAAGCAAAAACGGAAATAAGAGCGCGAGAGGCCCGAGACCCGGCCCTGGCATGGCGAGGGCCAAACAGAGACCGGAGAGAATGGCGAGCAGCCACGGCACGACTTGATTCATGAGGATGAGTATACGAGAGGGAGTTTTGAGTTATGAGTTTTGAGTTCTCAATTCTCAATTCCTACCACTTCCCCAAAACACCTCCTGGCGGGTGGGGGGTAATTCAAAATTGAAAATTCAAAATTGAAAATTCCGGTTTGGCGTGGGTGGGCGGCATTCCTAATTCCTAATTCCTAATTCTTCCAGTATGGCCTCCGTGTGCTCTCCCAGCTGCGGCGCCGGCCGCTCCGGTGTTCGGCCCAGCGAGGGATTCCACGGTCCCACACCGGCCACCGCCGTGCCGTCCGGCATCGGTGACTGTTCGATGAGCCCGGCCGAGACAAACGTCGGGTCGGCGGCGGCCTCGTCGAAGCTGCGCACCGGACCCATCGGTAGCCCGCTCTCCTCAGCGGATTGCAGCCAACGATCTCGTGGGCGGGTTGCGAGGGCGCGTTCGACCGCCGCAACGGTCCTGGTCCCATCTTCACCGAGCGCGAATGCAGATCCCTCCAGTTCATCGGCCCCGATGAGCTCGACAAAGGCGCTCCAGAATTTGGGTTCGAGGGCAGCCAGAGACAGGCTCTTGCCATCACCACAGCGATAGATGCGGTAGCAGGGACAGACCCCACCCAACAAGGTATCGAGCGCCCCTCCGCCACCAACAGCCTGCTCGGCCCAGCTCCAGGTGAGGAAGGGCAACGGCCCCGCAGCGAGAGGTTGTTCGAGCCTCCGGCCGGCACCATCCCGCTCCCGGGCCAACAGACCACCGAGGATCGCCGACCCGGCAAGCAGGCCTGAAGTAATGTCGGCCAGTTGGAGGCGCGGTATTCGTCCGCCGACCAGATCGAGGATGCCCGCCATGGCGCTCAGGTTGAGATCGTGGGCCACCCGATCACAGATTTCGGGAGCGGACCCGAAGGAGGAGAGCGAACACCACACGAGGCGAGGGTTTTCGGCGCGAAGATCATCCCAACCGAGGCCCCAAGATTCGAGAGTTCCGGGGCGAAAGCTTTCGATCAGGACGTCGGCATGGGTCGCGAGCCGAAGTACTTTCTGCGCGTCGTTGGCCTCACGCAGGTCGAGGGTGACGGACTCGCCACCACGGAAAAACGTCGCGAATCCGACACCGACGCCACCGACCTGTGGCGGCACCATCCGCATGGGATCGCCGGTGCCTGGCTCCTCGACCTTGATCAATCGGGCACCGAGATCGAGGAGCTGACGCGCTAGCACGGCCCCTGGCAACATGCGGCTCAAATCTAGGACCACAACGCCCTCGAGTGGAAGCCGCGCCTTGCTTTTCATGAAACGTCCTCATCAGTGTTGAGTTTTGAGTGTTGAGTTTTGAGTTTTCCCACATCCAATGAACAATCCTCAGGGTTGGTGGGTGGGAACTCAAAACTCTTCATGAGTAGAACTCCCCTGGCTCCGCGAGCATCACCGCCGGTTCGAAACGCGGCCCATATTTCTTGGCAAGCTCCTGCAGCCGCGCGGTGATGACTCCCCTGCCGACGGTGTCGACGTAACGGAACGGCCCGCCACGGAAGGGCGGAAAACCGAGCCCGAGGATCGCGCCCAGGTCGCCATCACGCGGCGAAGAGATCACTCCCTCCTGCAGACAGTGAACGGCCTCGTTTACCATCAGCAGTGCCAGCCGATCCTGGATTTCCGCGGTGCCCATCAACCGTCTCGTGACACCACCCAACAAATCGTAGATCCTCGGGTTGGCCTGCTTCTTGCCCTTCTTCTTGGTCTTCGGGTAGAGGTAGAATCCGCGTCCGTTCTTGCGCCCGTGGAGGCCGGCTTCATACAGTTTCGGCATCGCTCCCGAGCCTTCGAGACCGCGGTCAGCGAAGGCGCGGCCCAGGTCCTGTGCGACATGAGCGCCGACATCGATCCCAACCTCGTCAACCAGGGCAAGCGGCCCGACCGGGTAGCCGAAGTCCTTCATCGCCCGATCCACTTCCTCAATGCGAACTCCCTCTTCGACCAGCAACACCGCTTCGTTCAAATAGGGGGCGAGGATGCGGGTGGTGTAGAAGCCCGGGCCATCTTTGACCACGATGCAGGTCTTGCCCTGGGCGGTGCCAAAGGCGTGAGCGGTGGCCGTGGCCCACCCAGCGGTCTGTTCGGCAGCCACGATCTCAAGCAATGGCATCTTCGGTACCGGCGAGAAATAGTGCATCCCGATCACCCGCTCCGGATGGCGAGCCTGGGCCGCGATCTCGCCGATCGGCAGGGCGGAGGTGTTGGAGGCGAAGACCGCATCATCGGCCACCCTCTCCTCGACCTCGGCCAATACCCGTTTTTTGAGTTCGAGGTCCTCGAAGACCGCCTCAACCACGAGATCGGCGCCCTCGAGGTCGTCGACCTCGGTGGTCAGCAAGAGCCGCGACCGCCGACGGTCGGCCTCAACCCGGCGGATGGCGCCGGATCGGACCTGACGTTTGAGACCATCGTTGATCGACCGCGCCGCCGTACCCAGGACCTCGTCGGAGAGGTCTCGGACGACGACCGAACACAGACCGAGAGACACCGACGCCACTCCCGAGCCCATGAATCCGCCGCCCAGCACGGCCAACCGATCGACCGCTCGCGCCTCGCTATGGCCTTTCTTGGCTTCGTTCATGGCGTGGAAGAGACGCACGAGGTTGCGGCTCTCGGGGCTGACTGCGAGTTTGCCGAAATAGTCGCTCTCGCGTACCAAACCCGCCGCGCGGCCCTTCTTGAGGCCGGTTTCTACACACTCCAGGATTGCCGATGGCGCCGGGTAGAGTCCCCGGGTCTGCCGTGCCACCTGCTGGCGAGCCTTGCGCAACACGATCGCGCGGCCGGGGGCCGTCGCGGCGAACCGATCCAAGAAGTTCTTCGTGCGCGGTCTGCGTTTGAGCGATCCATCCGCCAGCGCCAATGCCGCCCGCGCGCCCGTCTCGGCAATGCCGCCCGGGGTCGTGATGGCATCGACCAGACCCATCTTCTTCGCCCGCCGCGCCCGCACCCGTTTGCCGGTCAAGAGCATCGGCAGCGCGGCAACCAACCCGACTCTCTCGACCAGTCGCTGCGTGCCCCCTCCCGCGGGCAACAGGCCGAGCATCACCTCGGACTGGGCAAGCACCGTCTTGGGGTCATCGGTTGCAAGGATGTAGTGGCAGGCCAAAGCGACCTCAAGCCCGCCCCCGAGGGCAGCGCCATGGACCGCCGCCACCACCGGTTTTTTGGAGGTGAAGATCCGCTCGAGCAGCGCGTTGCCTTCCCGCGACATGTTGCTGATTTCAGCCTCGCCAAGACCCTCGATGAGCTCGAGATCGGCGCCGGCGATGAAGGTGTCGGTTTTGGCCGACACCACCACCATCGCGCGGACATCGTCCTCGTCAAGTAGAGGGGCGACCTTCTGGTTGAACTCTTCAACGACCACGGGTGACAGCGTGTTGACTGGTTTTGTCGGATGGTTGAGGACAACCACCGCAACGCCATCAGGTCTGCGTTCGACCTCGATCATGCCCATCACTCACCCCCTCCCCTCGAGCCGCTCGAAGACCAGCCCGATGCCGATGGCGCCGGCGGCACACGCCGCCACCAGACCGTAGCGCGCATCCTCCGCCTCGAGCCGGTGGCAACAGTTGGCGATGAGTCGGGCGCCAGTAGCGCCGAAGGGGTGGCCGACCGAGGTCGAACCTCCCCAGGTATTGAGTCGATTCCGATCGATCGCGCCAACCACCTTGTCCCGACCCAGTCGGTCGCGACAGAACTCCTCGTCGTCGAGGACCTTCAAGACCGCCAGTACCTGGGCAGCAAATGCCTCGTGCAGCTCGACCACTTCGATCTCTTCGAGATCGAGGTCGGCGGCGCCGAGGGCCGCCGGGATGGTCAGCGCGGGACCGAGAAGGAGTTCCTCGAGAGGGTCGAGAGCTGCCAAAGCGGATCCTCTGAGGACGGCAATCGGTTCGAGGCCGAGTCGCGCGGCCGCTTCCTCGGAGGCCAACAGCACCGCCGCGCCACCGTCCGTCAAATAGGAGGCATTACCGGCGGTGATAGTGCCGAATTTCCGATCGAAGGCCGGTCTGAGCTTGGCCAATTTTTCCATCGTCGTGTCACCGCGGACACCGTTGTCGGCAGTCACACCTTCATAACGAGGCGGCGGAAAGGCGGGCACGATCTGACGGGTGAGGCGACCGTCTGCGGTGGCCGCAGCAGCACGGTGGTGGGACATCATGGCGTACTCGTCCTGCGCCTCTCGAGTAATGCCGAGGCGCTTGGCCAGTCGCTCACCGTTCTCACCCATTATTTCGCCGGTGGAGAACTCGGCCAGAGCCACCGGTTCGGGGAGTAAATCGGTCGGACCGAGACCTTTGAGCAGTTTCAGATAGTCACCCGGACCGCGCGCCTTCTGGGCTGCGATGAGCCTCTTGCGCACGCTGCGGCGGTATCGAATCGGTGCATCGGACAAGGTCTCGGCGCCGGCCGCAACCGCCACTTCGGCATCACCGGTTTGGATGGCCCGTGCGCAGTCGAGAAAGGATTGCAAGGACGAGACGCAGGCGACCGAGCACGTGTAGGCGGGGCAGCTGTCGGGCAGCTGGGATCCCAGCACGACCTCGCGCCCGAGATTGGAGGTGGCCGGGTCGGCAATCACCGTTCCCATGACCAGGAGATCCACCACCTCGGGATCGATCTTTGTTCGATGAATCAAACCGGAGACCGCCATCCGGCCGAGGTCATAGGAACGGAGATCGGTAAAGGCCGTTCCCGAGCGACAGAAGGGCGTTCGGCAGCCGTCGATGACGACAACTCTGCGAGACGAACTTGAATTCTCCATGGAGAGTCTCCCCTCACGGTGATAGCAGAAACGTCGAGCCTTCGCCACCGTCGCACAGTTTTGAGTTCTTAGTTTTGAGTTTTGAGTTATCATCACCCCCCCGGGGGTCCAGCGTGGGTGAACGGGAATTCAAAACTCATAACTCAAAACTCAACACTTCGTTGTGCAGCGCCTCTGCTACCATTCGCAACCTGCGACGCCCCACGTCGTAGGACCTTTCGGGAGGAGACTCACCATGCGCCATCGACTGACATCCACGATTCTGATCACACTCTTTGCGGCAACCGTCTGCATTGCAGCTGACGAAGACCCCTACCTCTGGCTCGAAGCGGTGGAGAGCGAGAAGGCTCTCGCGTGGGCGAAAGAGCGGTCGGACGCTGACACGGCCGTTCTCGAGGCAGTGCAGGAGTATGCGGAAATCCACACCCGATTGGTCGAAATTTACAATTCCAAAGACCGCATCCCGACCCCAGCGATGCGCGGCGCCTGGATCTACAACTTCTGGCAGGATGCCGGACATGTCCGCGGCGTGTGGCGCCGCACCTTCCTATCGGAGTACATCAAAGAGTCACCGGCGTGGGAGATCGTCCTCGACCTCGATGCTCTGGCCGAGGCTGAGGGCGAAAACTGGGTGTGGTCGAGCGCCGACTGCCGCGAGCCCGACTACCAGCGCTGCATGATCGGTCTGTCCCGCGGCGGTGCGGATGCCACGGTTGAACGGGAGTTCGACACGGTCGCCAAAGAGTTCGTATCCGATGGTTTTGTCCTGCCGGAGGCCAAGCACCAGATCGATTGGATGGACGAAAACACCTTGTGGGTCGCCACCGACTTCGGCGAGGGCTCGCTCACCACTTCCGGATACGCCCGCATCGTCAAGAAGTGGCAGCGGGGCACTCCCCTGGACGAAGCGACCACAATCTTCGAGGGTGAGGTCGACGACGTCTACGTCTTTGCGTTCTCGGACCACACACCGGAGGGTCGTCACGACATCGTCAGCGTGATCCCAGAATTCTTCCGCGGCACCAGCTACTTCAGGCTTGGCGGGAGGCTCGTCAAAATCGACATCCCCGAAGACGCCCAGATGCAGGGGGTCTTCAAAGACCACATGCTGGTTTCCCTGCGCACCGACTGGACTGTCGGCGGCACCACCTACCCACAAGACGCCCTCCTGGCCATCGAGCTCAGTGACTTTCTGAAGGGCGAACGCGACTTCGACGTACTCTTCGAACCCGGCGAAAGGGTAGCACTCGATCAGGTCCAATCGACCCGGAACCACCTGGTCTACACAACGCTCGATAACGTCCGCGGACGCCTATACCGACTCACACCCGAGGAGAACGGCTGGGCGAAGGAGGAGATCGAGCTTCCCGGGATCGGCACCATTCGTCTCGACCAACGCGGATCGAGCGGGTTTTTCTCCGACTCCACCGATGACTTCTTCTTCACGTATACCGATTTCGTGACACCTCAGAGCCTCTATCTAGTACGCGGCGACGGCAAGCCCGAGAAGATCAAGTCCTCACCGGCGTGGTTCGACGCTACCGGCATGACGGTGGTACAGAACGAGGCGATCTCGAAGGACGGGACCAAAATCCCTTACTTCGTCTTCATGCCGGAGGACTTCGAGGCCAACGGTGCCAACCCGACCGTGGTCTATGCGTACGGCGGCTTCGAGGTTTCGCGGCTGCCGAGGTACTCGGGTGCCGATGGTACCGGCTGGGTGGCGCGCGGCGGAGTCTATGTTCTCGCCAACATCCGTGGCGGCGGCGAGTTCGGGCCCAAGTGGCACCAGGCGGCAATGCAGGAGAAGCACCAGAACAACTTCGACGATCTGATCGCTGTGGCCGAAGATCTCATCGAGCGCAAGATCACCTCGCCCAAGCACCTCGGAATCATGGGCGGATCGCAGGGCGGCCTGCTGGTCGGGGGAGCTTTCGTCCAGCGACCCGACCTCTTCAACGCCGTCGCCTGCGCGGTGCCGCTGCTCGACATGAAGCGCTACAACAAACTGCTCGCCGGAGCGAGCTGGATGGCCGAGTACGGCAACCCCGACACCGACGATTGGAACTACATCAAGCTCTGGTCTCCCTACCAGAACCTTGACAAAAAGGCGGACTATCCCGAAGTCTTCTTCTGGACCAACACCCGCGACGATCGAGTCCACCCGGCGCACGCGCGCAAGATGGTGGCCCGGATGTCGGAAATGGGCCACAAGGTCTACTACTACGAGAACACCGAGGGCGGGCACTCATCGGGTGCAAACCTCAGCGCGCGGGCCTACACCGACGCCCTCGAGTATGCGTATCTGTGGATGAAGCTGCGCTAGCAATTCGCTGCGCGAATTGCTGAATAACAAGTCTGAATCGGCCCACATCGCAGGATGTGGGCCGTGTTCTTTTGAGGGTTCAGACGGCTGCCTTCAGGTGGCAACGGCGATTCCGGCCCAGACGATGCCGCCGAGGATGAGCAGCGGAATCAAGAGGACGAGGCCGAGTACCAGGACCACCGGGCCGACCACCGCCAGGGCGATCACGAAGCCTATAACGAAGACCAATGCCTTGAGCCCGAGCACCACCGGCAACAGGGCGAGCTTGACGGTGAACTTGATGAGCCCGGCCAGCAGGGCGATCACCCCAAAGACGATCGCGCCGACCGCAAGCAACGTCAGGATGGCAAGCACTTCGAGCATTTCGGCCTCCTGATCAACATTACGCGTGTCGATCAAGAAAAGTTCTTCATCAGTAATTCGTGTCGGCAGTTCGGGTCACGAACTGCCGACACGAATTACCTGCGCATGATCGAGTCGAGAATCATCAGGAACGCAGCCTGCTGCTCGGGCTCGGCCTTTTCAATCACCGCCAGACAGCCCGAGTCGTCGAACTCCTCGTGCAATCGATCGGCGGAGTGGCCGGAAGTGATGATCACGCGCTTGAGGTTCACGCCCGCCTCCTTCGCCGCGGCCAAGACCTCCTTGCCGTCCATTTCCGGCATTTCCCAGTCGAGCAGGAGGAGGTGGATGTCCGGGGCCATTCCCGGAACGGCTTCGGCCGGGTCGGTGTAGGTTTCGACCTCGATCTTGTCGCTGTAGCGCTCCTCCAGCAGCTTACGCCAGGCAGCGCACTGCAATCTGGAGTCGTCGACCACCATCGCGCGACGCTTTTCAGCAGCGGACATCCAGAAAAGACTACTCCTGAATCCCGGAATTCACCAGGGTTTTGAGATGCCAGAAGCCAGATACTGGATGCTGGATGCTGGATGCTGGATGCTCCAGGAGCGATGATCCGCGATTCACCGTGTAAAGGGGTGGGCGGGCGGATCTAGCATCCAGGGTCTTATTCTTCTCAGCTTCGCGCTTCAAACCCAAGTGACGTGACCGCGTCGACGAGATCCTGGGTTGAAAAGCCCTCACCGCGGATCAGCGCTCGACCCTCGTCCAGCTGCACCACGGCTTCAGTGACACCGGAGATTTCGGACAGGGCGCGCTGCACACTCGTGACGCACCCGTTGCATCGCATTCCACTGACCTTGAGCTCCAGCACCCATTGATCATCCTCGGCCATCGCTCTATCTCCATCTCGTCGGCGCCGCGGTCTGAGCGCGTTAATCAAGACCGCCAGAAGAACGATCGCGCTCGCGGTCTCGAGCCAGGACATCGCTCTTCCACCCTCGTGTTGGGCATGAGCGCCCTGGTCGGCAATCGATGTCGCCGCCGGAACGAGGGCTGACTCCGGCAGTCCGCCGGCACTGATGAGACCGTCCACTGCAAGCCCCGTCGCCAACGAAGCAACGGCCACCGTCAGCAGGTAGAGGATAGCGGCGCGGCGCCCGAGCACCTTCCACAATGTCGTCAGCGCCGCCGAGTTGGTGGCCGGCCCGGAGATCAGGAAGACCAGGGCCGCACCCGGTGACAGTCCGGCGTGGATCAGGCCGAGGGCGATCGGAGTCGACGCGGTTGCGCAGACGTAGAGCGGGACGCCGATCGCCATCGCCGCCAGCATCGGCCACAGGCCACCGCCGAGGTAGGACTCGAGGGCCTGCGGAGCGACAAAGGCCGCGATCAGGCCGGAGATGGCAACCCCGAGGATCAGGGCCTTGCCGATATCCCGCGGCAAAATGACGAGGCCGTAGTGAAGCGCCTCGACGATCTTCGGACGGTTCTTCGGTTTGTCATCATCGCAACAATCCGACGAACAGCTCGGCGCCTCCCCGTCATCGGTGGCCTCTGAGTTGACCGCCTCGCCATTCCCGTTGAAGGCCTGCACGAGACCGCCACCGAAGACCCCGGTGATGAGCGCAGCCAACGGCCGCACGACCGCAAGGAACGGGCCGAGAAGGGCGTAGGTGACGGCGATGCTGTCGACCCCCGTCTGCGGCGTCGATAGAAGAAACGCTGTGGTCGCGCCCTTGCTCGCCCCGTGGCGCCGGAGGGAGGCCGCCACCGGGATCACGCCGCAGGAGCACAGCGGTAACGGCACCCCGAAGAGGCTCGCCTTGACGACCTGGCCGAGACCGTTGCCGCCG
>Ga0209013_10002367_pt1 | contig 17097 bp, 13 predicted proteins | sample Cruoilmetagenom2_FD_187291 | JGI IMG/M metagenome (GOLD analysis project Ga0209013, IMG submission 187291) | Oil polluted marine microbial communities from Coal Oil Point, Santa Barbara, California, USA - Sample 2 (SPAdes) (version 2) | ecosystem: Environmental > Aquatic > Marine > Oil seeps ...
GCAGCAAAACTTTGGCTGGAGTATCATAAGTGTCATTCAAGAGAAAACACAATCAGGGCCTACAAACTGGTTCTTAACAAATTCTTAGAGGAATTCGGCTCTGAGAACCTAGAAGACATGACGACAAAGAGGATTCTCTCCTTCCTCAATCGAATTACAGAAGGTAGAAAACAACACACCAAGAAGACTCGTTATTCCCACCTGTTCGCTTTTTTCAACTTCATTAAAAATCAAATTGATCAAGATTTCCGGAATCCCTGCGACAACCCTATGTTGAAAAAGCTTTTCAGGACCAAGCCTTCTTATCGTTGGAATATCATTGAGAAAGAGACAGTCGATGAAATAATTTTCAGAACATCAAAACCAAGAAACCGGTTAATGCTCGAGCTGATGGCAAGAGGTGGAATGAGGATCGGTGAAGTCCTCAAGCTGACACCCTCGGATATTTATGAGCGGAGGCTGACTCTCAAAGGCCCCAAGAGTGGAAGGGAACAGGAGTTTATTTTCATTTCCCAGAGACTTGCCGACCGACTCAAAGATTACATCAGAGAAAAGGGTATTCAATCCAATGAACGCATTTTCCCGATATGTTACGAGGCTTCGAGGGAAATGGTAGCCAAAGCAGGCAGCATTGTGGGCATTCATCTCAGACCTCATGATTTGAGACGCCATGCAGCGACCTACGCAAGCCGTTCCGGGGTGCCCATAGAAATTGTTTCAAAGGTCATATTACGGCATTCAAATTTGTCGACCACAGAAAGATATTTGGGTAAAATCAGCGATATAGAAGCGATGAAGTGGATTGATTCATTATATGCATAAAATTGAAAAATCAGGGTGAAACAATTGGCGTTTTCACCCTGATGATTTCGCGATATCTTACCAGAAGGTATCAGTATCAACGGTCGCCACCTTTCATCCGATTTGATAATTATCACAGGAATTCTTATTGCCGGAATATTAGATTTCTGACAATTTGTTAGGGTTTTTCAATGGCGAGTATCAAAGGTTTCGGCGCTTCTGTGATACTAAGAAATGATCTTTGGGGCGGAATGCGAAAATTTTAAATTGGATTTCCAATTTCCCACTCTTTGGTAAGTAAGTTGTTGTTACCGTCTGATAATTTACATCAATCAGACGACCACCTTTTTTGCCACGGCGAGCGCCATCTCATACACGGCTGTTTTAAATCGCAACTTCAGGGCGGCTTTGAGCATATCCATGGTCAACACCTTGTTTTGCCATGCCAGAACCGCCAACGCGGCCAGCGCACATTCCTGGGGCTTGATCTTTTTGGCTTTAAAATCGATTTCGGTGATGGTTGCCTGACAAGGCGGCAGTTCAACGCCTACCGCTTTGATAACCAACATTTCAGATGAAAGATCAGCCAGCATTTTTTTACGACGATTCACACCTTCTGCTGCCAGTGCAATGACAATCGATGGATTTTCAATACCGGAATATTCAATCTCGATATCGGATAGAATGATCTCGCTGACCGAGTGACCCCGCATGACCGTAATCGGGTAATCGTTTTTCTGGGTGGCGTGGCAACCCGCAGCCGCACCCGCCAGGCACAGCAATTCTCCCGCGGTAATAATCCGCTGGCCGGCGCTTCCCAGCACAACGATTTCGCTGCGACCGGTCTGGGGGGGTGTGCATGTCGCTTCGATGTGAACTGGGTCCGATGGGGCTTTCTGCCTGGCAGCCTCTTGCCGGTATGCCCGTCCGTATTCCATTCTTGAGTTTAGTGTCTTGAAATCATCCAGTTCAGGCAGCTGTTTCAGATCCGCTTCGATGCTTTTGGGTGTAATCTTGTTACGGCGAGTGTACCGGCCGGGACAGATTCCCCAGATGTCGACCAGCGAAAATCCATCAAACACAACGGCTTCCTTGAGCGTTTCGACAAGACCCTTGTCGTAGGTTGATGCTCGTGATACATAACCCGCCCCGGCAGCCACCGCGACCTGACAGATGTCCATGGGCTTTTCCAGCTTGTTTAAAAAGCCGGATCCTACCTGGGCATCCTGGGGCGTGGTGGACGAACATTGACCACCGGTCATGCCGTAGTTAAAGTTATTGAGAACCAGAAGGGTAAGATCGATGTTTCGTCGGCAGGTGCTCAATACATGGGCACCACCGATGCCAAGTCCGCCGTCGCCCATGGTAACGATTACCTTCAGTTCCGGTCGTGCCATCTTGATCCCGGTGGCATAAGTGAGCGCCCGTCCATGCAGGCCATGGAACGCATGGGTGTTGAAAAAGGTGTCAAACAGGCCGGAACACCCGATATCGGTTACGATGGCAACCTCTTCACCGACAAATTCCATACTCGTCAAAGCCTGGTCTAGTACATGAAGGACCTTGTCGTGCGAACAGCCGGGGCAAAATACTGAAGGACGATTGCGATTTAAAAGGCTATCCATTTTGAATCACCTCCATGATCTGTCTGGGCTTGATAAGCTCTCCATTCATCTGCCCCAGGAAATCGATTTTTTTATCCGGTAACAGCCGCTGGAGCTCCCTGACGTATTGCCCCAGATTCATCTCCGCCATGACCACGCGTTTGTAGGGTGCCGCTTTTTCCCGAATCAAAGCTTCAGGAACGGGCCACAACGTCTTCAGGATCAACACCGATGCTGATTTTTCGCTTTGTTGCAGCTTCCTGGCAGCCGCTTTAGCCGCACGGGCCGTTACCCCGTAAGCAATCACCAACGTATCGGCATTGGACACGTTAAATTCGTCGAAATAGGTAAACTCGGACACTGCTTTGTTGAGTTTGGCATCCAGGCGCTCCTGCATCATGGCGATCTGCTCTGGATCGGTAGTAATATATCCATCCGTCCCATGCGTGGAAGATGTCTCGCGCACCAGGCGATCACCGCCGATGGCGAGAAAGTCGGGTACCCGCTGATTATCCCTTACGCCAAAGGGTAAAAATGGCACAGTCGGATCGGCCGTTCGACGCTGTACTATCGGTGGCAAGTCCAATTGCTCTAAATCCACGGTCTCGCGGGTCATGGAGATTTCCTTGTTGGCGGCCACGAAAACCGGGCAGCGATATTGCTCGGCGAGGTTAAACGCCTGCATGGTGAGCACATAGCAGTCCTTAACATCCACCGGTGCCAGTACGATCACCGGCAGTCCGCTGCTGCTGCCCCACTGCAGGAACTGGATGTCGCCGTCCGCCCCTTTGGTGGCAGACCCGGTGGACGGTCCCAGGCGCTGAACATCAACAATGACGATAGGAATCTCGCTGCCGATGGCAAAAGAGATCTGTTCGCTGTACAGGCTGATCCCCGGACCCGATGTCGCCGTCATGGTCTTCATGCCGGCCATGGCCGCCCCGAGACAAAAGCCGATGGAGGCGATTTCGTCTTCACCCTGAAGGCAAATGCCGCCTTTGGGTGGCAGCAGCTTGAGCATGGTATTGTAAATTGTTGTGGCCGGTGTGATGGGGTAGCCTGCAAAAAATTTGCATCCAGCCGTCGCAGCCCCCCAACCGATGGCTTCGTTGCCTTCCATTAGTGTCAGAGTCATGATTACCTCCATGCCTTACGCATTAATTTGATCTGAAATATGATCAAATTTATTTGTAAACAATATGCCACAGATAAATAGTTAAGCCCCCATTGTAATTATCTGTTATTTGGGTAGGAGTTCTTACTATCCGGCTGTCTGCTCTATTAAAAATGATCAGACTTGAATCCGTTTTTGTAATCGACGGGCAATAGAAGGGTCTCGATATGAAACAATAGTTATCGGGCTGCGTCGAAATGCTTTTTCCGCAACCGAGCCGACAACCATATGTTCAAATTTCGTATTTGCTTTGATACCCATGACAATCATATCAACTTCTTCAGCAATGACGGTTTTCATTAATTCGTAAACAGGATTGCCAATCTTGAATATTATTTTGATTTGCTTTTGATCAATACCTTGCTTTTCAACCAATTCGTCTAATATGACTTTACGCTCCGCTTTCACTCCGCGCACGTAGTGATCGCTGTCCACCTCATAACCTAGCTGCACGATCCGATTGATGGCATTTACATCCCTCTGATTGATGATGTTACAAATAATTAATTCCGATCCCAAACGCTTGGACAAGTTGGCGGCATATTGCAAGATTCCTTCACTGTAAGGTGAGAAAGCAATGGCGACCATAATTTTGTTAAATTTAGACATGGTAAACTCCTATTTCTATCCTCCGCTGACCGAGGAAAAAACAACGAGTATGGATTGAGGTTCGATTATCGTATTTGTATCGGCACGACGTCCATTCAAGATCGTGACCTTGGGTACATCCTCTGGGACTTTCAATGCTTTCAAGGCATCGTCAACCGTTGCTCCTGAGGTGATCGATATGCTGAAAACATTTTTACTACCGGGTGCATAGCGCTTAAGATCGCTAAAAAGTTTGATTTCCAGCTCCATGCCTATTTTCTCTAAATCAGGTCGAGTTGCTTTAGACGGTCTTCTACAGGAACACCATCGGGTGTCCAGTCCTGCTCACGATAATATTCATCCAGCATTTCCTGCAGGTGACAAACCATGCCTTTTGCAGGACCTGTGGGTGCTGGTTCCTCGGTCAATCGCTTAGGCAGGCTGTCGTCTTTTCTCGAAAAACCCGCTTTAGTGAGAAACAAGCGCTCGGCATTGATGATCCGTTCGCCGGCCTGCATGAGTTCCTCAAGCGTATATTCAGCGCCGGTGGCGGCATTGAGATATTCGAGGATACCCGTAGGCGGCACGTCCAGTTGTTTTTCCGTAAGGTTCCGAACGGCGAAGAAGATACAAAGGCCCGCTGAGTCGATGATGGCCGACAGGTCCTGGAACGATTTGGTCATCTTGGCCTTTCCCTTCCATTCATGGGGATCCACCGGCTGGGGGATGCCGAACAGCTCGAAATAGGCGGGATCGCCGCGCATGTGGGAACCGCCAATGGGTGAGGTGGCATAAGCCAAACCCATGGCCTGGGCACCGCGGGGTTCGTAACCAGGGAACTCCTGCTTCTTGGAGTGAATGGCCAGTTCGGAATGGCCGTACCGATCGGCCAGACGGTAGCTGCCCTCGGCAAGCTGGTCGCCGAATCCTTCACGGTTACCGGTCATTCGCGTCAATTCCACCAGAGCTTCGGCATCTCCCCATTTCAACGAACGCCCCACCTGATTTTCCGACAGGTAGCCGCGGTCCACCATTTCCATGGCGCAGGCGATGGTAGCCCCCATGGTGATGGTATCCATCCCCAATTCATTGCAGATGTAGTTCGCCTTGGTGATGGCCGCCAGGTCATCAACCATACAGTTGGATCCCATGGCATAGATGGTTTCGTATTCGGGTCCTTCGCCTTCACCGGCAAACCGTGGATCGTTCACTTTGGTCTTGCGGCCGCAGCCGATGGGACAGCCATAGCAAGCCGAATTTTTCTTCAGGAACCGCCGGGTCAGTTCCTCCCCCTGGATTTTCTCCCAGCCGTCAAAGGTTCCCTGCTGCCAGTTCTTGGTGGGCAGAACGCCGAAGTTCTGGGTCGCTACCACAACACCGGCAGTGCCATTGACGGTCAGACCCAATGGCGTTTTTTTGACCTCCTCTCGGAATCTGTCAAGGATTTTTTTGTTGAAGGCTTTAAAGCGATCGGTATCCGCTAAGCGAATTCTGCCTTTGCCTCTAACAACCACCGCTTTCAAATTCTTGTAGCCCATCACTGCACCGACCCCGGATCGTCCTGCCGCCCGGTCTTTATCGTTCATCACGGCGGCGAACAGCACGCCTTTTTCACCGGCCGGGCCGATGCAGGCCACCCGGGCCTTAGGTTCGGTTTCTGACAAAAGGGCATCCGTCGTTTCGTGGGTGTTTTTTCCCCACAAATGATCCGCCGCACGCAGTTCCGCGCTTTTCTGATCGAGCCACAGGTAGACGGGACTTTCGGATCGCCCGGTAAAAACGATGGCATCGAAACCAGAGCGTTTAAACTCGGTGGGGAACATGCCCCCGGAATTAGAGCAGGTGATCGCCCCGGTCAGCGGTGATTTGGTCATCACCATGTAGCGCGCACCGGTGGGTGCGCCGGTGGCGGTGAGTGGGCCGGTGGCCATTACCATCAGGTTCTCCGGCGATAACGCATCGCAAGCTGGATTCACATATTTATTGAGAAAATAGATTCCCAGGCCGCGCCCGCCGATATAGTCTTTGGCCACTTGAGGATCCAGTGTATCTTCTTTTAAGGTGCCTTCAGTAAGGTTAACCCAAAGCACTTTCCCCTGCCATCCGTCCATGATGTCCCCCTTAGTTCTGGATACTAAATAATCTGTGTTTGTCGCTATTTTAAATCCCATGTCAGGGAAAACCTGTCGCCACTGCCCCATAGACATGGTTTCCCATGGTTACCGCATCGAATACGGGTAAACCCGTTGACTGCCTGACCGTATCAGCATAAGGCGGCATGTTGGTGCACTCTAAAACGATGGCCCCGACTTCCGGGTGCACGTTGACTAGTTTCAATGCGGCCGATTGCATTTCACGTCGGCATTTTGTCTCATTTAGTGTCTGTTGGCCACCGATAAATACGGCGCTGAACTCCTCCGCATCCTCCATACCTACCACCACTAAAGGATAATCCTGGATACTCACACCGGCCAGATGAGCGTCAGTCAGAGATTGCTTGCGTGCCGTGATGATTCCAATTTTCTGATTCCTGTGGATCACCGTGCCGGCCAGATGCACCTGCAATAGGCTGGAGGTGTAAACAGGAACAGGAAGGGCCTCGACTAACTGTCGATGAAACAAAGCCAGGAAACCGCAACTAGTTGTGATCGCTTTGACACCCTGGGCCGCCAATTCACGGCCGGCATTGATGAAACCCTCGATCAATCCGGCATCGGCGTCGATGACCACCTTTTTTGGAGTGGCTCCACTGACGGTTTTATAGATGACAGGAAAGGAGAAGGTTTCCGGGTTACCGATATCGCCGGGTATTCTCGGAAAAGTGGTCTCCAGCATCAGAATGCCTATCGCCGGCCTCTCTTGGTTGCAATGGGAATAATCCATCATATCGTCGAAGCCCTTCTATTCAGCCGTTGCCTTTGGACTCATCGTCTTGAGCGGTGTTTGTCGTCATTTTCGCCAGGGCACCTAAAGTGATCGTTTTAACCGGTGCGCGGGCCGAGGTGCACCCGATGGCTTTCGGTGACCGCTGACTGTGGGCGCTGAGAATATCGAACAGGATCGGTCCGCAGGTCCGCCCCTGGCAATTCCCCATGCCACATCGGGTGGCCTTCTTGATACCGTTCATGGTTTTAAAATCATTGCTCAACTGGCTTCGGATGTCGCCCATGGAGATCTCTTCGCATCGACAGATCACCGTTTCATCAGGGATATCCTCATAGCAGCCCGGCTGCAACCGACAAAGATGATTCAAAAAGCGACCGTACTGAATCTGGCGGTCGCGCTGGCGCATCAAGGGCCGGGTATTGGTTTCGTATGTCTGCCAATCAATCACACCTTGTTTATTGAGAATGGCCCAGGCGGCAATCCGGCCTTCGATAAAGGATTTGCCGGCGCCGGCAATGCCGGTTGTTTCGCCCACGGCATAGATGTCAGCCACCGAGGACATCATGGTTTCGTTCACATCCACGATCCAACCGCCTTTGTCGCTGGTAAATTTTACAGCACAGCCCGCCTGCTGCGGTAGTTCGATATTGGGAGAAAATCCATATCCAACCGCTAATGTGTCGGTGGGGTAGATTCGTTCTGTTCCCCGAACGATACGGCCGTCGGCATCGACACTGGCCACCACCACCGCTTCGAGTTGGTCCCGACCCCTGGCTTCAACAATACGCACCCCTTGTTTCATGGGTACCCGGGCGGCTACCAATCGGGCCAGGTAGGTAGCGCCCTCAAGAAGCTTGGGCCAAATGGCCGATCCCGCGGTGACGGCTTTAAGTTTCATGGCTGCCACACTTTGATCCAGAACGGCCTGAACCTCCCCCTGGTTGGTAAGAATTTCCGCCGCCACAACCAGCATCAATGGACCGCAGCCGCCAACAAGTGTTTTTCTACCGGGAAGAATTCCGGAGCTTTTCATAAGGATCTGGGCCGCACCGGTGGACATTACCCCTGGAAGGGTCCAGCCCTTAAACGGCAACTGCCTTTCTCTTGCGCCAGTGGCCAGGATCAGTGCCTCCGCACGATATTCAAACACATGCCCCCGACTGTCTTCCACCAAAAGAATGTGTTCCGGGTAGATGCCCAACACCTGGGCGCCATTGAGAACTTGAACATTGCCCTTTTTTATACGCGCAGCCAGCCGCGCCCCCTGTCGTTTGAGCCGATCTGGCTCGAATCGTTTGCCGGCAGCAGCAGCGTGGGGCAGCTTTCGCAGCAACTGACCGCCTATGTGAGCATTGTCGTCGATAACGAGGATGTGAAACCCATACCTGGAGAGAATGTCGGCGGCGGCCAGGCCTGCCAAACCGCTGCCCACAATGATGACATGATAACTATATTTCATCGACCTCGATTTCCATCCGGTCTTCGACCCGGGTCATGCAAGCGCGTTGGTTGGGTGCACCATTGATGGTGACCAAGCAGTCGTAGCAAACGCCCATGCCACAGAAAATGCCACGCGGCTGATGCGTTTTCGGCGTTTTTCGCAAGACCCGATACCCGGCTGCCAGCAGCGTCGCGTGAACGGTTTCACCTTCGTATGCCGTGAGCGCCTTTCCATTGACGTGAATATTTATTTTGGCTCCCCGCAAGACCGATGGAATCCTCAGATCAAACACGGGAAACCTCTGTTTTTTCCTCCTCGACAGAAAATCGATCCAGTCGGAAGTCATCCAATGAGATATCAGACTTTCCTTTGGCGATCATCTGCGCGATGAGTTCGCCGGTAATGGGCGACAGGGCGATACCATCGCCTTCATGCCCGGCGGCCATGAAAAAACCGGAAACATCGTCCACCGGACCGAGAATGGGCAACCCATCCGGGGTATAGGGCCGGAGACCGGCAAATGCACGGATAACATTGACCTGCTTCAGCGCCGGAATGATACCTGCGGTTTTAGCAGCGATGCGATGCAGTCCGTCCGTGGTAGTTCGCTTGTCGAAACCGACAAACTCCCGGGTGGATCCCAGGAGAAAATTACCGTTCTCCGTCTGCTCGATGGAAATCCCTTCCCCGCTTCCCGCTGCGATCTCAGGGTTGAACTTGGCGGCGATATACTTCGCCGATATCATACAGTGCTTGAGTATGGTCGGGCAGGCCTCGGTGACGATGATCTGTCCCCGCCTGGGCTTTATGGGGATGTCAAGACCCACCAGTGCACCGATCTCCGGAGCGTGAATACCGGCCGCATTAATGACAATATCGGTTTCAAATCGCCCTGCATCGGTTTCCAGTGACGACACCCTACCTGCGGTGGTATTGATGCCGTGAACACCAGCGCCGGTGATCACCCGGGCACCAAGTGCTTTGGCTCCCAATGCGAACCCGAGGGTCAGTGAAATGGGATTGACCTGCCCATCCAGTAGAGAATGGGTGGCACCTAAAATATGTTCGGAGAGATGGGGCTCTAATTTGCGGGCCTGATCTCTATTAATCAAGGAAACATCCAGACCGATTTCCTGCTGATCTTTGACGAATTGCTGCATGGCCGACAATTCGTCTTCGATTTCGATCACCACCATGCCGCCGGTTTCCTTGTATTCGATGGGAACCGGCAGCTGTCGGGCCAATAAATCAAACCGCCTGCGACTCTCCATGGCGAGCTGGAGGTGAATCCCTGGCTTTTTGGACTGGAGAAACACCAGCCCGTCGCAGGCGCCGGAACTACCAGAGGCGATATCGCCGCGTTCCAGCACGGTGACGCGAAGCTTATACCGGGCCAGGTGATAGGCGATGGAACTGCCGATTATTCCGGCCCCGATGACCACCACATCTGTTTGCGAGGGTTTCATTGCGCTATCAGTTTATTTATCCGCTTCCTGCGCCCAGGGCTGTACGTCAGGCCCCCACCTCTAAGGGTTGAGGCCTAACGCAAACCATCCTGTGATTACTTCACAGATTCCATTTCGTTTATTGCTAATATTTATAAAATTGATGTTCCGTAAGTCTCTTCAGGCATTTGGCTCATAGTTTATTTCTTTGGCAGCCCGGGACTTTAACCACAGGGGCCGGGACAGAATCCCTGCCAGGACCAAGATACCCAGTATCCGGGCCATGGGTGAATTGAGCAGATCAGGCTTGGCGCACAAAAAGGTGGTGAGCCCTGCCAGGGCAAAGAGGATGATCCGCAAAACCAGGTTCAGAGGCTTGAAAAAGTACCCGCTCAGTGCCCCTGCAAAAAATATGATTGCCACCAATAGCATCAGTGTGACCGTGATGATTTCAAGGGGAGTACCTCTCATAAGCAATGCCTGGTTGAACACAAAGACATAGGGGATCAAAAATCCCGCCATTGCCAGTTTAAAGGCTTCAAAACCAGTCTGGAGAGGCTTGGACTTGGCAATGGAGGCGGCACAAAAGGCAGGCACGCACACAGGTGGGGTAACCCCAGCCAAGACGGCAAAATAATAGACAAAAAGATGGGCAGGTAGCATGTCGGCCCCCATGGCCAACAGGGCCGGTCCGCCGATGGTAATGGCAATAATATAAGCCGGCGTACAGGGTAGTCCCATACCCATAACAAGGGAGGTGACCATGATAAGGAGCAGGGCTGGCAGCATCTGGCCGCCAGACCAGTTGGTGATGACCGTGGCAATGCCCAAGGCAAGACCGGTATGGGTGACAATGGCGACCACCATACCTGCACCTGCACAGGCAAGGGCAATCATGATCATGTTATGGCCGGCAAGGCGGAGAGTTTCCCAGATCCGGGCAGGGGTCATCCGGGTCTCTTTTTTTATAAAACTGATCAAAAAGGTAACGGCAATGGCGGCATTCGCCGCGAAAAAGGGCGAATATCCTTTAAGAAGCAGAACCACCAGGATGATCATGGGGACGAGGAGATAGGAATCCTTGAGAACCTGCTTATAGGAGACTATATCCTCTTCCTTCACCCCTGAAAGTTTTTCTTTCTGGGCGGTATAATGGACCCGTACCACCATGCTGACGTAAAGTAGTAATGATCCCAGCATGGCAGCAATAACGATGTTGACATAGGATATGCCCGTGATTTCCGCCATAACAAAGGCACCTGCCCCCATGACCGGCGGCATGAGCATGCCTCCGGTGGAGGCAGCGGCTTCCACAGCCCCAGCAAATCTGCGCCTGTACCCAAGTTGTTTCATTAAAGGAATGGTGAACACTCCGGTGGAATAGACATTGGCAGCTGCCACACCTGAGATAGAGCCGAAAAGCCCTGAGGAGATAACGGCAATCTTGGCCGGCCCACCATTACCCTTGCCTGCGATCCTACATGCAAGATCAGTAAAAAACTGACCGGTTTTGGTGACCTCCATGAAAGCCCCGAAAATAACAAACAAGGCCACAAAGGTGGCAGAAACCCCGGTAATGGATCCGAACATACCGGCATCAGTTATCAGATACTGCATTTCAACGATTTCGGCAAAGACTACGGGTTTTGAATAGAATACCCCGGAAAGATACGGAGCTGCATAAAGATAGACAAAAAAACCGGCAATGAGATATGCCATGGCAGGAACCACGGCCCGCCGGACAGCTTCCAGGAGCAGGACAATCATCATTGTACCCAGAACCAGTTCAATGGTCAGGACTTCGTCCACAAATTCCAAACGTTCGGTGAGTCGTTCATGGAAATATACGATATAAAGCGGCGGGAAAATTGAAAGAACTGCAAGAATCCAGTTGAAGATTCCCACTTTCTCATGGCGGTTTTTTTTGAATGCCGGGAAGAGGACAAAGGCAGCCGGCAGTAAGAACAAAAGATGGATACCCCGCTGGATGCGGGGTTGAAAAATTCCTACGGTGGCAGTATAGAGCTGGAAAATGGAAATAATGGCAAGCCAGGTACCAATTGCCTTGTTTTGCCAGGTATTAAGATTTTTCATGAATAGTCCCCCGGGTTCGGGGCAGGGCATCAACAAATGCCCTGCCCGTACAAATAGGCGAGGCTGTGGCTACCCACCTCTTTTTAATTCATGTGACCCGCATCTTTATAGTATTTTTGAGCACCAGGATGAAGGGGAAGAGCCACATTTTTCCATCCGGTTTCAGGTTTAAAATTCTTATTCGCCGGATTGATTTTGTATAATTCTTCAGTGTTTTCACAGATGATCTTAATGATGGTATGGGCAATGTTATCAGGTACATCCTTGTTGATGATCAGCTCGCCTGCAGATACAACCGTGGGGACATCAACATCCTGGCCTTTGTAGGTGCCTTTGGGGATAAAGCTTCTGCCTGAATCCCGGGACAGCGTCCCAAGTTCCTTGTTAAGTTGATCAATGCAGGCATCTGACAAGGCAATGAGGGAAGAGTCACGGCTCACGGTCATCTCGGTAATAGCAGCACCAGGAAGGCCAAGGTGGGTGAAAACAAAGTTCACATGTTTGTCTTTGTACAGGTTGACCATGTCGGAATAGACCGCATGGAAGACCTTGCCGCCTGCTTTTTTTATGTCTTCCAGGGAAATGCCGTAAAAGCCCAGGATGGTATTCATCAGCGGCAGGTCAGATGTACCTTTCATTGGTGCTGCCAATTTGATTTTTTTGCCTGCCTTGACCATGTCTGCCAGCTGGGCCATGGTAGTGATACCCTTGTCCTTGGCACCCAGGACATGGATATGATAAATACCGAAAATACCACCCAGAGAACGGACATCAGGATTGGCATTTTTATAGACAGGTGGCAGTCCCTTAAATGCCATTTTGTCTACAAAAGTGATGCCCCAACCAAGGTCATCCTTGTGTTTGGACACTCGGACCGGATTGACCACGCCACCGCCCGGAACCACTTTGATAATGAGTTTGGGCTCATTTTCAGCAATCATACGCGCAATGCCACCGGCCTGGACATACCAGCCACCCCCAACGCCTCCAGCTACCCAGGTCAGAGTCGTTGGTTTTAGATCCTCCGAATTCGATACCGTGGAAAAACCCACCGTGAAAACAATCGCCAACACCATGACAAGCAGTGCCATCCCATTTCGTTGTTTCATTTTAACCCTCCTTGGTTTAGTTTGACATGCCAATCAAAGCAATGATGCCTTGGTAAATGCGCCGCTTTTGGCATATCCTATTCATTTTCAGCGGCTTTATGCCACGAGTATACCGGGGGTAGATTTTCCACTTCCGGCTCCGTGACAACATCTAAAAAGACCGGATCGTTGCTGCTAAATGCCGCGCCCAGCCCTTCGGCCAATTCTGCGGGCGTTTTAGCTTGTATCGCTTTCAATCCGAATCCTTCGGCGACCATGACGGGGTTACCTGGGTTGAAATCTACTGAGAAGTATTTTCCTTTACAATGCAGCCGTTGCAGGGCTTTGATCCATCCGAAGGTGCTGTTGTTGAAGTGGATCAGCACGGCCGGAATATTCATCCGCGATATGGTCTCCAGGTCACCGGCCGACATCCCCAGGCTGCCGTCTCCGAACAGCCCCACTACTCTTGACTCCGGGCGAGCAAAATGGGCACCCACCACCGCTGGAATAGCATATCCCAATCCGCCATAGCTGCGGGGGATGATAAATCGTGAGTCTTGACCGCTCAATTTGAGATAGCGGGTAATATAGGGTGTCGGTGTGCCGGCGTCGGAAATCACGATGGCATGCTCGGGCAGGTGTTTATTCAGTTCGGCGATGACTCGCTGTGGCTTTAAGGGAACATTCGAAAGGGCGAGTTCCTTTTCGGCATGTTTCCAGAACTTAGCCCGCTGCTGATTCAACGCATTAACCCACGCAGAAGGTTCCCGCTGTGCAGTCCGACTTTTCAGCAAAATGACGAGATCTTCGGTCACCAGTCTGGCATCGCCGGCAACGCTCAGCGTGTTTTTAAAGTTGTTGCCTAGCATCTCGGGATTGAGATCGATCTGGATGATGATGCGCTCGGCAGCGTTGGCGGGCATGGTCCAGTTAATGGTGGACACGGACCCCATCTTGCAGCCGATATAAAGCAGGGTGTCGCTCTCTTCGATGGCCCGGTGGGCGTGGGGGTGGAATCCGTTGTCGCCGATGACTCCCAGCGCCAGCGGGTGGTCGTCCGGTATCAAACCTTGTCCGGAAATGGTCGTTACCACGGGAGCGGACAACCACTCAGCAATGGCCAGGATCGCATCATTAGCCGTGGAGTGATTGGCTCCACCGCCTGCGATGATCACCGGACGTTTGGCAGCGGTCATCAGATCAGCAAGACGCTCCAGCATATTCCTGGCCCCGCGGGTGCGATAGGCTGGATAATGGCAGCATGCTTCTTCGGCATATATGGCTGTTTTTGCTTTCGGAAGCGCGCTTGACAACACCTCTTGAGGCAAGGCGAGATGCACCGCTCCCGGCCGGCCGGTAGTGGCGATTCGAAAAGCACGCCGAATGACTTCGGGAATCTTGCTCACATCCTTAAGGACATTGGACCACTTGGCAATGGATTCAAAGAGCTTCTGGGTATCGAGCTCGGTTATGGTCTGCTTACCCTCCCCGGCCAAGGGGATGTCCATGGTCAAAAGGATCACTGGAATAGACGAAGCGTTGGCCTCGGCAACGCCGGGAACCGAATAGAGGGAACCTGCCCCACTGGGGCATTCGCAGATACCGGGTTTGTGACTGAGTCTTGCATAGGCATCAGCCATAAAGGATGCCGAACGCTCATCCCGCGCCATGATGTGGCGGATATCCGGTTGGGCGTCGTATAACGCCTCGTAGAAAGGAATGCTGGTGTCACCTGGCACACCGAAAATGACATCCACTTGATATTGTTTTAGCATTTCGACTAAAGCCTGGGCACCAATCATCTTGAATGTCCTTGATAAATGCTTTAATTTATATATTATTAATTATTTTGTTATATATATTATAAAATATTTTCCACTATAAACATGGGAATAACACATTGTCAAGCCCTAATTATAATATTTTAATATAATTATTTTATATTGAAATTTCAGCAAGTTTTTGTATATATATGAACTTTTATTATAGATAAAATAAATTATTTTATTAAAGATTAAATAAAATTTAAATATGTATTAATATTTTATCATTTTTCGCTACCACAATCTGGAAATTAAGCAATTGCGAACAAGATAATTTAAAACTATATATGATAATGGTTTAATATATCAGAAAATGGTTGCTATTTTATAAAATATCTTATAAAATAATGTGCAAGAAAAATATTGGGAGGGGAAATGACAAAAATAAAACGCTCAAGAAAAAATAAAGGAAACAGTGACTTGGCCCAACATGCATATCAGGGTATCCGGCAGCTGTTATTTTATAATGAAATTAATCCAGGTCAGAAAATTAAATACCAGGATCTTGCCGACCGGTTGGAGGTCAGCATTACGCCCGTTATACATGCTTTGAAGTGGCTTGAGTTTAGAGGAATTGTGCGGCATGAAACCAACAAAGGTTATTATATCAATGAAGTCAGTTCCCAGGAGATAGAAGAGATATATGACACCCGAATTCTTATAGAAGTGTCTTTGGTTCCGGATATCATGCGCAATCTGAACGACAAAGGGCTCCAACGCCTGGAAAAAACACTTGCAGAATTTAATCAAGCTGTAGATGAAGACGACTACTATAAACGGCTGATGGCCGATATGAAATTCCATTTAACTCTGGCCTCGATAGCTAAACACCGCATACAGCTGAAGATGCTTCAAGAATTATTCGATCTTCTCCTGTTAAAGTATAGCAGAAACCTAGTTTTGCTCGGCATAATGGATAGCTCTCAACAGGAACATTTTCAGATTCTGGAAGAGGTGCAAAATAAAAACGCTTCGAAACTCCAAAAAGCAATTGTAGATCATCTGCACAATGTTAAAGAGCACATATCTGAAGGTTTTAAGAGGATGTTCGTAAGAAAAAGAGAATCAGTTGCAGACTTGTACTCATTCCAATAAAAATAAATAGGCTGTGATTAATCGGTAACGAAGAAATATTTTAGTTATTGAAAAACTTCAACCCGTCCTCGTTTATGCATTCCTAGTGCTTGAAGATTCGCAGGTTAATTTATTGATTTTCCATATTTTACAAATAACCTCTACAGCGGTTGGGGCTGTCTATCCACTTAATAAAATTATTATCATTGAAGAATATCATTTATAGTGCTCACTGAAATACGATTGTGGGAGAGTGAACAATAGTCGTCATAAACCTCGAATATCAATACTGTAGATTACCTAAGCTAAGAGAACAAATTTGGCCTTACCTAAAACTAGACATAACGGCTATCTTTCTACAATTTGACGATATGTGATAAAGAATTAATTTCGTTTGCAAATCCAATAAAAAGAGTCGGGGTATCGATGCCTTCACCTCTACCCTGATGATTTCTGAGATAAGCATCCAGAAAGCAAAAATATCACCCATCCGGAAACCCTGCAATAAGTCCGATATCGTTATCTAAAATTGTATCTAAAACCAGAGGAAGGCGACGTGGTGATATGTTCATACGGGCCGACTGCCTAAAACCGGTGATATCATGGATTTATTTCTCGGAAGTAACGTCCAAAAATTTGGGGATGACACCAGTTTATGCCTACCAGGCTATCATCCAAATTTTAAAGAAAAAATGGGCATCAAGATGTTGTGATATCCTCTTTTGAAGAGATTGGGTCGAAGTGCAGATATATCATGGTCATCTTTGTATTTTGGTGACCGCCAGAATATTACATGACTCCAACGATCTTGTAAATATCAGGGCTCTGAAAATTTACAGATGTTCGATCAAAAACACAAACAATCAAATTATACAAAATTATTGATTCAAACGGTTACAATCCAGTTACAGTCCTTCGCGGTCCTTTGACTGGTAGGGCTTTACAAAGGTGCATTGGACACCTTGTCCAAAGGTAGATGGTTATTTCGGTAAAAATCCAGCCCTATGTCGACCCTATAAATCAATCTGAAAGTAATGACAGAGCGTAAAAAGCTTCATTCAATAAAAATTGGCGAA
>Ga0209013_10002368_pt1 | contig 17095 bp, 16 predicted proteins | sample Cruoilmetagenom2_FD_187291 | JGI IMG/M metagenome (GOLD analysis project Ga0209013, IMG submission 187291) | Oil polluted marine microbial communities from Coal Oil Point, Santa Barbara, California, USA - Sample 2 (SPAdes) (version 2) | ecosystem: Environmental > Aquatic > Marine > Oil seeps ...
GTAATCATTCAGTCGCCCGGAGGCGCAGGCACGATCGACACGTGCGTCGCTTTCCGGCCCGTCGCGAGGTCGAGAACGGCAATGCCGGAACCTTCCGGCATCGCGTAGTGCACGGCCATTTGATTGCCCGAGAGCGAAACGGAGCGCACTTCCGAGCCGGGCGGCAGCTGCAGCGTTTGATTTGAGCTTACCATCGAAGACACTACGGGTTGTGTGGAACGCGCCGACGCGAGATAGATGATACGGCCGATCACGATCGCAAGTCCCGCTACCAGCAAAATGCCCAGCGCAATGACCACGAGTTTAAGGATACTCTGCACACGCGCATTGGGATTTTGAGCAGAAGGCATGGGCCCGCTCGTAGATTGTTGCGAGCCAGGGGCGGCGCTGCTGGACGCTTGCATAGAACTCTCTCCTACAAGGGCCGCGCCAGGGCGATGACAGCAATTCGCGAACATCTAGTCACGGTTGCCGCAGGACCAGACGACGCCGGGGCCCGTTTGGACCGCTTCCTGACGGGGCGAACCGAGGGACTTAGCCGGGCGCGAATTCAAGCGCTGATCCGCACGGGTAACGTCTCTAGCGAAGCGGCGGAGACCATAAGAGACGGAGCACACAGGGTCAAACCGGGCGAGACCTTTACCGTCGCGGTACCCGAGCCTGAACCGGCCACACCTGCCCCGGAAAGAATGGCGCTCAATATCGTCTACGAGGATGATCAGCTCATCGTTATCGATAAGCCAGCCCACCTGGTAGTGCATCCTGCGGTCGGTCATCCCTCGGGCACGCTCGTGAACGCGCTGATCGCCCACTGCGGCGCAAGCCTGTCCGGGATTGGCGGCGTGAAGCGGCCAGGTATTGTGCATCGCCTCGACAAGGGAACGTCGGGGCTGCTCGTGGTGGCAAAAACGGACGCATCACATAAGGGCTTGAGCGAACAGTTTGCGGTACACGGCGCGGACGGACGGCTGGAACGAACCTATCTCGCGCTCGTGTGGGGAAAGCCCATGCACCTACGCGGCCGCATCGATGCACCTCTGCGACGCAGCCCAACCAATCGCACTAAAATGGCGGTGGCTAAGGCTGAAACCGGGCGGCGCGCGGTAACGCATTACGAGGTTCTCAAGACTTTCGAAAGTGCCAGCGGCGCCCGCCCCGTTTCGCTTCTAAAATTGCAACTAGAGACCGGACGGACGCATCAGATCCGCGTACATCTTGCCCACTGCGGACACCCCATACTCGGAGATTCCAGTTACGGGAGCGGCTTCAAGGCTAGCATCAAGACTCTAACCGAAACGGCACAACAAAGACTCAAGCAACTAGGACGGCAAGCCTTACATGCCGCAGAACTAGGTTTCGAACACCCTGTCAGCGGTAGGCGTCTACACTTTTCCAGTCCGCCAGATGATGAGTTGCGTGCACTCATTGAGGCGCTGGAAGGGGCGCTTTAACGCAAATGTCGAATAACTTGCCAAAACAACGGTCAGCACCTTCACGCAATCGGGATAGGTTGTGAACCTTCGTGAATTCTGATGCATTTCCTAAGAACAATCATGTCTAGCCATGAGCGTTACCGCAGCAGCATTGCCTAAAATTAATGCAAAACGCCTTGTGCTTGTCGCGGTTCTTTGGCGAGTTTACTGCGTCGGGCATACCGATCTGTCAGGCAACCAAAGATCCGAACGCATCCGACCAGCCCAGTCTTTCGTATAATTCTGATAAATGTTTGGACGCGAGAAAATCGTAACAACGGATGGGCCAAGCCCGAAACGTTAATGATGCGTCTGGCCTAGGAAGGCGCGATGTTATCGCGGCGTTGGGCTAGCCACGGGAGATAAAGGGAACAGAACAGCCAGCCCGCAGCGTTTTTGGTGCATGGCAACTGGTAAGATGATGGCGGCAAGACTACCAACAATTGCGCAGGGCTCGATGGGCCTGTCGCGGTATTTAGATGACATCCGCAAGTTTCCAATGCTGGAGCCGGGTGAGGAGTTCATGCTGGCTAAGCGCTGGCAAGAACACGACGACTCGGATGCGGCCGAGAAGCTAGTGACGTCTCACTTGCGTCTTGTAGCGCGTATCGCCATGGGCTATCGCGGCTACGGGTTGCCGATCGGCGAGGTGATCTCGGAGGGCAACGTCGGCCTGATGCAGGCTGTAAAGCGCTTCGATCCTGATAAGGGCTTCCGTCTCGCTACGTATGCGATGTGGTGGATCCGCGCCTCAATCCAGGAATACATTCTGCGTTCGTGGAGCCTAGTGAAGATGGGCACCACAGCCGCGCAGAAAAAATTATTTTTCAATCTACGTCGCGCAAAGAGCCAGTTGCGCGCCCTAGACGAGGGGGACTTGCACCCCGACCACGTGCAGACGATTGCGCGTAAGTTGGGGGTTAGTGAAACCGACGTCGTGTCCATGAATCGTCGGCTGGGCGGAGATTCATCGCTTAACGCGCCGGTTCGCGCCGATACGGAAGCAGGAGAATGGCAGGATTGGCTTGTCGACGACGCGCCGAGTCAGGAAGACCAACTTGCCGAGACACAAGAACTCGATCAGCGCAGGGGCTACCTTTCCGACGCGCTCTCTTCGCTAAACGATCGCGAGCGTCGCATTTTCGAGGCGCGGCGCCTAACAGATAGTCCCATCACTCTTGAGGACCTCTCAACCGAGTTTGGCGTATCCCGCGAACGCATCCGCCAGATCGAAGTACGCGCCTTCGAGAAAGTGCAAAAGGCCGTGCAGAACGCCGCAAAAAATAGCGAGGTTCATGCGACGGCGTGAACCTCAGCACACTCTACAATTCCCAAGAATGCTATTGTGGTTCCGTTATTTTGAAGTCGCTAACGGACCAGGTGTCACCTCTCTTGCTCGGCGCCGATGCCGCGAGCAAACCGACATAGCTTGGTCGCGATGGCGGCTCGCCTTTAAAGCTGGCAACCTCCTTACCGTTGATCAAAACCCCGACTTGATCGCTCTTGAGGATCAGCCTTAGGGTGTTTTTCTTTTTTGCACCGTACTTGATGGCACCCGTCTTGGTCCATTTGACAGGACGCGAGGGAGCCTCCCTCCCGTTGACTATGCGCGCGATCGTGAAATAGCCATTGGGCGCAATCACTGCCTGGTAGTAGTTCTTGTTGTCCTCGACCCAAAACATCAAGCCGGCATAGCTTGCAGTCGCATCGGACGTTGGCTTGGCCAGACTTAGGGTTGCGCAAGCGTCGAGATCGTCGAATACAAACACACGGTTCCAACGGAAGGTCCGCGTGCCCGGCACTGGGGTAAAGACGGCCTTACCCGAAGAGATTTTCAGTCGGGCGTCTTTTCTGCCCCAAGTCGGGTCGTGTGCCCTGAAGTTGTCTACAAACAGAACTTTGCCGTCGGCGCATCCGGGCGCAGAAGCAAGTGTGTCAGCGGATTTCTTTTTAACATTTGCGCGCTTGACCGGATTCTTGTCCGGCGGAACATTTGTCACCTTCAAGTCGCTGAGGCGCCAGGTGTTGGCGGCATTAGGAGAGGACGCAGCCACAAGACCGACGCGACTTGGCCCTTCCGGTGTCTGACCGCGAAACCGCGCGACCTCAGAATCGTTGATCCTCACGACGACAATCTGATCCTCCAGCGTTACCCGCAACGTGTTCTTTTCTCCGGGGGCAAGCTTCAAGGCGCCGGCCTTGGTCCAGGGAACAGGGGCTGCCTTTACGAGTTTGCCGCGGATCTTGCGGGCAACCGTGAATAAGCCGTTTGGGGATACAACGGCCTCATAGAAATTGTTCTTGTCCTCTAGCCAGAACAAGAGGCCAGCATAGCTGCGCGAGGCCTCGGCTGTGGCCTCCGGCATCGTAATGGTAACGCAGGCATCAAGATCGGTCAGATTTACGCCCGCGTTCCACCGGGCGGTCTGCGTTCCAGGCGCAGGCTTCAAGACGGCTTCGCCGCTCGACACCTGAAAGCGAGCATCCTCCTCTCCCCAAGCAAGGTCATGCGTCCTGAAGTCGGCTTCCAAATGCACTGACTGGCCCGTGCACGCGAATGCCGGCGAAGCGGCCCACAGCAGACCGAGTGCGATTAAGGAATGAAGCCTCATACTAGAGTCCCCCTGCGTTTTGAATCGACTGCATCGTAGGAAACGGATATCCGCGTAAATGCCGTTGCTCAGTCGGTGTTAAATCTGGCAACTGAGTGGCCGGACAGGCGCACACTGACAAATTTAAGCCCCCCCACTCATAACCTGTGGACGAATCGCTTATTCTATTTTTGTGAGGAAGCCGATCCTTGCCGACTTGCCTTGGCCTTTCGGGGACACGGCAGTTGAGTGCGTGAGTCAGAGAATGGAGGGCATGTAGCCCTTGTTGTCTCTGAGCCAGAACGAAATCATGACTGGCAATTTTGGCTGGTCGAACGCGTGGCGGACACGGACAGTGCCGCCAGAGGGAGCGTTTGACAAGCTTGCAATTCGGCGACCGCTGAACCCTGTCCAAATTCACTGCATCCAAAACCGCATTCTCCGCTCACTACTTTCCGTGCACAGTGGCTGCCTCGGCCAGCGCGACGGTGCGTCTTTATGAGTGCGGATGCGGTTCGGCCAACCGGCTTTGGATGCGACACACACTGGAAGATGGAGTGGCCAATGCTGAAGCGTCTTCATCGAGAAGAGTTCCTCAAAGCCGTATCCACGAAATTCCACGTCGCACAGTCGCTTCGGCTCGATCTGCACTGGTTATTGATCCTGCTCTGGCGCCAAAAACCGATGCATCCTCCAAGTATTGCGTAACTGGGCTCCAGTTGGCGCGGGCGTGCGACCTAAGCCGACCAGAAAATTGAGGTCGGTCCCTTCGGGGCCCGACCTCTTTCGTTTACGTGGCCGGCCGCAAAGGTCACATGGGCAATTGTGCCAGCTGATTGGAGAAATAGCTGTCTACTGCGGTCATGATTGAAGCCGATACCTTATCGCGCCAACTGTTTGACTGAAGGTTTTCAGCGTCTTGTTTGTTGGTTACGTAGGCGAGCTCGATCAGGATCGACGGGAACTGAGCCGTCTTCAGGACGCGAAAAGAGGCCTGTTTGTCGGGCTTGCTGCGCATGGTGGTGCTTTCGCCCATCATAGCGATGACTGAGCGGGCAAGTACGCTGGTACGATCTCGCGTGACTTCAACTTCACGCTTGGCAAGATCGGCGAGAATACCCTTCACCAAATCGACATCGCCGCTGGCCTTCTTCACGGTCTCAACTTCGGCCAGCGACAAGACGCTGCCGGAAGTCGTGCCCTTGGCAGAGCGGCGCAGCTTCTTAGCAACCGACTCTCGCAACGAATAGATCGTGGCACCATTAGCCCCCCCCCTACTTGCGTAGTCGCAATGCACTGAGATGAAGAGGTTGGCCTTATTTTTCTCACCGTATGCGACGCGATCACCCAGAGGGACGAATACGTCCGTATCGCGAGTCATCAGAACCTTGTAGCGGCCAGTAGCCTTGAGCTTCTCGGCAAGAAGCTTTCCGAATGCCAAGGTGATTTGCTTCTCGACGGCGCCATGCTTCTTGGCACCGGAATCGTGGCCGCCATGACCAGGATCTATTACGATAATGGGCTTAAATGCCTTTTCTGCTCGCACATTTGGATGCACAGCCGGCCGAGGCAGCGGCGGCTGCACCCCTATTGCTCCAAGTGAATAAGTTGGCCTGGGGAATGCTTTTTTGCGAACTCGTTTGCTTACAGGGCCGACGGGAACAATCTCGATCGCCAAAATTTGCCCTTTGCCGCCCTCGACTTCCTCCATCTTTGCGCTAGCGACAACTACGGGCCCTCTCACATCAATAACAATGCGAGAACGGTCCCGGGCCGAGAGCCCCGCGCGAAATCCCTTGATTAGGCCAATAGCCTTTTCGTTAGGCTGCGGCGGCAAGCGCAACCTGGTTGCGGCAAGCTCGACAATCACACGGTTCGGCTTGTTGAGCGAAAAAACGTTATATTCTGAACGCTGTGGGAGACCCACGACAAAACGCGTGCGCAGTTCGTTGCCTTGGTGCTGGCTGTCGGCCCGCTGCGTCGAGCGCGCATGTTCTTGCACCGCCGAAACACGGGTCTGCGCCTGCAGGGGAGCGTGCGCACACGTTAAGGCCAGCGCAATAATAATTCCGCAGCCCCAAAGCCGCGGCTGGCTATGAACCATGACGTCTGACCCCCGTTTACGCGGTACAAGTCTAGGTTTGTGACGTTCATAGATGACCCGAGATGATGGCGTTTTCCTGGTCACCTTCGGGCTTTGTTAGGGTTATTGAGCCGTAACCGTTAACTTTCCGCTAACGCTTGATTTGCGATGCATGAGCAAGCATCCCGCCTTGGCGGGTTCGTCGAGCTCACGGGGAGCGCCAACGCTTGGCTGCTGTTTCATCATTTTCGCGAGCATCCACCCAGCTACTCTCACCCGATGGGCCCGTCTCCTTTTTCCAGAACGGCGCACGGGTCTTGAGATAATCCATAAGAAAGCCTGCAGCCTCGAATGCAGCTTGCCGGTGTGCCGACGCGGTAACAACCAGGACGATGTTGTCGCCCGGAACAAGATGTCCTGTGCGATGGATTATGAGGCTCGCTTGCAGAGGCCAGCGCGCCATAGCGTCCGCCTCGATGCGTGATAGCTCCGTTTCCGTCATGCCGGGATAGTGTTCAAGCGTCATTGATGCGATCGGGGGACCCTTATCATCGTGGCGCACGCGGCCCGTGAACGTCACGATCGCGCCGATGTCCGTACGTCCGGCGGTCAGCGCAGCAGCTTCGGCAGCGACATCGAAATCTTCGCTCTGAACTTTGACGCTCATCGCCTCATCCTCCCGTGACGGGTGGGAAAAAGGCTATCTCACGAGCTCCTAAGACGGGCGCGTCCGACTTGACATGTGCCTTGTCGAGTGCGGCGCGAACAACTTCTGGGCGTGCGAACGCCTCCCCAAACTCCGGACCTCGCGTCTTCAACCACGCGACCAGATCGGCAACAGTTGCTACATTGTCTGGCAAGGTAACCTCTTCCGAGCCGCGGCCGATTTTCTCGCGCACCCAGGCGAAGTAAAGCAACTTCACTGGTTTGGGACTTGCTTTGCTCATAGAGCCTCAATGCTCAATGGCGTGGACTACACCGGCCTTCAGATAGTCGTAGCCAGTCCACAGCGTCAACAGTGCTGCGATCCATAACAGAACCAAGCCGCCGGTCATGATGCCAGGTACAATTTTTTCTGCAGCCGGGCCTGCGAGCAGCACGCCAAGTGCTATCATCTGCATCGTCGTCTTCCACTTCGCCAACTGGGTGACGTGAATCTTGACGTTCAGTTCGGCAAGGACTTCGCGCAGACCGGAAACGAGGATCTCACGCAGTAGGATGATGATCGCCGCCCAGATGGACCAGCCCGCTACTGTGTTGTCATAGACAAGCATCATCAGTACAGCACCGACCAGAAGCTTGTCGGCGATAGGATCAAGCATGCGCCCCAGCGTCGACTGCTGCTCCCACGCGCGGGCCAAATACCCGTCGAGCCAGTCCGTGATGCCGGCGAGCACAAAAAGCGCGAAGGCGGACCAGCGTGCTAGATCGCCTTTGAGGAAGAAAAGACAGGCGACGAGGGCCGGCACGGCAATCATGCGCCCATACGTCAGCACATTTGGGAGGCTCATCGGCAAGCGGGGCGACGTGGCTTGATCGGTCATATCTCAGGTACACCATCAGGCCGATGCCGCGTCAATGGCGCGCTTTTGTCATGCAGTGCGCTTCTGCACGCTTTCGTGCCAAGTCGCGCTTTTGTTACCTCAGCCTCAGAAGCGCGGCGCACCTAGCGACACACCGAGCGTCGGCGCCGGTGTTTCATGTCGAAGTGAAAATGATTGCGGTGGGCCTCGTTTAATTCGGGGCCGAGCACTGTTCCGAAGATACTGCATGCCCCCCTATGCAAGCGCTTCAAAAAAGCCGCTGCTTTGGTCTTGGCGGGGCGGAGCGTCTCGTTATTGTTTGATTTTGATGCAGCAGGAAGACCGTCCACCTTCAGTCTCGCCTTGTGCACGGTCGACCGGTCATTCACGCTAGTTTTCTTCGCCGCCTCCCGCATCTTCCTTGCTTTTGTGATATCGCGCGTCGTCGGCCCCCAGTCGCTCAGCACCTTAATGGTGCGCCCATCCGCCGTAACAAAACCGACGATGTCGATCGCATTGCCCGTCGCATGCTCGCTCAGAGAAAGCTTCGGGTTGTTGTAAATGTTGCGGCACGAATACGAGGATGCGCCCACGATCTGCGTTATTGGTGACCCAAGCTCATCGCCTGCGGCAGGCTGAAGGACTGTCTCGACCCAGCGCGCAAGGCTAGCTGCAAGCCCGCAGTTCATGGTAGGCGCAGGGCGGAAATTGATTTTCTCGTCGCTCCCTAGACCGCGCAACTTCACCGGAGAGGACGATCCGCATGCGCCTTTCTTGATTGGCGCGGCAGGCGCGACGTCGGCAGCAACTGGCGCCAATAGCCGCAAACATTCACGCAAGCCGGAAGTCAGCTCCGATTGCGTCCAGGCGTCCTTGACCAATTCGCCAGATGCACCAGCAGCAGGGCCATCTTTAGTTGTTGCTACATCGACAATCTTCGTGGCACCCGACACCGACCCTATGGGGGCTGCCTGCATTTCAGAAGCTGGCCGTTTCGTCTTTTGGCTAGGCACAAACGGCAGCACGACGACGCCAGATAGCAGCGCCAGGGAGAGCCAAATCGAAATCCCTGAGAGCCCTTTGTCGGGAGCCGCCATTGCTTTTCCGTCGCCCCTTGTGCAGCATCGAGCGCCATCGACGTTCGCCAAATGCGGCTCACGAAAGGACCGGTTTATATGAGACGAGCGCGGCGGAAATAGGCTCGCATTGTATCTACAAACGTATCAAGTACCGTTGTCAGACGGGAGAAGACGCCTGCCTACCACCATAATTTCTTTTGATTCTGTCATTTGTTCTCCAAAAGACACTACTCCAAACATTGGTATTGTTACTCGGTCTTGCATATGCGGCCTCATTGGCGGAAACTAACGTCTCAGAGCTCAACAATCACCCAGCATCAAAGTGCTCCAAAAGGGGGGTCTTTTGAATGGAAAATCTGCCGTTCGACTTGGCAAACGTCGACTGGGGACCCGTCATCCAGTATGCCGTAATCGCGTTTCTCGCCGCGCTAGTGGGCAACGCTATTTCGTTTGGAAACAGGCTGTTTGGAGCCATCCTGACGGGTGTTTTCTTTGCGGTCTTCTTTGTGCTTTGGACTTATTGGTTCCAGACAATGGTCGATACCCCGGCAGCAACACCGCCTGTTTAAGGCAGAACGAGAAGATTGCTGTCTTCTTGTCAATGTCGGCCGGCGCCGAAATTGGGTAGTCCCCATACCCAACGCTAACGTTCGTGGAAGAAGTCGTAGATCTTCTGCGCAATTTCGGCTGAGATCCCATCGACCACTTTCAGGTCCTCCACGCCTGCGCGCGACACGGCCTTCGCGGAGCCAAAGTGCTTGAGCAAGGCACGCCTACGCCGCGGACCAACGCCGACGATCTCGTCTAGCGGATTGGCGCTCAGAACCTTTGCTCGCTTGGCACGGTGAGTGCCAATGGCAAACCTGTGCGCTTCATCACGTAGGCGCTGCACAAAGTACAGAACTGGATCGCGCGGCTCCAGCAACATTGGCCGCTCGCGGCCCGCCATGTGAAAATGTTCACGCCCGGCATCGCGCTCCGGGCCCTTGGCAACACCAACGGCAAAAATCTCATGCAAGCCGAGGTCCGCCAGCACTTCGCGCGCAACCGCATACTGTCCGCCGCCGCCGTCAATCAGCACGAGGTCAGGCCAGTCTGGGAACGTGTATTCCTCAATGTCTTCCTCGCGCAGAGGCGAGCCTGTATCGCCCTCTTCCGTCACAAGACGCCGAAACCTCCGCGTCAGAACCTCGCGCATCATGGCATAGTCATCGCCTGGGGTAAGCGTCGATGATTTGATGTTGAACTTGCGGTATTGGCCTTTGACAAAACCTTCTACCCCCGCGACGACCATTGCCCCTACCGCGTTCGCGCCCTGTATATGGCTGTTGTCGAATATTTCGATACGGCGCGGAATGGCCGGCAACCCGAACCGCTCGGCGACGCCTTCTAGCAATCGGCGTTGCGACGTCACTTCCGCGAGCTTGCGCCCCAGAGCCTCTCGAGCGTTGGCTAGTGCATGGTCCACAAGTCCTGACTTGGTGCCGCGCTGCGGAACGCGGATCTCGACCTTCCGCTCTGCCTTAGTAGAGAGTGCCTCGGCTAGAACCGTCAGATTTGGAATATCATGCGAAAGCAGGATCAACTGCGGTACGGGCTTATCGTCGTAGAACTGGGCAACAAAGCTGTCTAATACATCCTCAACAGGTAGCGACCGGTCGGCTTTAGGGAAGTAAGCACGGTTTCCCCAGTTCTGGCCGGTGCGGAAAAAGAACACCTGCACACAGGTCTGCCCACCCTCCTGCGTAGCGGCAAACACGTCTGCTTCCTCAATGCCTTCCGGATTGATCGACTGGTCTGCTGTAACGTGGGCCAAGGCCCATAGACGGTTGCGGTAGCTGGCGGCCTGTTCGTACTCTAGCTCAGCGGAAGCCTCTTCCATCAGACGTTGGTACATGCGTCGTACATTCTGACTTTCACCGCGCAAGAAACGCACCGCTTCATCCACGAGCTTGTTGTAGTCTTCGAGCGCGATCTCGCCGGTGCACGGCGCCGCACAACGCTTAATCTGATGGAGTAGGCAGGGGCGCGTACGGCTCTCGTAAACGCTATCAGAGCATGTGCGAAGAAAAAATGCGCGCTGTAGCATGTTTATCGTGCGGTCGACGGCACCTGCCGATGCAAAGGGACCGAAGTAATCGCCGACGCGATTGCGCGCGCCGCGGTGCTTCACGATCTGTGGCGCTTGCTTGTCGCGCGCGATTAGGATGTAAGGAAACGACTTATCATCACGCAAAAGTACGTTGAAGCGTGGACGGAAACGCTTGATGAGATTGGCCTCCAGCAGTAACGCCTCGGCCTCGGTGCCCACAGTGACAAACTCCATATCGGCCGTCGCCGAGATCATGCGAGCGATGCGGTTTGTGTGGCCGGATGGCCTTGCATAGTTGGAGACACGCGCTTTGAGGTTGCGCGCCTTGCCGACATAGATAACGTTGCCCTCGCGATCAAGCATACGATAGACGCCGGGTGAGGCGGGCAGAGTCTCAAGATAGGCAGCCACGACCTCCCGCCCAGACTTGCTTGGGCCCGGCGGCGAGACCTCGTTAGGAACGCTAGCATTGCTGCTCACGCCTTCCGACGAATGGTCTGTGTCCTTGGATTGCATGCAAAATAGATCGACCCAGGGGCGTCCAGCGTCAAGCAAGATAGCTTTATTGCGGCGTTACCATGCAAGCCGGGGCATCGCGGCGATGGGGCGCGCGCTCCCTGGAGGGAAGAGCTTGTCCAGCGCGACTGCGTCGAGATCGCTCGTTACATGAACACCACTGGCAATGAAAATAGAGCGCACGCCAGCGGCCGCAGCACCGGCAATATCGGTATGCACACCGTCACCGATCGCCAGCAGGCGCGAGCGCTCGGCGCTGCCCGAACGCAATTCCTCAAGCGTCATCAGCGCCCTTTCGTAGATCGGCAAGTACGGCTTTCCCGCATAAGTCACTTGGCCTCCCAGACGCTCGTAGTGCTGGGCCAGGGCCCCAGCGCAATAGATCAGGCGCCCGCCTCGCTCCACCCGCACGTCGGGGTTGGCGCAAATCATCGGAAGCTTCCGCGATGCGAAGCATGCAAGCCTTTCGGCGTAATCATCAGATGTTTCAAGCTCGTCGTCGAAGAGCCCCGTGCAGACGACTGCTTCGGCCTCGTTGGCATCAGAAAGCCTTACGCGAATGTCTGAAAAAAGCCCCAGATCGCGCTCGGGACCCAAATGTACGACTGCACGGCCCTCGTAGTCGCGGATCATTGCACGCGCCAAGTCACCAGAGGTGATAATGCAATCCCAACTAGTGCGCGGCACACCGATGCCGTCGAGCTGGGCGGCGACGCCGTCGCGCGGTCTCGGCGAGTTTGAGACAAGTACGACGAGCCCCCCATCCTGGCGGAAGCGCTCACAAGCCGTACACGCATCCATAAAGGGGCGTACGCCGTTGTGCATCACACCCCAAATGTCGAGGAGCCACCCGCTTGTCTCACCAGCGAGTGGCGCGATCGACTGCAGTACCGGGATAGGTGGAGTAGTTGGGTGCGAAAACGAAACCGTCATGCACTCTGCCTAACCGCAACGCTGCCAAAGCTCAAGCAGCAGCGTTGCCGGCACCCATCGAGCGCTGCGGTGCAATGGCTTGTGGGGCTCCAAAAAGCGGTCCTTGCCCAAGCGGTGCGCCGAAGTTAAGGACTTTTGTGCGCTTGGCCTCTTGGTCTATGTCGCCCACTATCAAGGTGAGGCCAAAGTCACCCAGATACCGGCAAATATCGTTTGCTGGTACCAGCCCATTGGATGTCGACAGGCCTTTTTCGAAAACATCAGCGTCAAGTTTCAAGAAAACGAAGCCTGCAGCGCTCAGCGACTTGAACTCGAAGTTTGCGTCATTCACGCCCTCAAGGCCGAAACGGAACCCAAGATCTCGCATTTCGGTGAGAGCGCCCCATTGCACCGGACCGAAGGTCGCGACCTCCAACTGTGAAAAGAACAACACCAGCTCACCGACCAACTCATGTCGACTTCTATAGGCGTCGGCAAATGCGTCGAGGAATTGATTGGAGTTTAACGATTCAGCATTTGTTGCGACGAAAACAGACCCCTTGCGGCCCTTCGTCGAAAGCGAAGCTGCAATCTTGACAGCATGCTTCAAGCGCACGCTGTCGAGCAGCGGCACCAATCCGGTCTTAGACAACGCAGGATCACGGAGCGAGCCTGGCAGTAGAACACCTCTGGAGTCGCGCAAACGCACGATTACGTCATGGTGCCGACTCTTCTTTTCGGCAAGCCCCATTATGGGCCCCAAAAAAACATCCACACGGTTGGCACTAATCGCCTCACCCAGGGCCGAAAGTCGTGCATGAGTGGGGACAATCGGCGGAGGGGCAGGCGGCTTAATTTCTTGGGTGCGAGCACTCGCATGTGGCAGTGGTGCCTTAGTGACAGCAGCGCGCATGCTCTCTGCAGCAGAATGCAGGGCGTCTACAGACGCCTTCATACCAATGTCGTGACGCTGTTCGCTGCGCACCGTGTTGCCGGGCGCGTCCTCGGCGACGTCGACCTCATTAGCAAGTTTCTTGAGCATGCCCTGAACGGCTTGAAGGTCATCTTCGGACTGCTCACTCGTCTGCGAAACTTCGTCGCGCTTAAGCGGCTTATTGGATTGCGCGCCACTCGCGGGACGGAACGCCCATGAGTCTTTCAAAGGCGCCGGCGCGCTGATCGGCCAACGGGTAGAATTTTTTGTCTGCCGTGGACCCGGGCCCTCGAGCGGCGAGCCCCCAACTGGCGGCGTTGCCAAACCGTTGCTTACATGCGCCGGCGGCGCAGCAACAGAGACCCCGGGCTGCGGCGGTCTCTCGGTTGGATCGGCTGGCGGCGGTGTCAAACTGGAACTAGGAAGCACAGGCGGTGCAGCAAAGGGAGGTTCAGGCTGTTGCGACCGCTCCTGTGCATTGGAAAGCCCCCCGAAAGGATCGCCTTCGGTTTTTGCAACCGGCACGACCCCCGGCAAACTTGCGGCTCCCCTCTCGCGAGGCGCTTGCCATCTGGGTTCAGGCAGCGGGCCAGGTCCGGGCTCTCGCCCCGTCAGGTTCGCCACTTCGCTTTCCAGACGCACCACATCTTTGGCTAACAATTCGATGCGCGCTGAGCGGTGTACCAGCGTGTGCAGGGCCATTAGCGAAACGTAGACGCCGATGGCGGCAGCGAGCGCTTGCCAAATCGGAGCTTCGAACTGCAGGTAGGCCCCCAGGAAGATGGCGATGGTCACGAGAGCAATCGCGCTCTTTACGACCACATCCGACATATCGCTCTCGTGCTTTATCATGTTGCGTCCGCTGGGATTGATGCTGGTCATAGAAGCGTAGCCCGTCACCCGATCCGATTCGTTGTTGCAATGAGCTTTTCGCTCCCTCCCCAGCAGTGCAATAACGGCACAACGACTTTCACCAGGTTTTTCAGGCCTACACCGCCGATTCATCCGGCGATTGTGCCTATCGGGCCATCAATCCCAGCAGCATGCTCGGATTGCAAATAACCGAATCGCGGTTCGTGGCCGGTAAGACGGGTGCATTCGTTTCTATAATCATCGGGCATTGGTCTGGTCTGAAGTGTCGCGCGACGACCATACCTGGGGATTGCCACTTCGCGCCGCATTCGCGCCTCAGCTCGGCCCGGCCCAAACCCAAATCTGATGCTTCTTTAGATCTCGTTAGCCGAATCGGCGTGCTATCGTTGTGTCCGGGCGTTCTCTCGCAGTCCGGCGTCAAAAGAGGGGAATGCCTAATGCTTATGACAGCGATTGGCAGAGATATTGATACGTCTTTCTATGGTGAGTTGGCGGGCGTTCGCACGCTCATCACTAACCTCTCGCCCGAAAGCGGCGTGGATGTCGCGCGCGCCTTTGCCGACCACAAGGCCCGACTTGTGTTGCATGTGGTCAATAATGAACCCGAAACCGACGCGGTCGTAGCTCTGCTGAACGAGACCGCCTCAGATATCAAGCTTTACACGGATGCGTGCCAAAGCCCCGACGAAGCCGTGAGTTTTGCGCAAAATGCTGTGCAGGCCTTTGGTAGCCTCGACGTGGTCATCAATATGATCCCCGTGACGACAGACGATCTCAAAGGCCGTGCAAGCATGGCCGATGTGGAAGACATGGTGTCAGAAAAATTGATCTTGCCGTTACTGACGACGCGCGTCGTGGCTAACCGAATGCGCCTCACCTTAACGCAGGGCCTCGTGCTCAACATTATGACCATGCCCACTGCCCACACTGCGGGAGAGGCGGCCCTCGCTGGGGTCGCTCGTGCCACGCTGGCGGCTTTGACGCGCCGCGAAGCTGAGAACTGGGCACCGCAGGGAATCCGCATAAACGCTATTGGACCGCGCTCAGCAGCATCGGAAGGTGGTGCGTGCCTTGCCAGCGAGCCCGATATTGCCTCGCTTGCTCTCTATCTTGCCTCTAAGCGCGGAAGTTCGCTCACTGGCTACGTCTTCGACGCAGATGGAGACGCGGCCAGCTGGAGTTGACACCGTTCCGGGTGCGTCGCCGGAGTTCGAGTCCACCAAATCGCCATTCCGGCTAGAGAAGAGAGATCCTGCAATCGATTGCAGAGCACCCCGCTGGTGGCTCTCGTAAATTAATTCCATCGTGCGTCGCCGGCGCGGCCGGCGCGTCGGCAGGACTAGAGAGACGACCGCAGCCCAAAAACTCTGCGGCAGGCCCAAAAATTTGCGGCGATGGCAGATTAGAGACGGGCCGCCACAGTCGTCTTCACCGCGGGCCGCACGAGCTGCTTGTTCTCGCGCCACCCGCCGATCCAGTTCATAACGCCGTTCAACAATGCGGCCCCCTTCGGCAAACCAAGCCGAGGCAGACATATGTTGTAGCCACACGGCCTATGCTTGTCGCATTACGCGATGGACAGCTTAAACGCTCTCTCTGCCTTTGGCTGCGCGATATCGTAGCTGTTTCTTGACAGCCGACCCCGGTGGCGCGTATCACCTCCGCGCCGTTGGCACTCTCAATCATGCAGTGCTAGAGGCCGTTGAAAACTTTTCGGCCGGTCGCGGCCAAGCCTTTGAGTTGGAGTAATTTTCCCATGAAGTTCCGTCCCTTACACGACCGCGTGGTCGTCAAGCGCGTCGACAGTGAGACTAAGACAACAGGCGGCATCATCATTCCCGACACGGCTGCGGAGAAGCCGCAGCAGGGGGAGGTGGTTGCGGTCGGCCCTGGAGCCCGCGATGAGACCGGTAAGATCGCCCCCATCGAGTTGAAGAAGGGCGACAAGGTGCTATTTGGCAAGTGGAGCGGTACCGAAGTCAAGATCGACGGGCAAGAACTTCTCATTATGAAGGAAAGTGATGTGATGGGCGTGCTGGAGACGTAGACCGCTTATGGCCACCATTTGCCTTGCCTCATGCCGCCGCGGCGTATGGCTTAGCCGGTCGAGCCAAAACGACCAGCCCCCTAAACTGCCAAATCAGGAGTGAGCCACAATGGCTGCAAAAGACGTTCGCTTTTCCGTCGATGCCCGCGAAAGAATGCTGCGCGGTGTTGACACGCTTGCCAACGCCGTCAGGGTGACGCTGGGCCCGAAAGGCCGCAACGTAGTGATCGAGAAGTCGTTCGGCGCTCCGCGCACGACAAAAGATGGCGTCACTGTTGCGAAGGAAATCGAGCTTGAGGACAAGTTCGAGAATATGGGCGCGCAAATGGTGCGCGAGGTGGCCTTAAAGACAAACGAGCTTGCCGGCGACGGCACGACGACAGCAACGGTTCTGGCGCAGGCCATCGTGCGCGAGGGCCTAAAGGCTGTCGCCGCTGGTATGAACCCCATGGACCTGCGGCGCGGCATCGATAAAGCGGTTGTGCAGGTAGTCGATGATATCGAGAAGCGCTCAAAGAAAATCAAAAATTCTGATGAAATCGCCCAGGTCGGTACGATTGCGTCCAACGGCGAGAAGTCGATCGGTAACATGATTGCCGAGGCGATGCAGAAGGTCGGCAATGAAGGCGTCATCACGGTGGAGGAGGCCAAAAGCCTGGATACCGAGCTCGACGTCGTGGAGGGCATGCAGTTCGACCGCGGCTACCTGTCCCCTTATTTCGTAACCAACGCCGAGAAAATGATCGCCGAGCTGGAGGATCCCTATATCCTCATTCATGAGAAGAAGCTTTCCAACTTGCAGCAGCTTCTTCCCGTGCTTGAAGCCGTCGTGCAGTCTGGTAAACCGCTGCTCATTATCGCAGAAGAGGTCGAGGGAGAGGCACTGGCCACGCTCGTAGTCAACAAGCTGCGTGGCGGTTTGAAGGTCTCCGCGGTCAAGGCGCCGGGCTTCGGCGATCGCCGCAAGGCAATG
>Ga0209013_10002369_pt1 | contig 17094 bp, 15 predicted proteins | sample Cruoilmetagenom2_FD_187291 | JGI IMG/M metagenome (GOLD analysis project Ga0209013, IMG submission 187291) | Oil polluted marine microbial communities from Coal Oil Point, Santa Barbara, California, USA - Sample 2 (SPAdes) (version 2) | ecosystem: Environmental > Aquatic > Marine > Oil seeps ...
CCCCGATGGCCGTGTTGGTGTGCAACGTGGAGAGCACCAGATGGCCGGTCAAACTCGCTTGTACCGCAATCTGGGCGGTCTCGATATCCCGGATTTCGCCCACCAGCATAATATCCGGATTCTGTCTTAAGAGTGAACGCAACGCCGTGGAAAAACTGTAGCTGTTTTTGTCGCTCACTTGCGTTTGCAGTATTCCTTCCAGTTGGTATTCAATGGGGTCTTCCACAGTTATGATTTTCACTTCGGGATTATTTAATTCTCCCAGCAGGCTATATAAAGTGGTGGTTTTTCCCGAGCCGGTAGGTCCGGTGTTCAAGATAATTCCGCTGGGCTGTTTAATTTGCTCTCTGATTTTTTCCAAATTTTGTTTTCTTATTCCAAGTTTCTCTATGTCCAAAGCTACGGCGGATTTATTCAGCAATCGCATCACCACCGTTTCGCCGTAACCGCCCAAAATTATGGATACGCGAACGCCCACCGTGGTTTCGGTAATATTTTTAAAGGGCTTTTCTATAGTTATGGAAAAACGGCTGTCTTTAACTCCTTCCCTCACTTCAGCTTTAAACCCGCTCAATGTTTTTATTTTTCCCAAAAGAGACGGGTATTCATTGAGGGGGATTGACCCAATAGTCTGCAATATTCCGTCAATTCTGAATCTGATCTTTACTTCTTTTTCTCCCGGTTCAATATGAATGTCGCCGGCCTTCAAAAGCAAGGCGCTGGCAAAAACGAGCTTCAAAACTTCTTTCTGATCATATCCGCCGATTTTTTCGGAGAGCTTTTTCAGAGAACGAATATTTTCGAAAGCAGTTTCCAAATCTTTTTCCGGAATCGGAATAGAGCGGGAAAGCGACTGTTCCATCAATTTTTCATATATATTTTCCAAAAATTCCGATTGACCAGTGACGCGCCAGATTTCTTCCATAGAAGTTGTTCCGTCCAGAGCTTTTAAGATGCCGTCTTGGGTCATAGTAACCATTCCTTCTTCCAAGGCCGCTTTAGCTATTTCGCTTTCACTGGCCATTTCCAGAATTAAATTTTCAATGGTTTCAGAAATAGTAATAACCTCAAAAATTCCTATTCTTCCTTTATAACCTAAATTATGGCATTTGGGGCAACCGGTTGAACGGTAAAGCGCGGGAATATCTTTGGGAATTTCCAGTTTTGATTTGGGGGAAATTATGGCCAGAATTTTTTTAATAGACTCAACCGTTTCTTTGGCTGGCTTGTATTTCTTTTTGCAATGCGGGCAAAGCCGCCGCACCAGCCGCTGGGCGATTATGGCGTTGACCGCCGGAGCGATTACGGAAGGCTTGACTCCCAGTTCAATCAGGCGGGGAATGGAAGCGCAGGCGCTGTTGGCGTGAAGAGTGGAAAGGACCAGATGCCCGGTGAGAGCGGCGTTGACGGAAATATCCACGGTTTCTTCGTCCCGAATTTCCCCCACCAAAATAACATCGGGGTCTTGGCGGACAATAGCCCGCAGGCCTTTGGCGAAAGTGTAATCCTTATTTTTGCTCACCTGGGTTTGGGAAACTCCTTCAATTTCATATTCAATGGGATCCTCCACGGTTATGATTTTTATTCCCGGGGTGTTCAGCTTATTTATTAAAGCGTAAAGAGTAGTGGTTTTTCCCGATCCGGTGGGTCCGGTAGTAAGAATCATTCCATTAGGTTTAGCTGTCTCTTTCTGGATTTGATCATAAGCCAATCCTTTTAATCCTAAATTCTCAACCGATACCGAGATGTCAGACTGGTTAAGGATGCGCATCACAATGCTTTCCCCGTAATTTCCGGGAATAATGCTTACGCGAATGTCAATTTTTCCCGGCTGCGAGGATTCCAGTTTTTCCGATTTTTTTAAGCCAATGCCAATAGAAAAGTGCCCATCCTGGGCGATATCGCGAATATTGATTTTCATTCCCCCCATCATTTTTATCCGCGATACGATAGAGCGGTATATGTCCAAAGGGAATTTTCCTATGTCTTGAAGCACTCCGTCAAGACGGTAGCGCAATTTGAAATATTCCTTTTCCGGTTCCATATGAATATCGCTGGCTTTCATTTCCACTGATCCTGCCATGACGGTGTCAATAATTTCAGTGGTGGAAATTTCTCCAATCCGGTCCTTTAATTTCAAAAGATCGTCAAATTTTTGTTTGAAATTTTCCAAATCATCGCCTTCCAGCGACATACGGTGCAAATCCAATTCTTCCAGAAAAACAGCTTCTTTGTATTTTTCCAGAACTTTTTTCAAAGAAGCGCGGGAAACGACGAAATAGTCCGGCTTCCAGCCTTTTTCTTTTTGAAGCTTTTTGAAATAATCAAAAACCTTTTTATTTTCCGGGTTAGCCAGAGCGATTTTTAGCTTTTTCCCCATTTTTTGAAAAACAGCCGCCTCGTAATTCAGAGAATCTTTTTCGGGAATAGTTTTAACGACATCCGGACTAATCGGAAGCAAATTAAGATCCACATAAGGAAGGTTGCATTTTTTAGCCAAAGATGACGCTTGTTCCTCTTCGGATTCGCCCTTTATTTTTTTTAACAAGCGCTGTGTCTTTAATCCCTTATCTTTTCTTATTTTATCAGACACGGACTTCTTAATATACTTAGTCATAATTTTTGCAGATAAGCTTTTAGTCTTTCACTATTTTTATTTTAGCTTATTTTGTTTAAGGAAGCAAAGAATAACATATAATCTACAACTCACAACGTGGAACAAATTAACTTGTAATAAAAATTCACCTCTCATCACGATCGTGAGCAAAGATGAAATAGAGCACTGAACTATCTTAAGTATATATAATACTCCTGTACTTTATAGTGTGTTCCCATATACTAATATATGGGAACGGCTGGTTTTTTCGTTTTAATTATGACGAGGGGTAAAATTTTGTGAAAATTTTTACCTAACAATTTGTAAGGGCTTGTTGTACTAATAATATAAAAAGACTTTCGGCCGTGGTTTGTAAACCACACTTAGCAGAAGGTCTTTTTACATTCCCAATTTTTTTATTTTTTCCAAGACTGTTTTTTCCGTTTCAACGATGTTGTCGCCGGTTATTTTAAATTCATAAAGACCTCCCTTTATTTCTCCTTCAAGTTTAAGCAAGGGAGCCACCTTTTTTAAATCTTTTTCTTGGGAGAATTCAATTATTCCCTTAATAATGTTGGGAGTTTCATTGAAGAGAACCATAAAAATTTTTCCGGACGAATAATTATCTTTTATTTTTTCCAAAACAAGAGGAATGTCAGGGGGCTTACTGTGGCTTTGAACAAAATCTTCCAGAGAAACCAGCGACCAAACCAGTTTTAATTTTTCGTCCCATTTAATGCGGGCCATAATTCTTCCCCAAAGTTTGAGAAGATGAAGCGGTTGAGTTTTATACAAATGGCGTATAATTTTTTGCTGGTCGCCGCCCTTGTCCATAAGTTGGGCGGAAAGCTGAAGCGCTTTGGGTGTGGTGTTTTTTTTCTGGAAACTTCCGGTGGCACTGATAATCCCCGTTAAAAGGCAGTTAGCGATATTCTCGCCTAAAGAAAACGGATCAATCTTTTCAAAAATTTCAGCCAGAATTTCACAGGTGGAAGAAGCGGTTATATCCACTATATTAATCTGCCCGAAGTTGTCGTTGGAATTGCGGCAGTCAATGTTAACCACGGGAACCTCGTAAAAAATGTCAGGATTTTCTTCGTAGATTTTTCCCAGCGACTCCTTGTCGGGAGATCCGAGAACGATTACAAGGTCAAATTTGAATTTAGCCGGTATGAAAGAAAAATCGCGCGGGTCAATAGATCCTTGCTCGGGCGTGATATAGATTCTGAGTTCGTTCTTTTTTTTCACGGTGCGCGCGTTACTGATTTTATTATGGAGGGTATTGAAAGAAATAATAAAATCGCGCGCGCCGGAAAGAGTATTTGTAATGTTTTTTGGCTGAGGAAGAAAGTTGAAGCGATCTCTGTTTTTAAAAGGGTCGCTAAAAGCTAAGGTTGGCCGGGCGCCTGTTTTTTTAAGAAAAAAATAAAAACTCCACCCGGCGCTTATAGCGTCATCACTAGGGCTTTGGGGGAGAAAAATTAAAATATTCTTTGACTTTTTTAGAGTTTCTTCCAGCTGTTGAATGGGTTCCGGCGCCATATTATTTATCTGACATTAAAATTTAAGATCCCGTCTTTAGATTTCCAGTTCTCTAAACTAGCAAGATTTGTTTTTTATGTCAAATAGCCGGCATATTTGCGGAGGGAGTGGGATTCGAACCCACGGTCCACTTGGGGCAGACAGCGGTTTTCGAAACCGCCCCATTCGGCCACTCTGGCATCCCTCCATTTCCATTTTGCCATTTTTACTTTATGTTGTAAAATAGAAGTATGCAAGATTTTAATAATAAAGCAAATAATTCGGAAGGAGAAATGGGAGAAGGGATGGAAGTGGAAGCGAAGTTTATAGATCCTAAGGAAATTATCGGGCAGCTGGATCTGGAGAAAGGAAGCGCGGTGGCCGACTTTGGATGCGGTTCGGGCTATTTTTCTGTTCCTTTTGCTCAAGAAGTAGGAAGTGAAGGTAAAGTGCACTGTTTAGATGTTTTATCTCAAGCGTTGGAATCCGTGGAAAGCCAAGCCAAGATTTTGGGCATTTCCAATATTATTACCAAAAGAGTTAATTTGGAAAATGAAAATGGTTCAAAGCTGGAAAATGACAGCATGGACTGGGTAATAATGAAAGATGTGCTTTTTCAAAATGAAAACAAACAAAATATCATCAAAGAATCTTATCGGGTATTAAAATCAGGAGGAAAGATTTTGATAATGGAGTGGAATGATAAAAATCTTCTGGTAGGTCCGGAAAAAAGCAAAAGAGTATCGCCGGAAAGAATGACGGAACTGGTTAATGGGCAAAAATTTAAGATTAAGAAAAACATTCCCGCCGGAGACTTTCATTATGTGGTAGTGGCGGAGAAGTGATGTGATCTCTACGAATTATCTGTCTGCCGGCGAGGCAGGCGAATTTTACGAAATTACGAAATTTGTGTCATTCCGGAATTTTCGGAGCGAATGCGGAGAAAATATCCGGAATGACATGAGGTGAAATTGTGAATAATACCATGACTTCCTATAATTAAATTATGCAGTCAAAAACAAAAAACACAATTGGTTTAATTTTAGCAGTTTTTTTAGTGTCTTCACTGATTTTTTTGTCGGGATGTTCCAAGAAAGAAACTTCTAATTATAAGGTGAATTTGGAAATTTGGGGAATTTTTGACGATAGTAATTCCACTTACGCTGACATTATTAGAAGTTATAAAGACATCAATCCTTTCATAGGAGAAATTAAATACAGAAAATTCACGGCTGACAGTTATAAAAAGGATTTATTAGACGCGATGGCTTCCGGGCAAGGACCGGATATTTGCCTGATCCATAATACTTGGCTGCCTTATTTTAAAGACAAAATAACACCGTCTCCGGAATACATTTTGGGCGAGAAAGAATTTCGCGACAATTTCGTGGATGTGGCGTCTAATGATTTTTTGGATGAGGGAAAAATTTACGCGGCTCCTTTGAGTGTTGATTCTTTGGCGCTTTATTACAATAAAGATTTTTTTAATTCCGAAGGAATTGTTTCTCCGCCCACCACTTGGGAAGAATTTAATGATGACGCGAAAAAATTAACCAAAATAGGAGAATTCGGCGATATTGTCCAATCGGGAGCGGCTCTGGGAACCGCTTATAATATCAATCGCTCTACTGATATTCTTGGTTTGCTGATGTTTCAAAACGGAGCGTCTATCGTGAATGAAGATAGAAATCAAGTTAATTTTGGAAAGGAAAGTGAAAACGCGCTGGAGTTTTATGCTCAATTCGCCAGACTCGGTTCGGGCGTTTACGCATGGAATAAAAAAGCGCATTATTCCATAGACGCTTTTTATGAAGGAACAGCGGCTATGATGCTTAATTATTCGTGGCATCACCAAACCGTTAAAAGCAAAAACTCAAAACTTAATTTCGGAGTAGCGCCCGTTCCTCAGATATCCCGGGAAAATCCGGCAAATTACGCTAATTATTGGGGACTGGCTGTGGTAAAAAATAAAGTCATTGAAACGGGATCCAGGGGCGGAGGCGCGGAGTTGGTGGCGGTTAATAATAATACGCGCGTTCATGAAGCCTGGCAGTTTTTGAAATTTTTAACTGTCAAAAATAATGGCAGTTTTACGGTTACTCACGCTGTGAGCGGAAAAACCAAAAAATTTCCTGTTAATTTTGACCCGGCTAAAAATTATTTGGAAAAAACGGGAAGGCCGGCGGCGCGGAGGGATATAATAGAGGAACAAAAGAGCGATCCCGTTTTAGGTCCGTTCGCTTACGGCAATTTAATTGCCAAGAGTTGGTATCAGCCGGACTCGGAAGCTACGGAAACTATTTTAGCGGAAGCTATTGATTCGGTAAATCAAGGAAATACCAGTGTTTCTCAAGCGTTAAAAACAGCGGAGTCAAGAATTAACCAATTTTTTAGGAAGTAAGAAATTTTTTAGGATATAATGTTTTTATTTAAATATCAAAAATCAATAGCTTTTTTTGCCACATTGCTTTTAGTGGGCTGCTTTTTATTTTTTTCAACGGTGGACGCGGCGGGGATTGTTCCTTGCGGAAGAAATTCCGGGACGGCTGAAGAAATGCAGTCTTGCACTTTATGTCATTTGTTTGTAGGAATTCACAGGATTATTGAATGGGGCTTTAGAATATTAACTTTTGTGGCGATAGCCTCTTTAGTAGGAGCGGGAATAATGTATATTATTTCAGCCGGCAACGAGAAAATGATGGAAACGGCTAAAAATCTTGTTAAGCATACGCTTATAGGATTTGCCATAGTGCTGGGAGCCTGGCTGATTGTAAATTATTCTATGATACTTTTGAGTAAGAAATCCGATATGGGAATAGGTGTAATCAATTGGAGCGAGTTTAACTGTGACACCAGTTCGGATTTAGGAACGGGTAGTGGAGGTGCGGGAGTAGGTTCCAGCGCTATCAGATGGCTATGCGTATCTGCCGGTAATTGCAGGGTGGATTCCCATGGCCAATATAATTCTGAGGAAGAGTGTGAAAGCAGTCCAACTTGCAGTGATGATTGCGGGGATTATCATACCTCATGCACTAGTCGTCCATGCTGTAATTCGGAGCATGTTTGTGTTCAGCATCCGGGATTAACTGAGGGAATGCTTTGGTGCGTAATTTCGGGTGAATAACATTGCTTTGCTGGATATTTTTGTTGCGCCTATTGTTAATAATATGAAATTAATCAACATCGCTCATGCCGGAATAATTTCTGATGCTCCTAAATTGTCTGGCGTGGCGCTGAATGCTTTAGATTTTTTATTGTCGGTTTTTGGGATTATTGCTATAATCAGCTTAACAGTCGCGGGAATAATTTATTTAACGGCTGGCGGAAGCGAGAAGCGAATAGAGACGGCCAAGAAAATGACGCTTTATTCGGTAGTCGGAATCGCGGTGGCGTTGGGGGCGATGGTGATTGTGAGGCAGATAGCCGGAATAATTGGTTAGGCAGGAAAACTATAAAAGGAAAAGTATTATGCAAAGTAAGGAGAAAACAATGAAAATAAAAAAGAATAAAAAAGCAGAAGCGGTTTTCAAGGAAAGCCATGTGATGAAGTTGTTTAATGAGTTGGCGGAAATAAAGAAAGAGCTGAAGAAGATAGATAAAAATAAGGTAAGCGCGGAAAAATTTAATTTACTGGAAAAGAGGGTAATTAAGTTGGAAAGAAAGTTAGAGAAGTACAAAGTAATAACAAGAAGAAAGCAACAGGTGAAGCAAGTAAAAAAGCAGCGAGTAAAATGAATTGCTTATAGTTTGCCACTTGAAGCTTGCTTCTTAATTGAGGGGAGGTGTTAAAATGAAAAATAAAATTAAAAAGATAGCTTACGGCGCGGTGTCAGCGGGAATTTTGGCTCCGGCTTTGGCTTGGGCGCAGTGGGGGAGTGAAGGAATGGGCAACGCGGGGGCGGCTGAGCTGCCAACGGGAACTATTTGGGATATTGTTGGCAACTTAATGAAATGGCTTTTGGGATTAGTTGGGTTTATCGGAATAATCGGATTTGCCATAGCGGGAGTTTTATATCTGACGGCGGCTGGAGATGAAGACCGAATTGGAAAAGCTAAAAACGCCATGCTTTATTCCATTATCGGCGTGATTGTGGCGCTAGTCGGTTTTGTGGCTATTCAAGCCATTCAAACTTGGCTGGGCGGAAGCGGAACACAGTTCTAAAGATTGTTGATCAAAAATTTTTAGCGAAAGCGGGAAGATATGTTCTTTTCGCTTTTGTTTTTTGTGAGGTATGGTATAATTAAAATATAAAATTTACCAGTGTTGCTTATAATTTTTACTGATTATTTTTATTTCATGTCATTCCAGAATTTTTTCTGAAACAGAGTGAAAGAAAAAATGTCTGGAATCCAGATAAATTGTAAGAATCTCTAAGCTAGCTGGCTATTTAATTACATTTACATTTTCTCATCCTGGATTCCCGCCTACGCGGGAATGACATAAGGAGAAATTTTTGGTAATGTTCTAAAGTCTTACAAATTAAACTATGCGAAAGATGAAAAATAGCATTTTAATTTTAATAGCGATTTTATTTTTAGGCGGTTTTGTTTTGGGAAATGCCAGCGCTGTTGAGTGTGGAGAAGGTTTTACCGAACATTCCGGTGTTTGTTTTCCGGATGACACCGGACTTTCCGAAGCGTCGGTATGGGTAATAGTTGTAAATTTGATGCGCTGGATATTGGGAATATTCGGATTTATAGCGATTATAGGGTTTGTAATTTCGGGAATACAATATTTAACTTCAGCCGGAAATGAAAACGCTATTGAAACGGCCAAAAGAAATATGAAATGGTCTATTGTCGGGGTGATAGTCGGTTTGGGCGGGCTAACTATAATTTGGGCGGTTGATTGGGCGCTTAGAGGCATCGCGTTTTTTTAATTATTTTTTAATTTTAAAAGAATGAAGAAAAAAATAAAAACATTTTCAGTGTTAGCGGTTTCGTTAATCTTGCTTCCGTTAATGGCTTTAGCCCAGTGGGATCCGAGGGAATTGACGCGCGCGAGCGATTTGCCGGACGAGAGGGTTTACGATATAGTGGAAAATTTAATGATGTGGATATTGGGAATATTCGGGTTCGTGGGGATAATCGGATTTGTCATTTCCGGCATAATGTATCTGACGGCGGCCGGGAACGAAGACCAAATCACCAAAGCGAAAGCGGCTATGAAATGGTCTATTGTCGGAGTGATAGTCGGCTTGGGCGGTCTGGTAATAATCTGGGCGATCAACAATGCTCTTTACGGCGTTAGTGAATTTTAAAAAATAAAAATGAAAAATTTTATGTCCAAAAAAATATTAACGCTGGGTTTTGTCGGGATTTTTTCTTTAATGTTTTTGATTGGCGCTTCCAATGCACTAGCTGATACCGCTAGCTGTATTGCTGTTAATGGGTCCTGCGTCGCTGGAAGCTGTCCCAGCGGAGAAGCTCCCAATGGAGATACTTGCAATGGCGGAGAAACATGTTGTGTTGTTTCAGGATCTGGATCTGGCGGAGGGCTTGGGACAGTTGAATTTACTAATCCCTTGGAATACGATACGGTGGAAGATGTGCTGTATAGCTTGTTAAACACTTTGCAAGGAATAATAGTGGTTATTTCCATAATTTTTATTATCATCGGAGCGATTTTGTATATTACTTCCGCCGGAAATGAAAAAAATATGACGATGGCCAAAGGAGCGATCACTGCCGCAATGATCGGGTTGGCGATTGGAATAGCCGCTCCCTCATTCTTGCGGGAAATTTCGGATATTCTGGGCTGGGAAAGTTCCAATATTCTGGAAGCGTGCGATATTAATGATAATGGGACTATTGACGCGGGCGCCGAGCAAACTTGTGTTGACGCGCTTGAAGATTCACTGACTCTGGCTGAAATCGCTCTGAATACTCTTAACTTTCTCCTTTCAGTTGTCGGAGTTTTAGCGATTATTATGCTGGTGTGGGGAGGGATAATGTATTTGACGGCGGCGGGGAATGAAAAAAGAATAGATATGGCTAAAAGCATAGTGACATGGTCCATTGTCGGAATTGTGATAGCCTTGGCGGCTATGGTAATTGTGCGGCAATTGGCCGCTTTCTTCGGGTGATGAATTTATCGCGCTTTAATTATTTTTTTAGAGGCATCTATAGATGCCTCTATTTTTTAGTACGCCGTAAGTAGTATAAGCAAATCTTTCACACCAATATATCGATATATTGGTGTGATTTTTTATTTAAGATTAATATAAAACTCATGTATTTTAAATTCTGATTATACCATTTTGTTACGATCGTGACAGAATGGTATAATCAATTTAGAAAATAATTTTTTTAGGAAGTTTAAAAGGCGAGGTTCATGTTGCGAACTTCGCCTTTGGTTTTCTAAGGGATGGAAGTGAAGATCAATTTAACCCTTTTTCCCTTCACTTCCTTTATCACTTTCGGAAGATTGAGACCAATTGTTACATAGCCTCTTTCATCGCTTTTTACTGCCGAATGATTCGGCCGTAAGTTTACCAGTGCTCCTCCATAATAATCCACACTTTTGCATGGAAGAAGGGGGATGGTAGTATTTCGACTTGGTTCTCCTGTTATCGGAATCTGGGTGCGTCGAGCTTTAGTCCTCCCACCCTTCGGAAGTTCATAATAGCCTTTTGCTGCGGCTATTCTGAAATTCCATTTTCCCTCGCCTATATATACATCTTGTGGCTGGGCGGAGGGGGTGTAATAGACCACTTTGGTTTTGGGTTGGGAAGATCCAACATAAGGAACCAGAGAAGAGACTCTCGCGGGGATGGAACTCCTTTGCTCTTCTTCCAGCGCGTTTTTAAAAAACGCTTTTTCAGAGGGAGTTAGTATTTCTTCCCTAGAAACTTTATCCCTTATCTGTCTAAGTCTGGCAACTCTTTTTTTGTCTGCATTTTCTTCGTGCAGACTTTTTATTTCAATTGCCATTTTTCCCGACTCGGACATATGAACAACTCCCTTAATATCATATCCCGTAAGCTTGATCCATAGCTGGCTCGGGATGAGAGTTAGCGCAAAAACCACGATCATCGTTGTGGCATAGTAATAGATGAACTTTTTGCCTAGCTCTCCGCCTATGCCCCACACGATTTTTACTAAACTTGTGAGAATGATAGTAGCCAGCATTCCAATAAAGGCTTTGGGATTTTCTTGAAACGATAATGTTCCGAGAAAAAATAATATAATTGAACCCCAAAGTAATATCTGCTGGAGCAATTGGATGTAATAGCCTAGAAATTTTTCCGCTCCTTGGGAAAACTTTTGATTTTCCTGGAGTTTTTCAATCAAGGCTCCAACGCCGGCTACAATCGCCAGATTGATTGGTTTTGACCAAATAATGATTGTGGCGATTGTAAATATTAGGGACATGAAAAGGTTGATTCCTTTTATGCCAAGCAGGTTTAACCCAAATCCCGCAAGCACTAGCCCAATGAGAACGAATACAATACGAACTAATCTGTAATAAATAAGATTAGCTTGTGTTAAAGAATAATTAGCGCTGCGGGTTCCAATGCCAAGTAGCGTCAATATGAGATTCAACATTTATTGTTCCTCCTCTTTCTTTTTTCTCGGGCTGAATCCAAAGACTCCTTTGAAAAATCCCGGATCTTCAATTTCAGGAATTTTTTGGAGTATTTCAGCGCCTAGTGTCTGTGTGAGCCGATTAGCGCCACTGTCCAGTTTCGTCAGCAGACTGGCTGTATCAATTTCCCGGGCTCTTTTTTTAACATTACTTAGAATTTTTCTAGCCACGCGCTCATAACCTTCGGGAGGCTCCTCAAACACATGATTCGCTCTGCAATAATCCATTTTTTCTTCGAAGGTTAAATAAGCAAGAAGTTCTTTGAGAAAGTTGCCTCCTGTTTCTGTATCTCGCGCTTTCCATGTTGCGGTTCGTTTATATTTGCCAGAACCTTGAGTCGTTTTTTTTTCAATAAACTCATTGGCAGATGTAGCAAGAAACAGGATAAACTTTTTTAGTGTCTCTGTGTGGTTTTGTTTATCATACTCATATAACTGTAAGGTAAAATTCTGTAAATCTTTTATTTCTGTCTGAGACAGATTTGCAGCGAATTTCACTATGTTATATAAAACCTCATCCATGAATCCTTTTCCGCCTTCTTTTATACGAAGAGTAAACTCTTCCCCGGCTTTTCCTACTATTTCACCAAAGGCTTGACCAAGAGCGCCTTTGACAATACCACTTCCCAGCACCCCAGTTAATAGTCCGCCAATAGCATGTTTCTTTTTCATGATATTATCTCCCTTAATATTTTTTGACAGATATTTTTTTTATTAACTTTTCAAAGATCAAGAGCTGACTTAGCTCTGATATTGGACGATTCCAATAACACTTCACCCTAGCATATTTTACAGAAAAAGTCAATAGCTTGACAAAAAATTATAAGCTGTTAAGATGGACGCAGGGTTAGAGCAGATTTAAGTTGAAGTTCGCGGGAGCGGGCTTTTTTAGTAAAAATCCTCTACGAATTATCCGCTATTCGCTGGACGCAGCGAATTTTACGAAATTACGAATAAAAACCCCCTCTCCGCCCGGGGCGGATTTCCCCCTTAGTAAAGGGGGAGAGGGAATTACATAACCATATAACAATATAATTCTATGGCAAGAAAAAAGAAAACCAGTGATGAGCAAACCGCTGACGAGAAGATGAAAGAATTCGGAAGCGCTATTATGCAGATAGCGGAAGAAAAAGGAATACCTAAAAATAAAGTCATTGAAACCGTTGAAATGGCGCTGGCGGCGGCTTATAAAAAAGATTACGGAAAAAAGAGCCAGCACATTCGGGCGGATTTTGACGAGCCGACTGGCAGCGCCAAATTTTATTTAGTAAAAGAAGTGGTGGATGAGACTGTCCGAGAATTTATGGAAGAAAACGAAGAACAAGAAGCAAGCAGTAAGAAGCAAGCAGCAAGCGGCAAGTCAGAAGATAAAGAGGACAAAAAAGAAAAAGAAATTGAAGATAGAGAAGGTAGAGAAAAAAAAGAAGACTGGGAAGAACATCAAGGAGAGGATGGGGAAGAAAAATTGCCGCGTTTTAATCCGGAGCGGGATATTATTTTGAAAGATGCCAAGAAAGTAAAAAAAAGCGCTAAAATAGGAGATATAATAGAAACAAAGCTGGAGCCGAAAAGCGAATACGGTCGGGTAGCGGCGCAAACCGCCAAGCAAGTTATTATTCAAAGAATAAGGGAGGCGGAAAGAGATGCGATGTTTGAAGAATACAGGGAAAAAGAAGGAGAAGTGATGAGTGGAACAATTCAGCGGATTGAAGGCCGCAATGTTTTTGTTGATTTAGGGAAATCAGCGGGAGTTTTATTTCCATCCGAACAGGTGGAGGGAGAAAACTACCGCATAGGACAACGCATTAAAGTGTATATATTAGAAGTGGAAGCCGACGCCAAAGGTCCGGGAATAATTTTAAGCCGCGCCCATTCGGAAATGGTGAAAAAGCTTTTTGAATTGGAAGTTCCGGAGATTTTTTCCGGAGCGGTGAAAATAAAAGCTATTGCCAGGGAAGCGGGAGCTCGAACCAAAATTGCGGTTATCTCCAAGGAAGAAGGGGTGGATCCGATCGGATCCTGCGTAGGACAGAAAGGAACCAGAGTGCAGGCTATAATTGATGAGTTGGGAGGAGAAAAAATTGATATCATTGAATGGAATGATGATATAGAAAAGTTTATAAGCGCCGCGCTTAGCCCGGCTAAGGCGATTTCCGTTGAAACGAACGAAGATGAAAAAAAAGCGATAGTCAAAATGCCCGAAGATCAGCTTTCGTTGGCTATCGGTAAAAAGGGACAAAATGTCAGATTGGCGGCGAAGATTACCGAATGGAAGATTGATGTAGTGGGAGCGAAGAAAGAAGTAAGTGGTGAGGAGGAAGAAGATGAAAAAGGCAAAGAAGATGATAAAGAAAAAAGTGCCAGCGAAAAAAGCGCTGATGAGAAAACGGAAGTTAAAAAGAAAACGAAGATTAAGAAAGAGGTAGGGGTGAAAAGATCAAAAAAGAAAAAAACCTAGTGTTATTTATAATTTTATGCTATGTCATTCTGGAAAATTTTGGAGCGAAAGCGGAAAAATTTATCCGGAATCTACGCTTTCAATTATCTCACGCTCAAAGATTTTAATTAACCTAGATTCCGGATATTTTTTCTTCCATTACATTTCGGAAAAAATTCCGGAATGACAAAGGGAAATTAGGCGAAAAGAACTATAAGCAATATTATGGAATATAGTAGTTTAGCAATAAAAAAATTTAACCATTTAACAATATAATCTTATGAATTTATGGCATGGCATATCGGCGGGGGAAAAAGTTCCCGAAACAATCAATGTAATAATTGAAAATCCCCGAGGATCGAAAAATAAATATGAGATTGATAAAAAAACGGGGATTATTAAATTGGACAGAGCAATGAAAACTTCCCAGGATTTTCCGTTTGATTATGGGTTTGTTCCCCGGACTCTTTGGGATGACAATGACCCGCTGGATATAATTGTTCTTACTACCTATCCTTTGTCTCCCGGAATTTTATTGGAAGCTCGGCCAATTGGAATAATGAAAATGATAGACTGCGGGGAGGGAGATGATAAAATAATTACTGTTCCGAAAAACGACCCGCGTTGGGATAATACAAAAGACATAAAAGATATTAATCCCCATATGCTTAAGGAGTTTAGGCACTTTTTTGAAACTTATAAAACCATTGAGGATAAAAAAGTCGTGATTAATGGATTTCAGGGAAAAAAGATGGCGCTGAAAGCTATAGAAAAAGGAATGAGGATTTATGAGAAAAAGTTTGGAAAAAAATGAGAATATAAATCACTAATCCACGCTAATCCTATCTCGAATAATCTCTAATTTTAATTTAATTCTGTTTTATTTGAGATTATTAGTGAGTAAATTAGTGTTGATTAGGGATTAAGATCATCATGAAGATTGAAATTAAAAAACTGCCTAAGTCTGAAATGGAAATTAAGACGACTATTCCGTGGGAAAAATGGAAGGGCTTTTTGGATTCGGCCGTGGCGGATATTTCTAAAAATATTAAAATTAAGGGTTTCCGTCCCGGAAAAGCGCCCAAAGAAATGGTAGAGCAGGAAGCGGGCAAAGACGCTATTCTTAATGAAGCGGTTCAAAAAGCTATCCAAAAAAATTATCCGAAAATTTTAGCCGACGAAAAAATAGAAGCTATCGGCGTTCCCCGAGTGGAAGTGCTGAAGGTGGCGGAGGGGAATGATTTGGAATATAAAATTAAAACGGCGGTAATACCGAAGATTAAATTGAGCCCATGGCAGGAAAGTGTTAAAAAAATAAATCAGGAACACCAAAATATAAAAGCGGAAGTGACGGAGGAGGAGGTAAAAAGAGAATTAAAAAAAATAGCTCAGGATAGAGTAAAATCCGTTACTGTCAACAGAGAAGCGCGCCAAAAGGACAGCGTTGAAATTAATTTTCAAGTTTTCAGAGACGGCGTGCCGATAGAAAATGGCGCGGGTAAAAAACATAATTTAATTTTAGGCAGCGGCACTTTTATCCCGGGCTTTGAAGATAATATAATAGGAATGAAAAGGGGAGATAAAAAAGAATTTGAGCTGGAATTCCCCAAGGAATATAAGTCCGGTGATTTGGCCGGAAAGAAAGCTATATTTAAAGTGGAAATGAATTTAGTGCAGGAAAGAATTGTGCCGCTAATTAATGATGAATTTGCCGTCTCTTTGGGAAAATTTAAAAATCTGGAAGAATTGAAGAAGAGTTTAAAAGAAGGAATAAAGAAAGAAAAAGAAGCGCAGGCAAAAGAAAAAAGAAGAACTGATTTTACGGAAAAATTAATTGAAAAAACAGAAGTTGAGTTGCCGGAAATTTTAATTCAAGAAGAGATTAAAAAAATGACAGCTGAATTTGAGTCTCAAGTTCGTTCCATGGGAATGGAACCGGCGGATTATTTAAAGCAAATAAAAAAGACTGAGCAAGATTTGAAAAGAGATTGGGAGCCGCAGGCAGTGAAAAGAATTAAAACGGCGTTGGCGTTAAGCCAAATAGCTAAAGACAGAGAGATTAAAGTTTCCAGTGAGGAAGTGGAAGAGGAAATGAATAAAACACTAAGCCAGCACGGAGACAGAAAAAGTTTAGAAAAAACTGTTGATTTGAAAAAGTTATACAGTTACGCCGAAGGAATGCTGGTTAATGAAAAAGTGTTTCAGCTTTTGGAGAAAATGTGAATCGCTAATCAACACTAATTTACTCACTAATAATCTCGAATAGTAACCCCCCCCTCAACCCCCTTTTGCAAAGGGGGAGTGCAGAGTGAATTAGGGATTATTCGAGATAGGATTAGTGTGGATTAGTGATTAAAGTCATTATGAATAACAAACCAACCAACCAATTTTTAATTCCCACTGTGATTGAGAAAACCAATTACGGCGAGCGGGCTTATGATATTTATTCCCGTCTGCTTAAAGACCGCATTATTTTTATCGGAGCTCCTATTGGAGACGCAATGGCCAACGCCATTATCGCCCAGCTGTTATTTTTAGAATCCCAGAATTCTAAAGAAGACATTAAAATTTATATTAATTCTCCCGGGGGATCGGTAACAGCGGCTATGGCGATTTACGACACCATGCAGTATGTCCGCCCGGACATTCAAACTATTTGCGTGGGATTGGCGGCTTCCGGTTCGGCTTTATTGTTGGCGGCCGGCAAAAAAGGGAAAAGAATGATTCTTCCTAACGGAGAAGTAATGATTCACCAAGTGATGGGCGGAGCCCAAGGACAAGCCAGCGATGTGGATATTCACGCCCGACATATTTTAAGAACCAAGGAAAGGCTTAATAAAATACTAGCCAAGCACACCGGCCAGAAATTGAGCAAAGTGGAAAAAGATACCGACCGAGATTATTTTATGAGCGCGGATGAAGCTAAAGCTTATGGAATAGTGGATAAAATTAT
>Ga0209013_10002371_pt1 | contig 17090 bp, 11 predicted proteins | sample Cruoilmetagenom2_FD_187291 | JGI IMG/M metagenome (GOLD analysis project Ga0209013, IMG submission 187291) | Oil polluted marine microbial communities from Coal Oil Point, Santa Barbara, California, USA - Sample 2 (SPAdes) (version 2) | ecosystem: Environmental > Aquatic > Marine > Oil seeps ...
CCTGGTGATGTAAAATATATTCCTATTAGTAAAAGAGATGCTTATATGCGGAATAATTATGAAAAAGCATATAATGTTGATGCACAAGATGGCGATTTAGGATCTACCAAGTTTTACAATAAGGATGAAGAAGAATTAGATAGTAAACCTAGAATGTATAATTCTCCTGAAAACCCTAGAACTATTGGCGAAAGTGGATTAATAATGCAAAAATATGACACTAAAAAAAGAACCACATTAATTAGTAACAAAACTAGAGTTTACAAAGGCGGTTCTTGGAAAGATAGAGAATATTGGTTAGATCCTGCACAACGTAGATATTTACCAGAATATATGGCTACAAATTTTATAGGTTTTAGATGTGCTACGGATAGATTAGGTCCTATGACATATAAACGCAGAAAACCAACAACAACAAAAATTAGATACTAAAAAATACTTCAAAAAATAAACAAAAACCTCGCTGTAAATTCAGCGAGGTTTTTTTATATTTAAACTATGGAAATAAAAGAATTATATAGTTTATATACACAAAGCTTTTTGATAGATACCGACACAAGAAATATTAGAAAAGGAAGCATTTTCTTTGCTTTAAAAGGTGAAAACTTTAATGGGAATTTATTTGCTGAAGAAGCACTAAAAAAAGGAGCTTCCTATGCTGTAGTAGATGAAACTATTAATACTAATACTTCCCAAATTATCCATGTAAAAAACAGTTTACAAACCCTACAAGCTTTAGCTAATTATCATAGAAACAAATTAGGAATCCCTATTATTTCACTAACAGGCAGCAATGGCAAAACCACCACTAAAGAATTAATAAACTGTGTATTATCAACAAAGTATAGTACTACCGCAACTAAGGGGAATTTAAATAATCATATTGGTGTGCCATTAACCTTGCTTTCCATGACTCCAAAAACTGAAATTGGGATAGTTGAAATGGGCGCAAATCATATAGGGGAAATAAAATTTTTATGTGATATTGCAGCGCCAAATTTTGGTTACATTACTAATTTTGGTAAAGCTCATTTAGAAGGATTTGGAAGCTTTGAAAACATTATTAAAGAGAAATCAGAACTATATAAATCTATAAAAAAAGCTAATGGAACTACATTTATTAATTCCGATGACAAGTTACAAATTAAACAATCAAAAGGAATAAAAGCAGTCAGATTTAACCAAAAAATGGTAGTTTTAAAAGAAGCTAATCCGTATGTTAAAGTTGCCTTTAAAGATATTATTATAAATAGCCATTTAATTGGAAAATATAATTTTACAAATATTGCAGCAGCAGTTACTATTGGAAATTATTTTAATGTAAAAACTAAGGATATTAAAAGCGCTATTGAAAATTATATTCCAACAAATAACCGATCACAAATTATTTCTAAAAACAGCAATCAAATTATATTAGATGCCTATAATGCTAATCCAAGTAGTATGAAGGCAGCTATTGATAATTTTAATTTACTACAAGCTGAAAATAAAATAGCAATTTTAGGAGATATGTTTGAATTAGGGGAAAGCAGTTTACAAGAACATAAAAAAATTGCATTATTAGCTACTTCATTTAATTTTAATAAAGTGTATTTAATAGGAAAAGCATTTTCTACTATTACCGTAAAAAATGCTTTCCAATTTGAAAGTTTTGAAGCTTTCAAAAAATCACAAAACTATATAAATATTAATAATAATACTTCAATTTTAATAAAAGGTTCCAGAGGAATGGCTCTGGAACGCTTTTTAGACCTCTTCTAATTTTAATTTATTTCTATGAAATTCAATTAAACCATCAATTGGTCTTTGAACAAACTTACCTAATTTAATCATATGATATCTTGCGACATCTCTGATAATATCCTGTGAAAAATAAGCAATGGACCCAACAAAATGAACTGGAAGTTCTTTAGATTCATTAATAGGTAAAATTCTATTTTTAAAAAATTCTTTTATTCCTTTGTGCAATACTTTATTAAAATAAGCATTTCTCTCATTTTTTAGAATAAACTTTGCAAAATTTGCTAAATAAGTATTTGGATTTGCCTCTTTATACAAATTTCTTTTTATGGTATCTGCATCTAATTCAAATTCAAATTCAAACTTCGCAGCAATTTCCTTTGGCATTTTATGATAATAATAATCTCTTAATAACTTTTTACCAAAATAGTTACCACTAGCTTCATCCATTAAAATATATCCCAAAGAAGGAATTCTAACATCTACGTGCTCTCCATCAAAATAGCAACTATTAGATCCTGTTCCTAAAATACAAACTATACCAGGCTCAGTAGTTACTGCAAAAGCTGCTGCATAAGTATCTTCTTTTACAATTACTTTTGCGTTTTTAAAATATTTTTCAAAAATTGATTTTAATACCAGTGTTGGTTTCACCGTACCACAACCTGCACCATAGAAATATACCTCTGTAACTTTATTTTTTACTTTGGCCAATTCAGCATTAGTTTCTAACCTTTGGTGTAACGCTTTTTCGCTAAAAACTGCAGGATTTAAACCTTCTGTTCTAGTTTTAAGTTGTTGTTTACCCAACAGATCCATTAAAATCCAATCTGCTTTTGTTGAGCCACCATCTGCTATTAAAATCATTTTTTTGTTTCTGAAATTATTTTACTCCGTGAATATAAGTTGCTAAGTCTACTAATTTTGTAGAATATCCAAACTCGTTATCATACCAAGAAATTAATTTGAAGAAATTATCGTTTAAAGCGATACTTGCTCCTGCATCAAAATTACTAGTATGTGCTTCAGAAACAAAATCTTGAGAAACAACATCTTCTTCTGTATAACTTAAAACACCATTCATTTCATTTTCTGATGCTTCTTTTAATGCTTTTTTAATAGCGTCCATAGAAGCACTTTTTTTAACTCTTACAGTTAAATCAACTACAGAAACATCTGCTGTTGGCACTCTAAATGCCATTCCTGTTAATTTACCAACTAAAGAAGGAATTACTTTTGTAACTGCTTTTGCAGCTCCAGTTGAAGCTGGAATAATGTTATTTATTGCAGAACGACCTAATCTGTAAGCTTTTCTTGAAGGCGCATCTACAGTAGATTGAGTTGCTGTAGCAGCATGAACAGTTGTCATTAAACCTTCTACTATTTCAAAATTATCATCAATAACTTTTGCTAATGGAGCTAAACAATTTGTTGTACAAGAAGCATTAGACACAATAGTATCTTTAGCAGTAATATCTTTATTATTTACACCCATTACAAACATAGGAGCATCAGCGGAAGGTGCTGAAATTGCTACTTTTTTAGCACCAGCAGTAATATGAGCTTGAGCTTTTTCTAAAGTTGTAAAAATACCTGTACAATCTAAAACTACATCTGTGTTTATAGCATCCCATTTTAAATCTTCTGGATTACGTTCGGCAGTTACTCTAATTTCATTACCGTTTACAACAAGGTTACCATTTTTCACTTCAATGGTACCATCAAATCTTCCATGAACGGAATCATATTTTAATAAATATGCCAAATGTTCTACATCTAACAAATCGTTAATTCCCACTACTTGAATATTTGGGCGGCTAACTGCAACTCTAAATGCAATTCTTCCAATTCTTCCAAATCCGTTAATTCCTATTTTTATTGTTGACATTTTATAAAATTTTATTTGTGTTATTAAATTGATGTTATTTCTGCTACTTTAAGTAGCTCTTTATTTATTTCGTGATGCATTTTAATTGCTTTATCTAAGCCTACCTTTGATACTTCATTATTAGTGATACCTACCATAACGCCAGATGTTTTATCTAACAAAGTTTCCACAGCTGCTACACCTAATCGGCTAGCTAAAACTCGGTCATAACAACTTGGTGACCCACCACGTTGCATATGCCCTAAAACAGAAACTCTAATATCATAATCTGGATAATTTTCTCCAATATAATCTGCTAATTCAAAAACATTTTTACCTATTTTATCTCCTTCAGATACTACAACTATACTTGAAGTTTTTCCTTTATCTCTTCCTTTTTTTAAAGAATCTACTAATTTCTCTAATCCTATATTTTCTTCTGGAATTAAAATTTCTTCTGCTCCAGCACCTATCCCAGTGTTTAATGCAATAAACCCAGCATCACGCCCCATAACTTCAATAAAAAACAATCTATTATGAGAACTTGCCGTATCTTTAATTTTATCAATTGCTTCAACAACGGTGTTTAATGCTGTATCATAACCTATGGTTTTGTCTGTACCATAAATATCATTATCAATAGTTCCTGGAATTCCAACTACTGGAAAATTAAATTCCTCAATAAATTTTAAGCCTCCTGTAAAAGTTCCATCTCCACCTATTATAATTAAGGCTCCAATGCCTTCTTTTTTAAGATTTTCGTATGCTTTTATTCTTCCATCTTCGGTTTTAAACTCTAACGACCTAGCCGATTTTAATATGGTTCCTCCTCTATTAATTACATTACTTACCTTACGAGCAGACATTAGTTCAAAATCGCCCTCAATTAAACCTTGATAACCTCTATAAACACCAACGCAATCAATACGGTAATAAGTACAGGCTCTAACTACTGCTCTAATTGCAGCATTCATACCCGGGGCATCACCTCCTGATGTTAAAACGGCTATTTTATTAATTGGTTGATTCATACGTTAATTTATGTTGTCAAAATTACAATATTGTCAAAATTTATCCTATAAAACCACGATAAATTCACTAAAACGATTTCGCTTATAAAAATAAAAGAAGGAATGCTAAAAACATCCCTTCTTTTATCAGTAAAATATTTATTATCAATGTATTAATAATACCTTTAGGGAACTAATATTTTATATTCCCAAGGTTTAAAAGTTAATTTTTGTTCCTTATTTATAACCATTTTTTCTTGAGTAATATAATTTAAAAATTCACCAGATAAATCTGTTGTAAATGTCACTTCTTTTTCAGATAAATTTGCAATAAAAATTAATTTATTATTATCTTTTTCGCGCTTAAAAATTAATACATCTTTATTGTTAGAAGAATTTACTTTAGTATATGTTGCTGGATTTTTCCCTCCGTTTAAAGCAATATTTGTATTTTTTAATTTTCCCAATTTTTCTAATAAAGGCCAAACTTTTCCTTTAACTTTTGATATGGTGTCTTTATCAAAAAATCGTAATCGTTTATTTATATCGTACTCTAAACCGCTATAAATCAATGGCATTCCAGGTGCACAATAGGATAATGCTATCATAGTTTCAGAAGCATTACCTAATCTTTCTTTTACGGTACCACTCCAAGAATTTTCATCATGGTTAGTTACAAAATTCATTAAAATATCCTCTTTTTGATACATTGTATCAATTTGAGACATTCTTTCATCCCAAGCTTTTACATTTTTTTTACCTTGAGCTATATCATTCATTATATGATAGGTATCCCAACCATAATCCATATCAAATCCATTTTTCATTAATTCAGGTTCCCAAGCTTCTGCCAACATAAAAATTGGTTTAATTTTAGTAAGTTGCATAGTTGCATCTTTCCAAAAATCATTTGGAACACTTCCGGCTACATCACACCTAAAACCATCTACATTAACATCTTTTACCCAATAAGACATGTCTTCTACCATTTCTTTTCGCATAGCTTTGTTATCGTAATTTAAATCTGCAACATCCGACCAATCTGTACCAGCAGGTTGAATAATGCTACCTTTATCATCTTGTGTATAATAATCTGGATGATTTTTAATCCATTCATGATCCCATCCTGTATGATTAGCAACCCAATCTAATATTACAAACATGCCATTTTCATGTGCTGTTTTAATTAGGGTTTTTACATCTCCTAAATTTCCAAATTCAGGATTAACTTTGGTATAATCCGTTATTGCATAGTAGCTACCCAAAGGCCCTTTACTTTTAGTATTTGATATTGGATAAATAGGCATTAACCAAATTATTTTAACGCCTAATTGTTTTAATTGAGGAATATCTTTTGTGAATTCTTCAAAGGTTCCTTCTGGCGAGTATTGACGAATATTTGCTTCGTAAATTACTGCGTTCTCTAAATCGGCATCCGTAATGGCTTTTTCTGTTGGCATAGTCTTACTCAAATTTGCCTTGTTTTGAGTTTGATTTTTACACGAAACGATACTAATTAATGCAATTAACGCTATTATTTTTTTCATGGTACTTAAATTATATTAGTTACTTAATTTGATTTTTATTTTTTTTGAATCTTGTTTATCCATAGTAATTAAAATGGATAAAATATTTTTTTCTTTATTCCATTTATAAGGATAACCTTTCACTTTTATAGGTTTCTTATCAATATTATGGATAATTAATTTGATTTGTTTTTTGGCAGCTTGATAATTCTCTCCTATTTTAGGCTCAATTTCAATAGTTAGTTTATTATTTTTAAATTCACTTTCAAAATTCAGAATTTCATATTTTCCTTTTTCAAATGCTTGTAAAGTTTCACCATCATCATTATACAACATTCCTTTACTTTTTTTAACTGTTTTATCTAAATAGAAATTTAAATTAAAAGATTTTAAGGTATATTTTGTGGTATTTTGAATAGTTTTTATAGATGGAATAAAAGCGCCTCCTCTAACATAAGTTGGAATATAATTTTTATGTAATATTATGTTTTTTGTTTGTCCTCCTTGTATTTTTTTATCCGTATAAAAATTAAACCAATTAGCATTGGCTGGAAAGTAAATTTTTTGGCTTGTAATTCTAGATTTTAAAACAGGACTTATTAAAAAACTATCTCCCCACAAATACGATTTATCATAAGAAAACAATTTATTTGAACTAGCATCTTCAAAAAATACTGGTCGCATTAATGGTGTTCCTTCTTTATGATTTTTAAATGCTAACGTGTAATTATATGGCAATAATTGATAACGCAATTCTATAGATTCCTTAGCTAGTTCTTTAGTTTTTGATTCTCTAAAAACAGGTTCTGACGGTACTTGTTCTTGTGCATGTGGTCTAAATATTGGTTGAAAAACACCATATTGTAACCAGCGTGTATATAACTCATCATCTAAATTTGCACCAGCAAAACCACCTAAATCGGAATGTGCAAAAGCTAAACCTTGCATTCCCATTTGTAAAGCAATTTCAGGTTGTGATTGTAAGCCTCCCCAAGTTCTATTAACATCGCCTGACCAAGGAATAAGTCCGTAATGTTGTGAACCTGCATACCCTGCTCGCATTAAAATAAATGGACGCTGGTTTGGAAAATCCTTTTTATAACCTTCATAAATTAATTTTGCCCAATTATGCCCATAAATATTATGCACATCATCGGCAGTTCCATTTACATGTAATAAATCAGACGGGTGAACTTCTGGTTCTCCTAAATCGCCCCACCAACCAACAACGCCATAATTGGTAACTAAATTTTTATAAATATTCCAAAACCATTTTTTTGCACTTGGTTTAAAAATATCTATAATTCCTGTATGCCCAAAATAAAAATCGAAAGTATAGGGTTTGCCTTCCTTTGTTTTCCCTAAAATATCAGCGTCAACCACTTCTTTCCATCTATTTGAAGTTGTTAAAATAAAGGGTTCTGTAACTAAAATGGTTTTAATTCCTTTTACTTTTAAATCCGTTATCATTTTTTTTGGATTTGGAAAAGAATCTCGGTAAAACGCTAAATTACCCATCGTTCCTTTTATATCCTTACCAAACCAATATAAATCTAAAATAACAGCATCTACTGGAATTTTTTCCTCTTCAAACTTTTTAATGGTTGTTACCACTTCTTTTTGAGAATGATAACCAAATCGACTAGAAAAATTACCCAAAGCCCAACGTGGAATTAATGGTTGTTTGCCTGTTAAGGTTGTGTATTCCCCTACTAAATTATCCCAATTATTACTGGCAATTACTTGATACGTTTTTCTTCCGTTTATGGTTTCATATTGTAGTGAATTGTCTTTTTTACTATCTAAATCTAAATAACCAATTGGAGCATTATCGAATAAAATCGCATATTTTTTTGAAGAAAATACCAATGGCATGGTATAATTCATTAGTTCAGAATGCGTTTCATAACCGTAATCAGCACGATTATACAATTGTAATTTATAACCTCTTCGGTTCATTCCTAAAGCTCGTTCGCCTGCGCCATATAAAACTTCTGTAGCATTTAAATTAAAATCGATTACTTCATATTTATCTGATTTTATATAACCTTTTCGCTCGGAAATTAAAAAGTGATTTTTGTAATAATATACAATTTGAAATGGTGTTTTAGTGATAACCGTTCTAATTCCTTTTGTGGAAATGGTAATATTTTGATTAGTTTCTACAACTTTAAACGGAATATTTTTAGGCTTCAAAACCACCGCTTCAGAATGCGGATTGTACGTTTCGTTTTTAGGTATAAACGAAGTTTCAATTATTTGATTAGAATATGGCTGAATTCTGTACCAACCATCATTAGTTTGTATTTTAACAAAGGATTTATTTGAAGACAAACTCACAAATTTCCTATTTATATTTTGAGAAAATATAGTTGAAAATATTCCTAAAAAAGTAATTAATAATAGGTTTTTAAGCTTCATAATTTATTTTAATAAAAATTCAACAAAAAATTAGAATTATATATTTAATTTAATTCTATAACTAAAGATGTTTTTCCTTTTACAGTTAAATCATTTTTAGTTATATCATAATTGGTATTGGTTAATATATCTGTTCCAGAAATGTGATTTTTTAAATTTTCGGCAAATCTGTTTAATGGTATGGTTTGCTCTTTTGGATTGTTATTAATAACCACCATCACCGATTTTTTATCATTATATCTAAAATAAACATACACGTTATTTTCTGGTATATAATGCGTTGTTTTGCCTTTTTGAATTACTTCCGAATTTTTACGCCAGTTTAATAATTTACTTGTAAAATTGAAATAATCTTGTTGCGTTTTGGTTCTTCCTGAATTTGTAAAGGCATCATTAGAATCACCATTCCAACCACCCGGAAAATCTCTACGGATATCACCGTCTCCATCATTTTTATTGCCTTGCATACCTATTTCGCCTCCATAATATAATTGAGGAATACCACGAACTGTAGCTATTAAAGTTAATGCTAATTTATATTTTTGAATATTACCTTTAAAAATTTCGTTTATTCGTTGCGTGTCATGATTTTCAGCAAACACTAATATATTATTACTATTAGAATACAAATAATCACTTGCAAAATTGTTATAAGCTTTAATCATACCATTGCTCCAAGTTGCATTTTCTTCATTAAACATAGACGAAATTGCATCGTGCAACGTAAAATCCATAACACTTGGTAAATAGGAATTATAACTTTTAATAGCTCCTATTTTACTATCTTTTTGCCAAAAGGAAATAGCTGCTTGATTGTGCATCCATACTTCACCTACAATATTAAAATTTGGATATTCATCGGTAATAGCTTTTGTCCATTTTGAAATCCCTTCTTTATCATTATATGAATACGTATCTACTCTAAGCCCATCTAAATCAGCATATTCAACCCACCAAATAGCATTTTGAATTAAATAATTTAATACTAGCGGATTACTTTGATTTAAATCTGGCATAGTTGTATCAAACCATCCATCCATGCATAATTTGGCATCCACTTTAGAAGCATTTGGATCGTACTGTGTTGTCATTCTATAATTAGAACGTTGGAAATTTGGAAATTGATGTATCCAATTTTTTGTTGGTAAATCTTTAATTATCCAATTGTCAATTCCCCAATGATTTGTAACATAATCCATTATTAACTTCAACCCTTTTTGATGTGCTTTTGTTGCTAAATCCTTATACAATTTATTGCTTCCATAACGAGGATCAATTTTATACGCATTAGTTATTGCATATCCGTGATAAGAATAGGTGGATTGGTTATCTTCTAACAATGGTGTTGGCCAAATAGTTGTTGCGCCCAACTCTTTTACATAATCTAAATGGTTTATAATTCCTTGAATATCACCTCCGTGCCTTCCTCCTTTTAAACTTCTATTTGCCTTTTCAATAGTTTCCTTTGAAGAATCATTACTTGTGTTTCCATTCGAAAATCTATCTGGCATTAACAAATAAACAACATCAGAACTATCAAATCCTTTTCTAAATTTAGAGTTTGATTTTCGTTGCTTTAATACATAATCTACAGTAAAATTATTTCGCTTTCCTTTTTTTGAAAAATTAATTTTAAAAGTACCTGCTTGTGCTTTTGAAATATCTAAATCTAGAAATAAATAATGATTGTTTTCTGTTTTTTTAACTCCTGTAACTATAATATTTTTATTATCAACGGAAGGTTGATAGCTTGCAATATTATCACCATAAATCATTAATTCTAATTGATTATGGTTCATATTTGCCCACCAAAATGGTGGTTCAATTTTTTTAATATTCTGAGCACTTAAATTGTATGCTAAAAATAGAACGGCTAATAGAAGTGTTTTTTTCATTTATACAGTTATTAGTTGTTTTGAAGGTAATTTTATCTTTTTATTACCAACTAAGATAGTAACATCATTTTCAGATTCATTAGAAAATTTACATTCCTTTTGACTTTTATAAATTTTAATAATGCTTCCTCTAAAATTGATAGTAAAAGCATAAGATCTCCATTCTTTTGGAATTTGAGGATTAAAAGAAGGTATTCCTTCATTAGTAACTCTCATACCTCCAAACCCTTGAACAATAGACATCCAAGTACCAGCCATACTAGTAATATGGCAACCTTCATCTACTTCGTGATTATAATCGTCTAAATCTAAACGTGATGTTCTAACATATTGCTCATAAGCTTTTGGCATTCTATCAATAGAAGCTGCTAAAATGGAATGCACACAAGGTGAAAGAGAAGATTCATGAACGGTTAATGGCTCATAAAAATCGAAATGTCTTTCCAATTCCTCTTTACTAAAATTATCTTCAAAAAAGAACATACCTTGTAAAACATCGGCTTGTTTTATATAACAAGAGCGCAAAATACGATCCCAAGACCATTTTTGATTTATTGGTCTATCTTCTTTTGGTAAATCAGCAACTGGTATTAGTTCTTTATCTAAAAAGCCATCTTGTTGCAGATATACTTGTTTTTCTTCATCAAAAGCAAAATACATATTTTTTGCTACTTGTAACCATTTTTCCGTTTCAGCTTCTGTTAAATTTGTTTTTTCAAGAATTCTATTGTAATCTTTTGAATAATTTTCTTTTACTTTTTGTAAAGATTCTACTGCGTATTCAATACACCATTTAGCTAAATAATTAGTGTAAAAGTTATTATTTACATTGTTTTCATATTCATTTGGACCAGTAACTCCTAAAATAACATATTTGTTTTTAGCTTCAGAAAAATTTGCTCTTTGATGCCAAAAACGAGCAACACCAATCATAACTTCCATTCCAAATTTAGGAATATATTCAAAATCATTGGTGTAATTTACATAATTATAAATACCATAAATCATGGCACCATTTCTATGAATTTCTTCAAAAGTTATTTCCCATTCGTTATGGCATTCTTCTCCGTTCATTGTTACCATTGGATATAAAGCCGCACCATTTTTAAAGCCTAATTTTGCTGCGTTTTCAATAGCTTTATCCAGCTGATTATATCTATATAGCAATAAATTTTTGGCAACACTAGCATCTTTTGTAGCCATATAAAACGGAATACAATATGCTTCTGTATCCCAATAAGTGCTACCTCCATATTTTTCGCCTGTAAATCCTTTTGGACCTATATTTAAACGAGAATCTGTTCCTAAGTAAGTTTGATTTAATTGAAAAATATTAAATCTTATGCCTTGTTGCGCTTTACTATCTCCTTCAATTCTAATATCTGCAGTTCTCCAAATATTTGCCCAAGCATTAATTTGTTCTTTTAATAAAGTATCAAAACCTAATGCGCTAGCTTCTTTAACATTTTTTAAACTGGCATTAATTAATTCCTCATTTTTATAATTTAATGAAGTTGCATAACTTCCATATTTTACCATGGTTGCAACATCTCCTTTATTCAATTTTAAAGTATAAGAATAGGTTAATTTTTTTTCTTCTATTTTAGTTTTTTGAGGATAATTTACCAATTGATTATTTAATAAAAAAGAAACCTGCATTGCAGTTGCAACCTGAAATTCTGTTTTTAAGGTTTTTGATAAAATACAGCCTTCGTTTGTTCCTTTTTCAACATTTAAAATGTTCCAAAAATACTCATCGTAATTAGAATCTTGATTAACAATACCTGCATCTAAATAAGGTTCAAATGTTATTTCTCCAGCAAAATTAATCGCTTTTACCGCATATTTTATTGCTCCTATTTCATTATGAGTAATGCTGATAAACCTTTTTGAAATCACCTCTATTTTTTCGCCTGTTTCCAAAACTGCTATAAAAGATCGGCTTAACCAACCTTCTTTCATATTTAGTTCTCGTTTAAAGTTTTGAACTTTACAAGTATTTAAATCAAGAGTTGTTTTATTGATTGTAATGTGAATTCCTATCCAATTTGGAGCATTTAACACTTTGGCAAAATACTCTGGATATCCATTTTTCCACCATCCTACTCTAGTTTTATCAGGATAATAAACTCCTCCAATATAACTACCTTGAAAAGAAGGACCAGAATAATCTTCTTCAAAATTTGCTCGTTGCCCTAAAGCACCATTACCAATACTAAATAAACTTTCAGAAGATTTAACATTATCTCTATTAAATCCTTCTTCAATTAAAGACCATTCATTTGGTATAATATAATTCTTATTCATTTTGTTTAATTAATTAAGCTTTTTAAAAACTCAGTGGTTAATTTTGAGGTATCTTCAAAAACATAATTTGCTTCTTTTAATGTATCTGCATTTCCAATTCCAATACTAGTCATATTTGCCGCATTTGCTGCTTTTACACCTGCAATTGCATCTTCAACAACTACACAATTTGTTGGCTTCATTTTTAATTTTTCTGCTCCTAATAAAAACACTTCAGGATCAGGTTTTGCTTTAGTAACCTGATTACCATCTACTATTGCAGTAAATTTATTAATTAGCCCTACTTTTTCTAAAATTAAAGGAGCATTTTTACTTGCTGAACCTAATGCAAATTTTACATCATTTTTAATTAAAAAATCCAGCATATTATTTATTCCTGGTAATATCTCCTCAGCAGTCATATTATTAACATAAGAAAGATATTCTTCATTTTTTTTAATCAGTAATTCTTGTTTTTTTTCATCCGGTAATTTCATATTACCTATTCCAAGCAATATTTCAAGAGATTTAACTCTACTAACTCCTTTTAACTGTTCATTTTGCTCTTTGGTAAAATCGAAACCCAATGAGTTTGCTAAATTTCTCCAAGCCAAATAATGATATTTTGCAGTGTCAACAATTACACCATCTAAATCAAAAATAAATGCTATTTCAGTTTTCATTGTTTATTTTTTTTATTGAATATTATCATCTACATCTTTAACTTTATACACTAACATAGCAGCAATTAAAAAGGAAACACCACTTGCTATTAACGCATAAATTGCATCGCCACCATAAAAATACTTTACAATAGGTCCGCCAATTATGGCATTTATTATTTGTGGAATTACAATAAAAAAGTTAAAAATCCCCATATACACACCCATTTTTTTTACAGGTATTGCACCTGCTAAAATTGCATAAGGCATTGCTAATATACTAGCCCAAGCAATTCCAACTCCAATCATAGAAAGTATTAACCAATATTGATTTGGCATAATGTAAATGGAAACTAATCCTAATCCTCCAATAATTAAAGAAATTGTGTGCGTTCTTTTTCTACCTACTTTTTTAGCAATTGCCGGAAGGAAAAAAGCATAAATGGCAGATACCAAATTGTAAACACCAAATAAAACACCAACCCAATCTCCTGCATTTTGATAAGCTTCACTACTAGAATCTGTCAATGGCAAACCATATATATGATGCGCTATTGCCGGTGTAGAAAAAACCCACATACCAAATAAACCAAACCATGAAAAGAATTGAACAAAACTCAACTGTTTCATAGTTGCAGGCATTTCTTTAAAATCGGTAAAAATATCAAAAATACTAGATTTTTCCTCTTCTTTAATTCCCTCTTCACTTGCATGAATTTGCGCCATTTCCTCAGGAGAATATTCCTTAGTAGTTACTACAGTAATAATTATACTAACTACCAAAACAATTGCACCAATAATAAAAGACAACAATAAATTTAAAGGAACTTCACCCGGTTGTGTACTATTTGAAATACCAAACCAGTTAGTTAAAGCATAAGGTAACCATGAACCAATAACTGCACCAATACCAATTAAAATAGTTTGAATACTAAATCCTAAAGTTCTTTGATCGGCAGGTAAAACATCTGCTACCAAAGCTCTAAAAGGTTCCATTGCAATATTAAAGGAAGCATCCATAATCATTAACATACCTGCACCTACCCATAAAGAAGGTAAAAAGGCAGTAAACATATCTGCATTTGGCATAAAAATAAGCCCTAATGATGCTAAAATTGCTCCTGTTAAAAAATAAGGGCGTCTTCTACCTAAACGATTCCAGGTTCTATCACTATAATACCCAATTATTGGCTGAACTATTAAACCTGTTAGCGGTGCAACAATCCAAAACCATGATAATTCTTCTACATGAGCTCCAAAAATTTGTAAAATTCTACTTGCATTTGCATTTTGCAACGCAAAACCCATTTGAATTCCTAAGAATCCGAAACTTAAATTCCAGATTTCCCAGAAACTTAGTTTCCGTTTTTCCATAAATTAAATATGTTAAAATAAATCAATTATAAGATATTTTCTTATAGTTGTTTGTTTGTGAAGTGTGAAAAACAGTGAATGTAAAATTACTTTTACAAGGCAAATATATTAAATTAATATGAAATTTTTACTTTTACACAAGTAAAATTACAGCAAAAACTTCATTAATAGTTAGCTACAACCTTTGAGTTCTACAAATAAAATTAGAAAAAAAAATAGTAAAATAATATCTACAATTAATTTGGCGCTAAAGTTGATCTTCTAATTTTTAAATTGGTTGAAATTACTTCTTTTTTAAACCCACTTTCCGTTTTTTGTTCAATTCTTTTAATAAGCAACTCTGCAGCTTGTTGCCCCATTGCAAAGCCATGTTGTACCACCTCAGATAATGGTGGATACGTAAATTCAGAAATAAGTCCATCGGTAAAACCAATAATAGCAATATCATTTGGTATAGAAAGTTTTCGTTCTTTTGCTATTTTTAAAGCATTTGCAGCATAAATTTCATTTACTGCTAAAATTGCATCTGGCGGATTGGTTACAAAAATTACTTTTTTTATCTGTTCATATAAATCTTTACTATCATCAATTTTGTAAATCAAATTTTCATCTACTTCTATTCCATTTTTTCGAAGAGATTTTAAATAACCTTCTTTTCGTAAAGCCCCAACAGTAATAAAATCTTGGGTAGTAAGTAATGCAATCCGTTTAGATCCTATTTCTACTAAATGATTTGTTGCTTTATAAGCACCTCCAACATCATCAATAATTACCTTGTCGCAAGCTAAATTATCGTTAATTCTATCAAATAATACTAAAGGAAAATCATCTTTAATCAGCCCTTCAAAATGGGTATACTCATTTTTTTGTTGTGTTTCTCTAGCGATAGAAACTATTAACCCATCAACACTTCCATTAGTAAGTACGTTAAAATTTGAAACCTCTTTCTCATAAGATTCATTAGACACACAAACCATTACATTATATCCTTTTTTTGTTGCATACTGTTCTATACCATCAATTACCGTTGAAAAGAAATGATGTACAATTTCAGGAATAATTACCCCAATAACAGAAGTTTTTTGGTTGCGCAATTGTAAGGCTAAAGAATTTGGTTTATAGTTGTAAAAATCTGCAAAGGCCTTAATTTTGTCACGGGTTTCCTCACTGATTTCATGGCTATCTTTTAATGCTTTAGAAACAGTTGAAATTGATACACCAAATTCACTAGCAATTTTCTTTAAAGTTATTCTTGGTTTCATACAAATGAGATCATAATTATGGTCTTTTACAAATATAAACTAATATATGAAATGAATTAATTTTCACTAAAAAAATGTTGATTTTCTACAGTTTTTTAAATTTTCGATAAAAAACAATAAAATTAAGTTTGTAACTCTAACGTTTGCGAAAAAAAGTTATAAACACGAAAACGATTTCGGAATGTTAATCCTAATATAAATCATTGTTAAGTAATTGTTAACTCCCTAAATTCACACTGTGAAATGTAATAAAAACAGTAAAAACAATTAACAACTTAATTATTAATTAACTTAAAATAAATGAAAAATTTTAGACTTTTTTTGTTTAACGTCATGCTTCTCTTTCCTTTAATTATGTTTGGTCAACAAGCCATTAAAGGAACAGTAACAGAAGCAACAGGAGGCACTGCCTTACCTGGCGTTGGCGTTGTAATTAAAGGAACCACTACAGGTGCCTCAACAGACTTTGATGGAAATTACTCCATAGATAAAGTAAAAACAGGTGATGTACTGGTTTTTTCTTATGTAGGATTTAAAACTCAAGAAATTACCGTAGGTAGTAACACTACTATTAATGTTTCTTTAGTTGAAAGCACAGAATCTTTAGATGAAATAGTAATTGTAGGTTATGGTGTAACTACCGTAAAAGATGCTACAGGTTCCATAACATCGGTTAAAACTAAAGATTTAAATCGTGGAAACATAGTTTCTCCAGATCAAATGTTAACTGGTAAATTAGCCGGTGTACAAGTAACTTCTGGTGGTGGTGCTCCTGGTAGCGGATCTACTATTAGAATTAGAGGTGGAGCTTCATTAAATGCAACTAATGATCCATTATTTATTATTGATGGTGTACCTGTTGATAGTGAAGGTATAAATGGTATTAGAAACCCTTTAAACACTATCAACCCAAATGATATTGAATCTTATACCGTATTAAAAGATGCCTCAGCAACTGCAATTTATGGTTCACGTGCATCAAATGGAGTAATTATTATTACTACTAAAAAAGGTAAAGGGGATGGTTTTAAAGCAAACTATAGCGCT
>Ga0209013_10002372_pt1 | contig 17089 bp, 14 predicted proteins | sample Cruoilmetagenom2_FD_187291 | JGI IMG/M metagenome (GOLD analysis project Ga0209013, IMG submission 187291) | Oil polluted marine microbial communities from Coal Oil Point, Santa Barbara, California, USA - Sample 2 (SPAdes) (version 2) | ecosystem: Environmental > Aquatic > Marine > Oil seeps ...
CGGTATCGATCATCTACTGATGGGCAGTGTCACGGAAAAAGTCGTTCGTATGGCACCATGCCCTGTATTTACGGTAAAATCTTTCGGAAAATCTCTTTTGTGACAACGATAATATGATTCCATGGCGCCTCATGGCCGCCGTTTGATTTTAAAAGGAGGATTTTCTCATGAACAATGCGTTTTTTGTTTTTTCTATGATGCTGACCTGCTTTTCTGCTGCCGCCTTATTCTCTCAACCCGTAGCGAAAAGCACCGGGGATGACCAGATTGCCGTTGAAGTCACTGTTTACAACAGCAACCTCGGCCTCATCAAAGAGACCCGGAAAATCACCCTTCCAAAAGGGGAAGGGGAGTTGAGATTCATGGATGTGGCGGCCCATGTCATGCCTGTAACGGTCCATGCAAAATCGCTGAACGATCCTGCCGGCTTTTCTGTTCTGGAGCAGAATTATGAATATGATCTCATGAACGCGGAAAAGCTCCTGGATAAGTATGTGGGGAAAAAAATCAAAATTATCGACTGGAACAAGTATCAGGACAGGAAGGAAGAAGTTGAAGCGATTCTTTTGAGCAACAACCAGGGCCAGATATACAAAATAAACGATGAAATATATCTCGGCCATCCCGGATTCAAAGTGCTGCCCTCTCTCCCGGAAAACCTGATTGCCAAACCCACCCTGACCTGGCTCTATGATAACACGAGCGACAGCCCGCATAATCTCGAAGTTTCCTATCTCACAGCAAACATCAGCTGGAAAGCGGATTATGTCGTGGTATTGAATCAGGACGACACCGCTGCGGACATTTCCGGCTGGGTGACCCTGGATAACAGAAGCGGCGCCACATATAAAGACGCCCGCTTAAAACTGATTGCCGGAGACGTGCATCGCGCGGAGGAACGGGCGGGTGCCATGTATGCTTACGAAGACAAAGCGATGAGAAGGCCCTCTGCGCCCCAGTTTGAGGAAAAAGCTTTCTTTGAATATCACATTTATGATCTGCAGAGAAAGACCACCATCAAGGACAACCAGTCCAAACAGGTGAGCCTGCTGGAAGGAAGCCAGGCAGGGATACAGAAAGAGCTTCTCGTGTATGGTATCCAGAGTTATTGGACCCGCCAGTTCAGGGAAAAGATTCCGAAACAGCCTGTCAATGTGTACATCAAATTCAGCAATTCCGAAGAGAACCATCTCGGCATGCCGCTCCCGGAAGGTATCATGCGCCTGTACAAAGAAGATCATGCGGGAAGCCTCCAGTTTATCGGTGAGGACAGAATTGAACATACGCCAAAAGATGAAGACGTTCAGCTCAAAATCGGCGAGGCCTTTGATGTGGTGGCCGAGAGAACACAGACTGATTACAAGCAGATTACCACCAGGCTGCACGAATCGGAATGGGAAATCACCCTCAGAAATCACAAGGAGGAGGCCGTCACGGTCGGGATCATCGAACCGCTCTTCGGTAACTGGGAAGTGATCACCAGCAGTCATCCCTATACAAAGGTAGATGCCTTCACGATCCGGTTTAATGTGGAAATCCCAAAAGACGGGGAAGTCAAGGTGAAATACCGCATACGGGTCGGCCTGTAATTCTCCTGTTTTGTGCTATTCAGTTTTGCCTCCGCTGCTGCGGCTGAAGATGGGCGGCATATTCTTTTTTGCGCGCAATGATTGATAAAATTCACCAGAACATATTAACCGGCGGGAAAGAATATTTTCCCCTCGCTCTTTTCCTGACCCTCGCCCTGTTCGAGGCGTTCCTGTGGCCGCCGGATTTCTCAATGGGCCAGGTGCAAAATATCTTGCCGGGAATTGCCACTCTGAACGATGTTGATGTTTCCGCCCGTGTCCACTATTTTTATTTTGCGCTCCTTTTCCTTGCCCTTGTTTTTTTAGTCCTCTGCGCAGTGTTTGGCTGGGCCGGTCGCAGATCCGCTGTTTTGAAAAATTATTCCCCTGCGTTGAACTGCCTGAGCTTTCTTGGTTTGAGCATGCTGGCATTCCTGCTCTTCAGGGTTACCGGTGGCGAAGGTTTAATTTTTGTCTTTGCCGCGATGGGCAGCCTTTTGTTTTTATTTCTTGTGCAACTGGCAAGGAGAGACACACAGACCGTTCATAGTGAGGATGGCCTTCTTTTTGTCGGCCTCACTGCGCTCGCCTTTAGCATCGGCGTGGGCGATATCTTCCGCCTCCTCGGTCTGCGCTATCTGTCGCTGAGCTTCAGTTTTTTCATAACTGCCTGTTTCCTGATTCTTCTGCTTTATGGCGGGGGTATCCGGGGGACTGAAAAGCTCGTCTACCGTTGCCGGCCGGTGTACTTCTTGCCCCTGCTGTATGTATTCGCGGTGGAGCTGTTCCTGATCCTGAATCAGCATCTCGTTTACATGGGTCCGCCGATCCTTTTTTACATGCTTGGGTTTGGTCTTCTTGCGGCTGTCTTCCTGCTCCGGTCTATGCGTAAGAGCTTCCGTTTTCTCTCCCTGACATCTGAGCTGTCCTGTTTTTCCGTTCCGGTTTTGCTGGCCGGCATTGTTGCGAACTTTAAATATGCGCCCATTCATCCACTGCGGGCCAGGTTGTTTGAAGACGCCAACACGGCCAATGCCGTGATGCGATGGTTTGAGTGGGGTGAGATTCCCTTTCTCGAGCATCTGAGCTCCCATCTTCTCTCCGACTACGTGATGCCCTCCATCTATGTCCTGCTAAATGGTTATACAGGTGAGAATGATTTCTATATCTATAATTTTCTCATACTTACCCTGGGGGTGGTGATCTCATACTATTTTCTGGCGGGTGTTTTCAGGAATTGCTTTGTTCCAATCTATTTGATTTTGTTTTTTCCCTTTTTTTCAGTCCTCTTCCCTGTAAATTTTGTTTTATCTTTGGTCAGTATATTTTTGATTCACAGACTGTTCCAGGAATATTCCATCCAGCGCCTGACCGGCCTTTTTGCCTGGTGTGCCTTTTTACTCCTATGGCGTCCTGACTCTGGAGTTGCCAATCTTGCTGCAACAGCCATGCTTCTCATACTATATGTCTTCCAGAATCGCCGCTTGCGTTTTTTTGGCGATGCTTTTAAAGCGTCTGCATTTGTCTTCGTACCTCTGATTGTCGCTTTTGTTTTGCTGGCTTTTTGGAAAGGAGTCGATCCATTTCATCCCATCCGTATTTCCCTGGATTACTTCGGCGCGAATCAGGCCCACGGGTTTGCCGAAGTGGCGAAAGAATACGACCGCTATTTTCTGTATCAGTGCATCTTCTTTCCGATTCTTCTTTTAGGGGTCTTGCTGATCGTTCTAATCCGCTTTGAATATTATTTCGAAAATAATTCTTTTCTGACCATATCTTTGCTGTTCTTATTGCTCTTCTATTTTTCAAACGCGCAACGCGGGCTGGTCCGTCACAGTCTGTTCGCCCGCAACGACATATTCCTGTCCTCTTTCCTTTTTTTAATACTGCCCCTTTCTTCTCTCCTGTTTTTTCGGAGCTCCGGCGGCCTTTCCTGTGTTATTTTTATCATCATCAGCTTTTTCATGGTTCAAAATTTCAAATATCCCACCAGCGAAGGCTATTTAAGTATTTATGACGAGCTCAGTACGCATCAAAAAAGGGTGATGATGTTCAGACCGGCCAAAAAAAAGATAAACCGGCTTCGCTCCGACTCGGACTTTGCACAAAAAACTTATCTGGATTTCAGGCGGTTCATGGATGAAAACTTCAGCCCGGGTGCAACGTTTATTGATTTTTCCAATACCCCCATGCTCTATTTCTATACGCAAAGAAGGGTTCCCTCCTATTTCAACCAGTATTTGCAGAATACGGTGACTGATCTTTTGCAGGAAAAAAATATCGAGCGTTTAAAGAGCATGGATATTCCGGCAGTCGTATTTGCCAATCACCCCAGGACGTTCTGGGACCAAACCGACCGCGTGCCGAACACCCTCCGCTATCAAACGATTGCGCAATACATTTTTGAAAATTACATGCCTTTCAGCATTCTCAATGCCCGCCAGATATGGATCAGGAAAGGCATCGAAGTGCCGAAAAAATGGGCGTCAGAGGATATGCCCTTCGTGGCGCAGGAACCGGAAAAATATGAGCTGATAAAATTGCCAGCTGTCCTGGGGAGATACAACAATCCGCATTATTCAACCGTCCTGACGTTTTCTCCAGATGCCGCAGATACCCTCCGGCTTGACCTGCGCTGTGGAGGACATCAGGCAGACCAGTTCCTGGAACTCTGTTTTTCCTCCGTGCCTGCTAATTGTAAGGCCATGATAAAATATGGAAACGAAGGAAAACACCTCGGGGCGTTTTCCTTTGATGTACTTGCCGGCGATAGCCCGGCCCGGTATCTTGTCCCCATGTCTTCACAATATAACTGGTATACGGCTACCGGCGCTGTGAATATTGACATAGAAGGTTTTGCTGCACGGTCCATTACCGCGGCAGCCCTGCTTCAAGAAAACAAATGAAACTGCGCACACAACTTTTTCTGGATCGAATATTTTTCAAGCCCATAGTATTCCTGTTGAACCTCCTTTTACGGCTCGGGGGATTACTGCTGCGCCGGGATCATTCGCTTCGGTCTGATTTTAAAATAATAGCTGTATGCAAATTCAAAGGCATGGGAAGCATCATTCAGGCGACACCCCTGCTGCAGTCCCTGCGAAAACGATATCCCCGGGGGAGGATTGTTTTTATAACAACGGAAGGGAACAGGGAAATCGTACAAAAAATCAGCTGCGTCGATGGGGTCCTTTGCTTGAATGATACAAGTATCTTTTCTTTGCTCAGCAGTGCCCCTAATTTCCTCCGGTATTTGATTGCATCACGGATTGAAGTGTATCTGGACCTTGAAATATATTCTGATTTCAGCGGGTTTGTAGCCCTGGTAAGCATGGCGAAGCAGCGTATCGGATTTTATTTGCGCTCCAGTCATTATCGCCTGGGAATATATACACATATGATGTTCTACAACATAAAGGCGCCTATTTTTCAGGCGTATCTTCAAATGGGAAGATTGCTGCACTGCGACGATGTGGTCAAGACATTGTACCCGGTAAAAAGCCATGTCAGGCGTCTCGAAATAGGAGGCGCTGAATCCCTTGATTTGGAAAAAACACAATATGCAGTGATTAACACAAACGCTTCGGATTTGCGCAGCGAGCGCAGATGGGGCGGAAAAAATTTTACCGCTCTGATGGAAAAAATATTGCTGCAGTACCCGGAGTATAAGATTGTGCTGACAGGCAATCGAAAAGAAAAAGCGTATGTCGATCAAATCACCCGGCATTTTGCCGGACAAAAAGAAATCATCAATCTCGCGGGTAGAACAAGCATGGAAGAGCTGATCGCGGTTCTGCAGCACGCACGGGTCATGATCTCGAATGATACGGGCCCCTTGCATCTTGCTCATGCCGTTGAAACTCCGACAGTAGCCCTGTTTGGCCCGTGCTCACCGGAGCAATACGGATACCCTGGAAAAAACTATATTCTTTATAAAAACCTGTACTGCAGCCCCTGTGTTCATGAATTCACCCTTCCGCCGTGCCAGGGAAACAACCGGTGCATGAAGCTGATCAGCGTAGAAGAGGTCATGGGGGGTGTGCATTATTTTCTCTCTTCCGCGAAGCAGGAACAGGCAATAAATACGCGGCCCAGCGGGTCTATCTATTCCGCCAGAGAAGACGGGGTGGATAATGTACTGGGAATCGTTAGATAATGGAGAGTCCTCCGGGAGCCCTGCTTTATCACTGTTTAATCCCCTCCTCTGCAGGCCTCATTAAGAAGAATAATCGCTTCACTTCTTCGAAAAGATGATTCCTCTCGAAAACGGTTTCCATGGCTTCTTCCTGCGGCCCGAAATGCAGAAGGCGTGCATCTGAGGAAAAGGAATTATCCACTTTGCCAAATATTTCAATGTCAGCCTCTTCCAGCAGGCCGTTTTTCATGGCCATGGCCTTCAGCATGGCCGGCGCCATGGACAGATTCTGCACGAACTTTTCAAAATTTTTCAATCATGCCCCTTGGGGCTCTCTCTGTAACCGTCCGGATGTGCTGAGTGCCACTGCCATGCGGTTTCAATGATTTTCTTTAAAGCCGGGAATTTTGGTTTCCATCCCAGCATTTTTCTTATCTTTTCCGAACCGGCTACCAGAGCCGCCGGATCACCTCCCCGCCGTTCCGCTTCCACCGCCGGAATGGGATGCCCGGTTACGGACCGGGCGGTTTCAATGACTTCCCGGACCGTGAAACCTTCTCCGTTTCCCAGGTTGAAGTAATCGCTTCTGTTTTCAGAGTCCAGATAATCGATAGACAACAAATGGGCTTCCGCCAGATCGAGAATGTGAATGTAATCCCTGACACAGGTGCCGTCCCGGGTGGGGTAATCGGTTCCAAAAATTTTTATCCCCTCTCTTTTCCCATTTGCAACCTGAAGGACTAACGGAATAAGGTGTGTCTCAGGATTATGGTCTTCTCCGATCTCGCCGTTTTCCACTGCGCCGGCAGCATTAAAGTACCGGAGGCAGACCGATTTCAATCCGTACGTATTATCATACCATTTCAGCATCCTTTCAATCGCCAGCTTGGTATCCCCATAGGGATTGGTCGGAATCTGCCTTGCGTCTTCGAGAATGGGAATTTGCTCGGGTTCGCCGAAAATCGCCGCCGTGGAGGAAAAAATAATTTTTTTCACGTTGCTATCAAGCATGATATTAAGCAATGTATTGGTTTTCACGACATTATCATGATAATATTTCCGCGGATTGACAAATGATTCTCCCACCTCAATGGCTGCCGCAAAGTGAACGACACAATCGATATTTTCTTCCTTTAAAATCCTTCCGAGCGTTCCTGTGTCTGCAATGTCCCCTTCTATCATTTCTGTTCCGCCGACCGCCTCGAGATGCCCCTTCACCATACTGTCATAAACGATAATTTCCTTGTTTTGCTGCCTCGCAAGCCAGACAAAATGGCTTCCTATGTAACCGGCTCCGCCCGCCACCAGTATCTTCCCCATTGAATCAATCCCCCTTATTCCTTATGGTAAAGAAATATCCTATCGCAAGTATCCCCGGCAGACAAGTCAAAACACCGGAAGGCTAAATGGGGACGTCCTTTTATCCTGGAATCAGGGCGGGCCGTAAGAGGCCCCCTTGTTCGGAATACCTGAAAAAAACCAGGAAATCAGGCCGATAATCCCGTTCAGAAGAAACGAAAAAAGTACGAGGGTGGAAAAAGCGACTGTCATCTCCGGTGATATTCCGAAACCTGAAAAGAGGTAGATGAGGAGGGCATCCCGGGTGCCGATATTGGCGATGGAGATCGGCAGGAGAGCCAGCGTTGAGCTCAACGCCATGGCACCGGTGACACATGCGAAAGAAAGATGGATCCCTACTGCAAGCGCAAGCAGGTAATAGCGGAAAAATATAATGGCATATACGATTACAGTGACGGAAAACATCAACAGTACATCCATGATGCCCGGGGAAAAGGAAACCTGTGGTTTTTCCCGGGTAAGGCCGTCTTCTTTTCCGGAAGGCCCTGCCGTCAGCCGAAACAGACGATCCAGTAGAAAGTCTCTCCAGTTTTTTTTAATCAATATGAGAGGAGAGAGCAGGGCCACAAGAAAAATAAGCAGCCCGGCAAGAACGCCTCCGCCCATAAATCTCCAGAATATCTCTATGCCCCACAGCGCGACCAGCGCCAGCACGAGGAGATCAAAGAGCCTGTCGAGTATGACCGATAGAAGGGATGCGCCCATGTTATGTCCCATTTTCCCGAGATAATATCCCTTGCTCAGGTCTCCCACCTGCCCGGGTGTAACGAATCCTGCAAACATGCCGATGGAATATAGTTTCAGACCTGTCCACTGTGTAATGCGGATGGAAAACTGGTTTAGAATTTTTCGCCACCGCCAGGATTTAATCCATAGCATGGGAGCCACCAGAACCACCATGAGAAGGATATAAAGAAGGTTGGCCTCCCTGAGAATCATCCAGATTTTTGACAGATCAACCCTGCTGAGAATAGCCAGAAACAGCGCTATGCCGATAAGCTTGCCGAGAATTTTGAATACCTGCTTTTTCGTGTTCATGCGGGCTAGCTACCCCATTTGAGCATTCTGACCAGCTCTTTTTGCAGGTAATGCAGGTTTTCCAGGCCCAATGAAGAGATGGCTCCGTCGAACAGGGAATTCACTGTTTCTGTTTGAATTCTCTGGACATCTGTCGGCTTCCGGCCGCTTTTTTTCCTTTTCTCCTTGAGCAGATCCATGAAAAAATCACCCATGGCCTTCCGAACTCTGTCGGGATGATGGACCTGCTGTAAAAACGTCCCGGCCCTTGCCGCGATCTCCGTTCTCAGGGGGTCATCCGTAACCAGCAAAGAAAGCAGTGAGAAAAGCTCCGCCTCGCGATCCCTTCCCGGTCGTACTTTGACGCAGATATCATCCGGCAAATCACTGTATTCCGGCAGATCGGCAAGCAGGACCGTTTTACCGGACCCGAGAGCTTCCATAAGCTGCCACCACTCCCCCAGCGTACGCGCTTCTTCCATTTTCAGGAAAAAATCACACCGCCGGCTGAAACGTTCCAGCTTTTTCCGCTCACGGAAGCTGACAGGAATCAGTATGTCTTTCAGCCCGCCATTCTTTTTCGCCTGGAGGCGTTTTCTTTCCGTGTCGCTCTTCACCGGTAAGATAAACATCACGGGGCGTCCGTCTCTTTTCAGGACGGACAATACGTCCAGAATACTGTCAAGCAACTGAGGAGATTTTATCTCTCCCAGGTTCATGATAACGCTCCCTCCTCTTCCCGGCCGGCCTTTTCTTTCGTATCGCTTTTTTCCTGCTCCGGCATAGGGCAGAGGGACCCGGATGATGTTTTTCTCCGGAAACCTCCGGATCATCCTATGCCTTTCATATTCCGTGTAAGTGATAATCCCCCTGGCATTCTCCAGCGCCTCTGGATAGAGGGGATATTTTCTGTAATGGAAGCCCGGCGGTGCCCTGTTCCCCAGGTTTTTAAGGACCGCTTCCCCCTCATTTCCATATGTTCGTTTCATCTCCTCAGCGAAAAATTCTGATATTTGGGAGTCTTTTCGAGACGCGGCGTTTGATGTGTAATCCCCGCAGAAAATGACCGCTCCCGGGTAACGGGACAGATAATTGTATATGTAGGTAAAAGGCCTCTCCGCCGTAATATGATAGATAATCATATCCAAAATGTTTCGGGTGGAGGCTTCCTGAAACCTTAAATAATGGTGGGATGAACCCGGGCAACCTTCCGGCCCTTTCGCCTGATCATAATAAGATTCTATCTGAAAAATGCCGCCCAGTGCCCTCAGGAGAGAACTGCTGTAATCTCTCGGAACCGGCTGCGGCCCGGCCGTTTCAAAAAGTATGGCTGCCCGGTAAATGCTTTGCATCAGTATACCGCTGTGAGTTTATCCATCACAAAATCCCAGGAGTATTTCTTTACTCTTTCGTAGCCCGCATCACCCAGCTGGTGACTTTTAATCCGGTCATCGTAAAGCTCCTGCAAGTCCCCGGCAATGGCATCCGGCCGGGGGAGAGAAAGTATGCCGCTTTCATTATGATCAATCAGCTCATGGCCTTCTTCGGTTCTCGCGATGGTAAGGACCGGTTTTCCGGCAAACATGGCCTCCAGAATGCGGAATCCTGATGGTTCCTCTCCGGAGAGTGCTGCCACAGCAAAACATTCCGCATAAAGGGAAATGAGTTCCTGGTCGGATACGGTGCCGGCAAAACGGACTCTGTCCGTGATGCCGAGTTCTGCCGCCATGTTCTTTAAAAATACCAGGTGGGGACCCTCTCCGGCCACTATGCATTTTATGGGCGAGCGCGTCCGTGCCAGCGCCTCCAGCAGCAGTTCAAGCCGTGCAGCAGGCTCGATTCTTCCAACGGTCAGAAGATAATCTCCGGACCTGCTCCTTTTCAGCTTATCCTTCAGGGGAGGGACCGGATACAACACTTCGCTTTCCACGCCATTGTACATTCTCAATTTTTGGGCGACCGCAGCCGTCGCCGCAAAGACCTTCTTCGCTTCTTTTAGAGACCTGGTATCAATCTGGACCAGGAGCTCTCTCAGCCTTCCAGCTTCTGCAGATTCTTCTGTCAGGTGGCCGAAGCTCTGAAACCGTTCGTAAAGTTCCTGTTGATGATGGAAAAACCAGACAATTTTGCAGGGATGCTGCACCACATAGGAAGGAAACCGTGTGACGAGCACCCGGTCGATTCTCTCCCCTTCCCCGGGGCTTTCATCGGTGAAATCAAGGAGTCTCCACGCAATAATCTGCCCCAGCATTCTCCTCCGGAAATACCATCGAAAGGGGAGACCGAAGATGTCCGCCCGCCAGCCTCTCTGGCGAAACCCCCGGTACACCTGATGAATCAGGCGATCGGATTCACTTCTGGCAAAGGGCTCCTGAACGGCACCGATAAAAACCTTTTTTCCTTCCACGGATTGGAATCCCTACCCATTTTTTTGCACCAGCACGGCATACTCCTGATAGTTGTAGAGCAGGCTGTTCAGGCGGTCTATATTTTTATTATAGGTGCTGATAAAAGAAAGTTCCTCTTTGTCTTTGACGCGATCCAGGGGAAGTTTTCTTAACTGTATATCTTCCGGCAGAGGGGAGAGAAGCCGGATCTCGGCCCGTGTGAATCCAATGGACTCCAGAAGAAACTTCAATCCTTCGGGATGCATGGGGCGGATGTGTGTATAGTCGAGGTAAAAAGTTCTGCTCAGCGCATAGACCGACTCCGGGTTGATGGTTTCGACCAGCAATTTTCCGCCCGGCGCCAGCCTGTCAAAGGCCAGTTCCATGAATTCCCTGACCGCTGCAAGGGGAAGATGCTCCACCAGTTGCGCGGCGAACATGCCGTCCACTGCTCCCTGTTTCAGAGAACGAAGATGATCCAGTATGTCCTGCTCTTCCGCCTTCAATCCTCTTTTCCTGCATTCTGTCACCATTTCCGCATTACTGTCGACTCCGTATGCCTGAATACCTTTTTCCGCCATCAGGGCCAGAAACTCACCCCTTCCACAGCCAAGATCAAGGACATGCGTGCAGTCATCAAAAAACGGCACATGGGCCTTAAACTTTGCCAGCAAAATTTCCGTCTTTTCACGAAAAAGATTCTCAAAGCCATAGTATTCCTGCGACTCCAGTTCCTTTAGATAGGCTCTTGCAGTATCCGGCGCCAGCCTCTTTCCCCTTTTTTGAACAGCGCTGAGAGATGCCAGCAATTCCTTCACCTTTCTGCCCTGCACCGAATGGGTCGCTTTGAATGCGTTCAGCTGCTCTGTACAGACATGAACCTCCTTCTCCAGTCTTGCTATGTCCCGCTCAAGGGACAAAATATTTTCTTCGTTTTTATTGTAAAGCAGATCCATTCTATCCAGAAGATGCTGGTTATTTTCATCGATTCTGTCATAAAATTCTTTTATCTTGTGTTCGTGGCGATTCAGATATCCGGATACCTCGTTCAGGAAGCGGACAAGATGGGCAGCGAATGCAGTCCATGGAATCAGGATCGCACGCGATATGGGCTGGATGATAGGGGCAAGGCACCTTTTGGCAAAAGATCCTTTTCTAAACTCCCGGACTATCTCATCGCTTTGAAAGTCGGCATTTTCGTTTATAAATTTCAGGTTTTCAGAACCATCTATCAGCGGAAATTTCCGGTTCTCTTCTCTTTCCCCGGCCTTCCCTTTTATTTTCTCCAGCGAAGGGATGGGATCCATATCTCCCCGGTTTTCATCTTTTATCTTTTGTCTGGCAGACTGTATTTTGTCCTCCATCCTTCCATTCCTTTTTAGGTCCGAATTGCCGTCTCCTCGAGAAGGACATTAATAATTTTTTGGAATTTTTCCATTATTATAGGCCAGGTATACCTGTTTTTTATGTATTTCTTTCCATTGGATCCGAGAATCCGCCTCTTTTCTTCCTGCAACAGTCGGTCCACACATGCGGCAAATTCTTCAAATCCTTCATATTGAAGTCCGCCTTCGCTTCTCTCCACCTGGCCGCACATCACTTCACTTTTTTTTCTGACAATAACCGGCGTCCCCATGGCCCACGATTCCAGCGTAACGATCGACAGGCTTTCGTAAAGGGACGGGAGAATCAGTGCTGCCGCCCCGGCGAGAAGAGAAAATTTTGTATCCTCTTCTACATATCCCAGTAACCTGATATCAGGATGTGAGGGAATTTCCATCAGTTTATCTCCGACCAGCAAAAGTTTCAATGGCCGGGCATCTCTTTTTTTAAACTGGATAAAGTTAGAAAACAAATCTTCGCATCCTTTTGCTGTATCAATTCTTCCCACGTACAGCAGATATGGATCGCCTCCGGTCAATGAACGCGGCGGCGGCTCCGCGGTTTCCGGTGCATCCACACCTATTCCGATCACGTCGTCCCTGATAAATGCGTTGTCTGTCACACGGTTCACGAACAGCTTCTCTTCTTCCGTGTTATAAGCAATCGCCCGGGGCAGACGAAAAAGGGGGTTCATGGCGTCGAGATATGCGGTTGGTTCGTTGTGAACCGTAGGAATCAAAAGGGCTTTCTCCCTGACAAGAGGAAGGCCGAAATACGTGGGATAATAGAGGTAGGTGAAAAAGAAGAATAAATCAAATTTTTGCCTCTTTTTTGCGATTTCCCATATCAGGTCCGGGCACTGGGGCCCCTGTGCAATGATCCAGTCCAGTTCTTCTCTGAAGGTGTGCTCTGTATTTAATATTCTGTCCGTTGATTTTTCGAATTCCGCGATGTTTCTCTTCTTTGTGCTTTTAAACCTCCGTACAGGAATCCCTTCTTCGCCTGTTATGCCCTCAGGATATTCATTTTCCCATGAGAGATAGTCCTTTGCACAGGTTGTGAAAATTTCTACCCCGTATTGATCCCCGAGTCGTGCGGCAAGTTTTCTGCAGTATTGTTCCGCTCCCCCGACAATATCTGAGCCGTACCGGTGCACTACCAGGGCAATGCGGGGAGTTTCAGGGGAATTCCTGTTCCTGTTTTTTTTTATGTCGATGACTTCTCGAACCTTTTTTCCAGACGCAATATTTTCTCTTCCAGCGCCTCGATTTTCTGACATAAAACAAGGCCGATATTTTGATCTACAAATTGCTCATCGAATCTTTTTGTGATCTTCCTGTCCTTTTCCTGCAACTGGTCCATGTATGCCCGGGTCATATCAAGCCTGATCTTTATATCATGCAATAGATTTATCAATTCTTCGTTATGCCGCTGCTGTTTCTCCAGGATGGTCATCATTTCATTGATGACCCGGACCTGATGCGCATTGAACGTAATCTGCTGCGAAAGGACCTCCCCGGCTCCCGCTCTCGCAAAGGGTTGCAAGAATCTTTTTACGAAGAGGACAAGCTTTCCTGTCAGGCCTTTTTTTGCCGATTGCGGTGGGCGGAGTGTGCTGGTTACGTAATTCCGGTTGATATACTCTAAGAGCTGACCGAGATCCTTTTCTCGCTCTGCTGTAATCGTAGAGGTATCCCGCGCGTTATCCAGCAGGATCTCCGGGCCCTGTTGAAATTTGTTTGGATCTTCGCTGTTAGCCGGGTAAGATTTTTTGGAATTTTCCATGTTCGGCCTGCGCGGAATCAGCGGCCGATGCCAGTATATTTGATCCCCAGTTGGTTCATTTTTTCCTTATCGTAAATATTTTTCAAATCGATAAGGACGGGTACCTTCAGTGCCTTTTTAATTTTCCCCAGATCAAGGTTTCTGAAAAGGGTCCATTCCGTACAGATGACAAGAGCGTCTGCCCCGTCAGCCACTTCGTAGGCGTCTTTGCAGTAAGTAATTTTTGGGAGTTCCTTCCTGGTGTTTTCCATTGCCGAAGGATCAAAAGCTTTTATTTTAGCGCCCTGCTTCAGCAGCTTCTTGATAATCTTGATCGAAGGGGCTTCCCGTATGTCATCCGTGTCCGGTTTAAAGGCCAGGCCGAGAAAGCCGATTGTTTTCCCCTCCACCGCGCCGAGGTCCCTGGCAATTTTTTTCATCACATCTTCAATACGCCTGTTATTTACATTTATCGCGGATTTGACGATTTCGAAGGAATAGCCGTGTTCATCCGCAATGCGAACAAATGCTTCTGTGTCTTTTGGAAAACAGGAGCCGCCATACCCCGGGCCTGCATGCAGAAAATATGGCCCGATCCGGTCGTCCAGGCCCATGCCCGTCGCCACCATCTGGACATCCGCGCCGACTCTTTCGCAGATATTGGCCACTTCATTAATAAAAGAGATCTTGGTGGCGAGAAAGGCGTTCGAGGCATACTTGATCATTTCGGCATTCTTGATAGAGGTGATAACAAAGGGGGTATCCCGTAGATAAAGGGGCCGGTAGAGATCTTTCATAATGGCGATCGCCTGGCTGGAGGAGGCACCGATCACCACCCGGTCAGGACGCATAAAATCTTCAATGGCCGCCCCTTCGCGCAGAAATTCCGGGTTTGAGACCACATCGAAATTTACCTTTTCTTTCTGATGTTCTTCGACAATCTTTTTAATCCTCTCCCCCGTGCCCACCGGGACCGTACTTTTGGTTACAATAACCTTGTAACCATTCATATTTTCACCGATACTCTTGGCCACCTCATCGATGTAAGATAGATCCGCCCGCCCGTCTTTTCCCTGGGGTGTTCCCACTGCGATAAAAACAACCAGTGAATTTGCAACCCCTTTTTTGATATTCGTCGTGAATATGAGTCTGTCTGCTGCCACGTTCGCCGCTATCTTCTCCTTCAGGCCCGGCTCATAAATCGGCACCTCGCCTTTTTTCAGCAGGTCTATCTTCGTTTTATCGTTATCAATGGCTGCAACGTTTAACCCGAATTCCGCGAAACAGACGCCGGTGACCAATCCGACATATCCCGTTCCCACCACACAAATGTTCACTGATTTATCCTCCTTACAAAAGTGGCGCCCCGGCCCCATGCTGTTGATCTGCTACCGGACATCCACTTCTTCATGTACCCGGGCTGTCGAAAACATGGACAGTCCGCTTCAGGAGGCAGATTATATTGAACTTAAGGATTAAAGTCAATAATGTATAATAGATACTCCGGGACATTGTTTTTACCTTTTCTTTCATGATACCATTTCCGGAGTTCCCATGGAAAAACCCGGGGAAAGACAAAAAATGGAATTTCTGGAACTTCCTATCGCCGAAGTGGAACAATTTTTAATCTCTTTCATCCGCGAAAAAGTGATGGCGGCCGGTTTTTCCCGTGGTATTCTCGGCATTTCAGGGGGCCTGGACTCGGCTGTTTCCGCAGCACTGGCTGCAAAGGCCCTGGGATCTCAGAACGTCCTCGGAGTGATGCTGCCTTATGGAGCGGCGGGACGGTACGATATCCATCATGCGACGATGCTGGCCCGCGAGTTCCATATTCCAACAAAAATCATCGATATTACTCCCATGATCGATTGCTATTACATGCTTTTTCCGGAGACCAGCCCCATCAGGAAAGGCAACAAAATAGCCAGAGAAAGAATGGCGGTCCTCTTCGATCTTTCCGCTGCCGAACAGGCGCTGGTTTTGGGTACGAGTAACAAGTCCGAAAGGCTCCTCGGTTATGGCACAATATACGGGGACATGGCATGCGGCTTCAATCCTCTCGGCGATCTTTACAAGAGCCAGGTTCAAATGCTGGCGGTTCACCTCAAAATCCCGGAGGAAATCCTGGCCAAAAAACCCTCCGCCGGGCTCTGGGCCGGCCAGACCGACGAAGAGGAACTTGGATTCGTTTACGCGGTCGCTGATCCCATTCTGTCGCTCCTGGTGGACCATAAGAAAAAGCCGGATGAAATCGAGGCCCTTGGATATGAACGGGACGTGATTCATAAAATAGCTTCTCTGGTGAAAGCGTCCCGCTTTAAAAGGGAAATGCCTCCCATTGCGGAAATTCCGGAAGAAATGAGACGCGCAAGGGGCCCATCATTTCCATAGACATCCACTTGAAGGAAATAAAACAATTGAAAAAGACGCGCATGGAAACAATGCCGGGGCGGCTTTTTGTCGTTGCCACGCCTCTGGGGAATCTTGAAGACATCTCTCTCCGGGCCATCAAAACGCTTCGCAGCGTAGCCGTTATCGCCGCCGAAGATACGAGGCGGACCGGTCTTTTGTGCCGGAAATACAAAATAAGAACAAAGCAGAGTTCTTACTATGACTACAACGAAAAAAAGAAAACAAAGCTTCTCCTCCGAATGCTGCAGGAGGGACAGGATGTGGCCCTGGTCTCCGATGCCGGTACACCGGGCATCTCTGATCCGGGATATCCGCTCATCATCGCGGCAATCAAAGAAAATATTCCGGTCATACCGATCCCCGGACCGTCCGCTCTTACGGCCGCCCTGCCGCTTTCCGGGATGTCCATAAATCGCTTCTACTTTGTGGGATATTTGCCCAGGAAAAAGGAGGGACGAAAAAAAGAATTGCAGTCCCTTTCCTCTCTGAAGGACACCATCGTGCTCTTTGAAGCACCCCATCGGCTGAAGGCTTTTCTGGATGACGCCCTGGCTATTCTCGGCAACAGAAATATCTGCCTTTTCCGGGAAATGACGAAAATTTATGAAGAAATTATTCGCGGGACTATTTCAGAGGTTCTGGAACTGCAGCGTCAAAAACACATCAGAGGAGAATTGACCCTCGTCGTTGAGGGCTGTAAGGAAACATCTCCTTACGCAGGCCTGACGGATGATGAACTCGTCCATCTGGTACGGGAAGAGATGGATTTTCAGAAGATTTCCCTCCAGGACGCTCTGAAAATACTGGCCCGCCGCTACGGGGTCAGCAAAAGTACCCTGTATCGAAGGCTCCACATGGGGAAGTCCCCCGGCCGCACTGATTCCAGTGATTAACTTCTATCCCTGTACTAGAACCATAACGTCATGTTGCGAAAACACAGACCTCTTTTCGCGGTCATTCCCCCGCATTTCTCACCAGCTATCTATTGCAACGCCGAAGATGCTTGCGTTTACTGCGTTGCACTCGGTCAGCCACCTCAACGTACCGTAAGGTACGCCTCCGGA
>Ga0209013_10002373_pt1 | contig 17088 bp, 9 predicted proteins | sample Cruoilmetagenom2_FD_187291 | JGI IMG/M metagenome (GOLD analysis project Ga0209013, IMG submission 187291) | Oil polluted marine microbial communities from Coal Oil Point, Santa Barbara, California, USA - Sample 2 (SPAdes) (version 2) | ecosystem: Environmental > Aquatic > Marine > Oil seeps ...
ATCAAAGCCCATCATTATCGTGAGCTCCGTTCCAGATCATATTCCGAATGGAAACAGGTTACCTGTGCCCAATGAAAGCCGGTATAAAAAATCATGGTTCCACTTTGGCTCAAGATGGCTAAGTTGACAGTACCCTATTTAAGACTGATTTCCTGCACGCTCATCATTCCAATCATAAGCGGTGTGTTAGGCATCGTCATTCTCCTGCCGATCCCTCCTCTCGCACCGCTTTGGGCGTCAGTCAGGACTTGGGAACTCGATGATGTCGTCGAGTCGGCGCATGGAGACTTCGTCTAACGCGCTCCCGTGCGAAGTGGCCAGGATTACCAAACCCGGGTAAGTCTCTATGCGCTGCATTAAGTACGCAATCTCCAGGTTTGCGTAGCGGTCGTGGCTGTCCTTCACTTCGGTGCGCTTACCGAACAGCGCATCAGCCTCGTCGAAGAATAGAACTACCCCGTTGGACAGTTCAGCTGCCTCGAAGACACGTTGCAGGTTCTTCTCCGTCTCACCGATGTACTTACTCACGATGCGCCTCAGATCGACCCGGTAGATAGGGAGGTTGAGGTCGTTTGCAAGCGCCGCCGCTGCCTTAGTCTTGCCTGGGCCGTTGGGACCTGTAAACAGAGCAGCTACACCAGAACCTGTCGAGATCCTGGCAGAATGCGTGAACGACTCCTCCATCGTTGCCTTGTGCTTCATGCCGCTGGCAATCTCCTGCAGGTGCTGACGGTCGGGTTCTGGAAGGACCAAGTCCTCCCAACTGGCAGTGGATTCAAGACGCTCTGCGAGCTGGGCAAGGTGGGGCATAGGCCTTGGGTCGTCTGCTTTATTACGTCTCTTCATGACTACACACCTTTCCTATATGCCTAACGGTTGAACTTAGTAGGCGCTGGATGAGAACCACTGACGTTGGCTGCAGCCATTTGTTATGCCTCAGACTCGACTGATGACCAGCGACCCAAATCGGTTGTCGACTACAGCATCCCGATGTATCGTAAGTGGTAGTCACAGTTCCACCTTTCTTGCCGCAATATACTCATCATTTTTGTAACCAGCGAGTTCCAGTAGAGCTGAACCGGATGGCAGATCCACGTTGAAACTGTGAGTACCATCATTGATGTCGAGGCTTTCCATTGGCCTCCCGTCGATGTAGGTATCGAGCCGCGAAATGCCAATGGTCGTAGTTTGAATTGTGAGAGTTGAACCGGCTTGGCTCGTGGTGATACTTAAGAACTGTACCGGCATGTTTTTGAGGATCTTACCGGCTTCATTTATCAGATCTTTGTTTGCGTTTAGCAGGTCGCTTTTTTTCAATGCGTGATGAGAGTCCGGTATAATTCCCAGATCCTCTACAGGGGTGCCGGACTGTTCACCAACTCGAAGTGTTCTGCGGATGGCGACTCGCATACCCGCCCCATTGGGCAGATTCTTGTAGGGGGTCTCAGGATCTGCTGGAGCAGGAAGTCGTAATAAGTCTTTCAGCAAGCCGTGAGTCCAGACGTTGGCACCGCCGGCGCCGGTATTCGCATCCACGCCTAGAATGTGGCCAATGTAATGATCTTTGAAGCCAGCAGCAAAAATGTCAGTCGCGCTATAGCAACGTGCGTCGGTGATCAGAACGACTGGTCCGTGGTATTTCTGCCCCTTGCTATTTGCAAAATCATATGGGGTAATCGGAAAGCCACGCGAATAAATTGCACCCGTCTCGATAGAGCTGCGGATGGAATCGACCCAAGGGCCGAGATCAATTCCTACTGGGTTCGTCTTATGCCGTTCACAAATTCGAGCATTCAGAGATGTGTTGATAAATTGCGTTGGTTCAGGAGTGATTTCTACGGGTGTCAGCACTTGTAGAAGGCCTTCACTGGCATAAATGTGACCACCACCATTACCGCGGACGTCCACAATTAGGCCTTTCTGAGGCAGTAGTTCGGCCAGGCGAACAAATTCGTCAATGAATGCTTTCGGATCATTTACACTGAACGTAAAAATACGAATGTATCCAAATTCGCCGGATGGCGTGGTAACACTTCTGGCACTGAAGACACCAGACATGTTTGTCGCAATCGACTGACCAGGCGCAGCGCTGCGAGTCGATGTCTTTCTGGGTTTTCTTTCCTCAGCAATGACTTTCGGAGCAAAAAGCATCTTCCTTGCACGCTGTATGATATCTGCCTCAATATCTATCCCCAGACATGCGGCATTTGTATTGGCCGAATCCGAGTCAACTCCGCTTGTATCCGGTAGCAACGGCGTGACAATCCAGTCCTGCTTCATTTCCCGTTCAACCCCATTGAGGTCGATATAGCCAATGATGACCCACATCGCGTCGGGTGGGAGTGCTCTCCGAAGAGCTCGCAGCGTCAATCCGTCAACCCCTCGGGCGTGACGTGCTGCTGAGTTACTGCCAGCGTGCTGGTCAGCGGATACATCGGTTGCACGTCGGATTGGTACACCATTCCAGGTCGTGATTTCTACGCCAGGCTTAAAATGCGAGTGCGAGAAACCCGAGACGAAATGGGTTGCGATATAGTGGGGCTCTCCACTATCAAAGAATTCCTCAACGTCGAAAGGTAGAAATGCCACCTTGTCGTTAAATGGTTCAGGGAGCAGATAATTTGTATGGAGATCGCGAACAGAAGTGAAAACCTCGATCATGTCACGATGGAACTGAAATTCTCTATCCATCGTTGCAGAAGTCGATTGATCGAGTCGATGCTGGATTAGTCGCAGTTTCTGTACGGGATCGACGCCATGCATTGCTTCCTTTAATGGCAGGTGGACGAAATTGTCGCTGACAAGAACAAGCGCCTGGTCGACAAGTCGCTTCCGACCATTGAGGCTCAAGGCTCCGGCTGACTCGAGGAATGTAGGTAAGTCGGATGCAGCTGCCAGATGTGACCGCACCGCGGAGTGAGTAGATTTCAGAAACTTAAGGCTGGATGCAACTGACTGTTTCTTCTTAGAACTTGAGGTCCGTTTTTTTGAGCCAGTTTTTTTCGTTCGTTTTGTTGCACTCTTTTTTGCCATGATCGAATTCCTCAAAATGTTCTCAGTTGGGCGAATTCTGAGACCGGTAGTAACAGAATAAAAGGGCGTTGACTTAGTTTCTGGAATTAAGAGAACAGAATATGCCATGAAGTGTCATTTGCCATATGCCAGAGATCGCCAGGTAGAAACTGATGTAGCCAATATGACAATAATTTGACTACAAGTACAGATGCGCGTAATTTTTCTCCATATACAGTCGTTAGCTCCGAATAGTGGTCGTATCTTGCCTTGGTATTGTCAACTTAATCTCCGATCAGGCAGGCTGACTTGATGAATACGAAAAAAATAATCTATCACGGTTACCGCTTATGAAAACGAATAACGTGAAATTGCTGTGTTTCAGGAGGGAATTCAATGACAATGTTTATTTCTTCATATACCCAATCAGTCACTAGGAATTGGTACGATAGCGAACGACAAAAATATTTTCACCGTGTTGTCGATGGTAGGTTACAGGAGAAGATTGGTGACGGAGAGTGGAGCCTGGTCGAGAGGCGAATCAATGACTGGTTTGCTCTTGATAATAGAAGAGACCCCCCTGGCACTCTTATTGCAAAAATAAAAAATGTGGCTTCAGATAACAATAGAGTAGTAATTCTAACTGAAGATAATAAGCTCTACTGGCGATGCTTTCATTCCGATGCCGGAGCCTGGGTGTTAGTCCTCATGCGTTTAGCTGGGGCTGCGGGGCTTGACGATGACGTGGCTAGATATTTAAGGGAAGAGCAGCCTGTTTTGTTTGACGCTCTTGAAGAAATTATCCAAGCTGAAGGAGAACTAAAAGACCAAATATGGTCTCTTATGGAAGAACGTGGAATGGATAGCATCGAGGGGGTCAGCTATTCGATGAGTCATTGGGGGGACGTATATCGGGGTTGCGTTGAAGCTGTTCATAATCCCAACAGGGGGTGGAACCCACTCCAATATAGAACAGGCTTGCAACCCGAGGATGAAATCATCGATGTTGCGGTCGGAAATTGGAACGGCACGGTAATAACCTACTATGCGTTAGTGAGAACGAGGTCGACAGAATCAGTCAATATTTGGTACATCGATGAAGAAGCAATTACGCCTGAATGGCAATTAGTGCCGGGCCAGCCCAGTGTTGAGCGCGCGGGACAAGCCGGTCTTAAACTAGACCCTGACGGTGATTATATGCTTTGTGCTTCACATTCCGTGATAGCGGTAGCCGATCGGCACTCTAGACTAGAGGATGGAAAAAAAACAAAAATCCATTGGATTCGGTGTGACGCTCACACTAACAAGCATATTCCTTTTTGGCCAATAAACTGGACTGAAGCATACTGTGATGACACTCCTATTCCTCCTGGGCCTGAGGAGCTTGTAGGCGCTGGCCCACCTTATGACATGGACATGTTGGGGTCATTTATTTTAACAGAATTTGGTATGGAAGCTTATGATAGGCGCAATTTTCCAGGATGGCATACAGTTGAAGTGGATGTGAAATATATCGATGAATTTTACTTGAATGTAGGATATGGGACACGACCCTGGCCAGTACCAAAGCCTCATGAGAGTAGTTTGACTCCACCATTATTTGATCATCTTTTTGCAGGTGTTTGGCGTTTGTATTGGGCTATTTGTCTTGTTAGCTGGGCATATGAGCAGGTAAGGGGATTACCACATACACAAGTAGGTGCTTTAGGAGTTGATCCACTTGATCCTAATAGTGATTACCCAGTCTGTTGCGTAATAAGAGGTGATCATAAATATTTGGGATTCACAATATGGAGATCTACTGATGCAGATATCACCCCGGTAAACTGGAGACCTATCGATGAGGATGCCACTACATCTTCCCTGTTTTGTAGCCGGGTGGACGAAAATGTCGAAGAGTGTAAGAGAACTGTTCGGGTTTATCGTGAAGGCTGCGATGCTTTATTGTGCCCAGGGTTGCCGAGGTTCTTGCAAGGGCCCTGTCGACTTGCGGCATGGTTGTGCAGTTTAATGTTTACTGTTGTTGAGAATTACGTATGTCCTGCGGCAGAGCTGCTTGGTGGTGAGAAGAGATGTGACAAGTGTTGGAGAGAGCCGGGTAAACGTGGCGGACCGGGGGACGAGAATCCAAAAAGATAAATAATGAACTCCGCGTGTTGATTTGCATATTCGGTTGACCCACTTTAGCAGTTTATTGCATTTAATAATTGATCCACCACATGATCACGAACTATGAGTATTTTCAATGTATTGAACAGGCTAGGGCGGGTCAATACTCAATGCAAAAGGTGGGGCAGTTTTAGATGCAAATTAATATCGTGAGCTCCGTTCTAGATCATGTTCCGAATGGAAACAAGTTACCTGTGCCCAATGAAAGTCAGTAATGAAAAGTCGTGGTTTTATTTTGACTCCAGGTGGCTAACTTGACAGTACCAAATTAACAGCCAGGCTAATCTCAATGACCGCTGACCACCCAATCTTACTACTTTGAGCTGACCATCCTTGACGGCAACCCTCATCTCTGTTAAGAAATAAGCGTCTATATTGAGATATTAAATCTGAAGTAAGTTCTATTTAAGATCCCTGATTATAGACTCAGGTTGTTACATGGAGTGACTAGTATGAAAAAAGAAAAAGAACGTAAAACTAGCGACTATTCACACAAAATACCTTCTTTGCCTTATAAAAAAGAGACAGAGACAGATAAAAAATATCCAGTCGATCAAAAGCCACCAAAAGATCCTGGGTGCAAAGATGAGCCGGGTAAACGACCAGAACCTTTTGATGGAATAGAAGGCCGTCATAAGGAACCTGAACGCCAGCACTATCCTTTTTTGACCATTCATATTGATTTTCTGGGACAGTGGGAAACTATCCGTAATGGTGGCGATATCATCGTCTCTGTTACGAATAATGGTAATGGCGTTGCCTTTACTCCGTTTGTAGAACTTATTGAGTCAGCTTATCACGGTCTATCAGTCGATCCCCCTGATCCTTCCTTGTTTGAACGCCGTGGATTTTTGATGTTATCGGCGTTATACCCACATCAAACGAGAACAGTCCAGGTTAAATGGTCACGTCGGAATCGTGCAGGTCGTATTGTCGGAATATGTTATGACCCACTTCTGGATCAACGACCTCAAGTTCCCTATCGACCCTGGAATCTTCCAGAATTTCATAAAAAGATTACGTCTATCCATTGGTCAAATATGGGGTAGCGACATGAGGCCATGAAATTAAAGCCGGTAAATAATTCTCAGCATTGAAGCAAGCAAGACAACTTAAGGAGTAACACCATGCCAGGTCCAGCCAGTCACATGTTTATAGCCGATAAAGTTGCTGATATGTTTGGGCCATTTGATGACAGAGAGATCAATAGGCTTACTTCTGGAGTAAATCAAAAATACTACAAGATGGGCTCAACTGGCCCAGATCTATTCTTCTTTGCACCCGATTATGAAATGATTCTGTATCCAAGTATTTTGTTGCCATTCGTACGCGATGTTGTGCAGCCGATACGAGATATATACGAAAATGTTATTGAACCTGTCGTTGACGTTATTAATGAAGTTGAAGAGGGCGTCGAGGTGGTTTTGGATGAGTTGACATGCAATGCAGTGTCAACTGTGACAGATCGTGTTGATGCCATAAATGAATCACTGGCCGGTATTCGGGATTCATTTATGGTTTATGTCTTTTCTGAAAGTTTCAATATGTTCGACTTGATGCGACCACCACTGCAGAACGGCGAGGATGAAAAAGAATGGTACTGGTTTGATATTTTGCATTACCGTCGAACCGGTGATTTTCTGCAGAAAATGTGGGACAAATCAACCACGGATGAACAAAAGGCCTATGTGCTCGGTTATGCCACACATGTTGCTGCTGATGTGAGTGGTCATCCGTATGTCAATCAAGCGGTTGGTGGACCTGCACGTGCGCATAATCAACGTCACCATTTTGTTGAGAATATTATGGATGTATGGTTCTACGATCAGGAGCTGTCGCCTTCAATTAATATTACAAATGCCAGGCTGCATCGACAACTTCCTCATGGCGAAGATCTCGATGATGAAGGTATTTTATTTGCCGTTTTAGATGGTACGGTTGAAATAAAAGACGATCTTCATGGCATCTTCACGATGGTCAATGAATCATTAGCTGACACATTTCCTCCTGATGAGCGTCCTGACCCTGCTGGGCGCCCTAACTTGCTAAATGGAATTACCTCGCCAGAAGATATCAATCTGGCTTATTGGTTGTTATTGGCCTCCATGAAGGTAAGTACTGACAGTTTCATTCCTCGCCCTGAAGAGCCTCTCGGAAGCGTTCTTGATGATATTGTTAATGCAGTTGAAGACTTTCTTGATAATGTTAGCAATCCACCTACACCACCGAGTGCGCCATCGGATACTTGTTTTGCCTTCTGGCGAGATGATTGTGATTTTTCACTTGATGCGCTGGAAGAATGGTTAGAGCATCTTTGGGACAGCATCGTCTATCTGGGTGAACTTATCGGCTGGGCTGCATCAGTACTAAAAGACCTTCTCGATATACTCATTTGTACCGTTACGGCTCCGTTAAAAGCCGCGGTGTCTTCTCTATTGTGGCTAATACAATCAGCATTGTATGCAATATTAGAAGAGATACGTGAAGCGCTAGTTTTGGCTGCCATCGTACACCCTCAGCCAGAATGGGTTACAAATAACCCAATTGCTCAGGAAATCGTTGAGCTGTCTAATCGCTCATGGATTGATGTGCGTGAGAGAATGTATCCGCGTCGTGCGCAGCCATCGAATGAACCATTCTTAGGTTACCCATCGACACCGGTGGAAAATGAACCAACAGTTCCCGGGCCATATCCTGCTGGCTCCACTCCAGCATCGATTCTAACAGGGATAGGTGGGGGAAATAATCCAGGTTTATATGAAAACTATACCGACTCAGAGTCTCCGGCTGTAACACGTAAAATTGAGTTCTCAACGATACAAGAAGAAACCATGCCTGCAATTCCACTGGCCATGGATATATTTAACGCTTTACGTGAGGATGGGAAAAAAATACCAGACTGGAATTTGGATGCTGATCGTGGTTACCACTATAAAAACTGGATAGCGGAATGGGATCGGTTACGTCATGATTTTGATCCAGACTCTACATCTATTGATGAAGAGTGGCATCAAGATTAAGTATTTTCATTCAATTATGTTCGACTTATTACACCGTATGGCATCGATTGATTCAGCTTTTAACAAACAGAAAATACTATCAACAGGTAAGACGGCTGGATGATTTGACAAAGCAGTATCAGACTTGAAGCAGGTATGCACTGGAGATTGTCATGAATGACTGGATAGAGGATCTGTTCAAAGAAATCATATGGGGGGCAATAGTCGAGCTCTACACCGACATCGCTACCTGGTCCGAGGAAAAGATCGAGACCGAGCTGAAAAAACTGAAAGATGAGGTTGGGAGCCCGAAGCCGCTTTCGTCCTCGCCGCTTGTGCGAGTCTCTGCTTACACAACGACGGCCGACCTTGACGTCGATCACATCACATTTCTCGTTCGTGGGCGCGTGCCGTTGTTCAAGGGAGTGGAATCGGTTTTCATGCGAGTGGAAGTGACAGTGTCTACCGACATTGATCTGTTAAGTGGCGACTGGCCCATTGAGATCGTCGACTGGCACACGATCATCGGTGATCTCAAGATCAGTAAGAAGAATGTCTTTAGCGCAAATCTTGGCTTTGGCTATGATGATGGCGTTTGGATGGGCCGCGGTGCACTCAAAATTCTACCCGCCGGTTTTGGCTTGGACGTCTATCTTGGCGGGTTGAGTGATCGCGGGGCTATGGTCGGTCTGAGCATCGATCTTCCGGCACCCATTCCGCTTGGCAGCAGTGGTCTTGGACTTGCCGGGATGGGTGGCGATTTTGCGTACAATTTCATTGCACGGTTGGAGGAAAGCGGCATTTCTGTGACCGACCCCACGGCTAAGCACTATGTTGATTGGGCGCGCAATGTTGAAGTATTAGACCGTTGGGAAGCGGGTCCAATCGACCAAACCGCCATTGGTATAGGAATCAATACGGATCTCATTACCTTGGCTGACAACGGTCATGTGATCAAGCTGGAGCCAATTGGTTTAGCCGTATTGACGCCAGGTCCAGTATTTATTCTGGGTGGTGTCGGAGTACTACTCAGTTCCGATAAGGCACGCATCGAAGGTTACGTTGTTGTTGATGTTGCCTCCAAATCCATGGCGCTGGGGCTTGGCGTACAGATAATGATTCCAAAGCCTAAATCCGGCAGCAGTTATAAGGAGGGCGAGAAGTATTTAGTCGAAGCTAAAGGCACTTTGGACGCTTTTTTCTCCTTCGAAAATCCCTCCACCTGGTTCGTTAATCTGGGGACGGAAGAGAAACAGATCTCCGCCAAGGTTATCTCGGATATTATCCGGGCAGAGCTCTATTTCATGATCAACCACTACCGCCTCGCCTTTGGGGCTGGTCTTTCGCTAGGGGGGAAATGGAAGTGGTGGATCATTACGCTCACTGCCAGGGTTGGAGCGGCTATTGCTGCGAAGATTGGATGGAATCCTGTGCTCCTGGAAGGGCTGTTTCGGATTTGGGGCGAACTGGGTCTCAAGGTATGGAAATTTGGGTTCATTCTGCGCGGATCTGCTGAAGTATTAGGTTACACGCCTGATCCCACCAAGCTGGATGTTACCTTTAAGTACAAACTGGACCTGCCCTGGCCAATCCCCGACATCAAGGGCGACAAGACCTTCACACTGGGTGATGAAACACCGGCCCCACCCGTTGTGTCAGCGCCCTTGTTGGCAGGTCTATCATCGATCGACGGTTCCACAACAAACGGCACGATGGTGCTGGGCCTACTGCATGTACTGAGTGGTCGCCAGTGGCAGCTCGATCCCGCCTCACGCGATTGTTGGCCGGACGTGGATATCGTTGTGCCTTTCAGTAGTCGTGTGATCGATAAGACGAGCAAAGTGGTCGGCTCGGCGGTGAGCGCACCAGTGGAGGGCGGTTACGTCGTCGAACACGAGTTGAAGGAATTGAAACTACTCGATGTTTCGGACGGCAGTCCTGGCGTTGCCGTGAGTGGATTACAGGGTGTTTGGGTAGCCGGTCCTGGCGGCGATACTGCCAGGCTGCATGTCTTGGGACAGGATCCCTTTTCGTGGGTCGTTCCTCACGGTGATACCTCAGAAGCGACCATCGAAACACCAGGGAAGACCGTCGAACAGCTATTCGGCTACGGCCCGGCGGAATCGTTTACTAAAGAGAAGCGGTTTGATGAGATGCTGGTGAGTCCACTTCGTAGAAAGGCTGAGCTCGTCACGTATTTCCAGCCTGCCATTACTACACGGGTTCTAAGCGCGAGGCGATTCAGGTTGCGTTTTCGTACGGTGGTGGATGAGCCCATACACGTCGACGAAGTTACCCTGTATTTGCTGAGCGCCGCGGGGCAGGAGCTTGTTGTTTCCACCAACCGTGGAAAGTTTTCCGCAGTTTCAAGTGGCCAAATCGTTTATGACTCCCTTCATGTCATTGCGGTGACCATCCCACTCTCCCCGGCGAGCGATCAAGTTGAAATTGAAAACGCGAGCGGCAAAGAACCACTACTGGTCTATGCAGTGCGGTATCAGGAGGCACGCCAGGCAAGTTGCAACTGGCAGTCGAAGACCGTGCTAAAGCCTGGCAAATACGAAATCAGTCTTGCTGGTGAGTCCATAGCCACGCATCCCAGCGGTGATTTGCCCACTAGCAAGAAGACTACCTGGAGCGTAAAGGACATTTTCAATGTTGACTATCCTGAAACGCTGCGTCCTTACATTCATTACACAAGCATCGGCGACAACCGTATCTTCTTTGATGAGAAGCATACCTGGAACCCGACGATGTACGGGTTTGGTTTCCCGATCTATCAGAAATACCAAGGAATGGTTCGATTTCTTGTGCCTTACCTGGACAAGATATTTTCCACGATAAAGTTTCGCCTGACTTACGAGACGGGTGAAACGATGGAGCAAATACTAACACCTGCACCTAACGGGAGTGGGGAGACCTATATGCTGGGATCTAGTCAGGAATGGATTCAAAGGCATTGCGGCGTTGTTGAGCCAGATGGGGAGATTGTCCTTTCAGGGCAATTTCCGAAATCTGGACCGGCGAGTGTTGCTCTTTCCTTTGATCATCCGGATGGTAAAGAGAGAAAGCTCGATGACTGGTCGTGTTACATCTCGCAATTTGATTTCTTCGCAGATCATCTGTCCTGGAACCACCAGTGCCTAACGGTAATTTACGGACCAAGTGGTCGCACCGAGCGTACGTGTTGTCTATCGTTAACCACCATCAAAGGCATTGATTCGTGGCGCCGGGGCAGGAAGGGAAACCGCATCGATCCCATTTTCATTGAAGAAGCTGGAACCAGGCCCTCAAGTATAGCGATTAGGCGTCATCCGCTGCTTGAGCGCGTCTATCCAGTAGAAATAGAAGAGCCATTTCCAGAGGAACTATCAACTCCTCCAGCCAGTTGGCGACTCTCAATTACAATGACAAACTGGTTGCGTGCATTGGATGGCGTTACCGGCTATCGCTTCTCGCGATTTGCCGATGCAACTGGCGTCCGCTTTAACGCGGGTGCGGGCGACGTACTAGATGGTATCAATGATACAGTAGATCAAACCACTGCCGAAGCCGTGGTCGATTCGCAAGGCCGACCTTTGGCTCTGTGGGTGCGTACGCCGGAACCTGTGGATTGGCGCCGGGTATCCATCCAGTTGCGAATCCAGCATGTTGAGCAATCCGGCGACTGTCCAACCGGCTACGAGAAGCGAAACCCTCTGGATCTCAGCATTGAGATACTGCCGAGTCCCGACGCATCTTCCGCATTTCTAGTCGGTTCTTTGGCGGGTCATCGCACTCGCTTGCCGCGTGGTGAGTACACGCTGACATTCACATTCGACACCAAACTGGCCTCGTTGCCGCAATTGCGGCCTACCTTGGCCGTAGGTAGTGTTCCAGAGCAAGTGAAGATGAAGTTTATCCAGCCCTCAGGTGAAAGATGGCCCTTACCCTCCACGGGCATTGAGATACCGGCACACTTGTTAGACCGCCTGACCTTACTCTATAAAATCGATTGGCCGATCATAGACCTTCTTCTAGATCCTCGTCTAACAGACGAGCGTTTTAAAGAACTGACAAAAACACTGCCTCCGGTTCAAAAACCGCAGGAAGAGCTTGTCCGACTAATGGATAGACTGGACGCAATTGATGAGCGACTCACTCAATTTGAGTCCAGCGAAGGTTACCACCTAACGAACGAGAAAAACTTCGATACTGATGACGCTGTAGAGCAGCAGTCCGTGAGTAAAAGTGAGCGCGAAGAAGGAGGTTCGGAATGAATTTACATTTGACAGGATTGGGTTGGTTGAACGAGGCGCCTAAAGGCAATCGGCTGCGCTGGTCATACCCTTTGCAGGGGCTCGAAAGCGAGGACCAATACCTGGGATTGCCGGAAATCGTGATTGTTGAGCGGGCCTGGATTGACGAAGATATCCCGAAGCAGTCTGATCTGAAACTTCTCAATCCATCTGCACCGCCTATGCCAATCGTGCCGTATTCATGGTGGGATTCACACGGCGATGTTTATCCCGGTGGGTTCTTACCAAAGACACACATGTTGCCGAAACCCGTGCAGGCTATTCGATTCACTTACCGTGGTGCATCAACCAGGTTGAGGGCTTTTGATAGGGTGAATGATGTGTTGGTGTGCGAACGCATGGTTAACGATGGCGAAGTCATCCATCTGGAAGCACCGGCCATTGATCAGCTTGAGATTCTGGCATGGGCACCTGTCTTGCAGAATCTTATGACCCTCGACCTGTTCGCTGACCGCGGGTTGAAATGGGAGACGATCGCTCAAATTCGAGTGAAAGACACCATCGGATTTGACCTGGACGAAGTAAGATTGCGTTATGATCAGCCGCCTACTCTGACGAATGCAGAATGGAAGGAGTTTGTCGAAGGCGCCACTCGGGGCCAACTCTCGAAGCCAGGTTCTGAAATACCTGGTGAACCGACAGATTGGGAAGCGTTTTCTGTTTTGATGGGACTCAGATGGGAACATGCATTGCTGTTCGGGCACGCTTTCTTTGATGGGCCTCGTAGCGATGTACCAGAGTATGATCAAGTCAACCATGACCTTCTTCTAACTGATGTACCACCTGGGCCTGTCGCATACCGCGTGCGCGATGCGAAGAGGCGGGTCGATCCCAGTAACATTATTGTGTGTCCACCATGGATTATCCCACCACTGTCAGCGCCAAGCCAGCCACAATATGAACACCCGGAGGTTCGCTTAACAAGCGACCCGGAAACCAACCAGCCCAGGTTTTCTGCCACCTATGGCATACGCTGGCAGCAATCGGATGTAAATGCACTAGGGGTTCTGATTCAAGAGGAAACGACCAAAAGCCCTGCGATCGAATCCTCGTCAAGTAGCGAAACTTACGAAAGTCGGACTCGATTTCCCGAAGATCCTGTGCTTGAAGGCGCCCTGGCACGTTCGCGTTACGTTCCCTTTCATGATGTGGAGATGCGTTGTCATGCTAAAGCAACCGATGGATGGGATCGCGTAAGTGCCTACTCGCCCTGGACGCCGACAACATCGCTTTTCTTCGAACATGCGGCGCCAGCTCCCAACTTCACTGCCGCCCGCTATGCTGGAACCGGTGATGTCCGGCTCACGCGGCAAACGAACGATCCGAATTTTCCTGATTGGCAGCCAGATCTGGTAATCGAGAACGATCCGTTGGCAAAGCTCTTTGTCTACCGGCGTAAGTCTGGCGCAGCGGGACAACCGGCTGTCCAATCTGTTAGTGTGTCAGCGCCTGTCTGGGTCAAAGACAAACAGTATCGGACAACGGTTTCGGGAGTGGGTGCACTATCGAATTTTCTGAACGGTAGCCTCATTGTTTCCCCCTTTCAGACGACGATCAGATCTATCGCCGGTAATGACATCCATTTTGAGGTCGCCGATGGAACGAGCGTCTTGTTCAGTTCAGGTCCTGCACAACTCCAGCAGGATCCGAATGACCCGGCGCTGTGGACCAAGGTTGCCGAGTTCAATCCCATCGCTCTGCCCGATGAACTCGTCTTTCCGGATCCTGTGCCTGGACCATCGGGTGTGGCGGACGTGCTGTCCTACCAGGCCAGGCTCTCTTATCTGGGACAGTTAGGTCCCGTTAGCAATACCGTGCAAGCCGTACGTATTCCGCCTGTACCTATCGTACCGTCACCATTCACAATAGAAACGCTAGGCATTGATTTCTATAATCGCACGATGATCAGGATACGCTTCACAAATCCTGTGAGCGGTGGGCTCTACACCGTTTGGTCTGCCAACGGCGCACTCACATCATCCCAATTTGGCGGAAAAGGCGTTCCCGGTGAACAACGGGCTCAGACGGCTTACAAAAACCAATACTTGTTTGATGTGCTTACAATTCCGCTACCACAAGCCGTCAGCCGGACAGTCACCATTGGCGTACAACAAGTCAATGAAGGCGAGGGACAGAGCGCCTTTGAAACAGTTCAGTACACATTGCCAGCGTTGATACCATGATGGAAAGCACGTGTGGTCAGGAACCAATGGGACCAGACTCACTGCTGTCCCACTTAGGAGTCAATAAAAAGGGCGTTTATTTTGCCTATATTCTTGTACAAAGTTAGGAGCAACGCTATGCCAAAAGAAACTAGATCCAAGCAGTATAAATATCTCTTCTTGTTGAATGGTAATACGCCGGAGGCGGCAAAGGTCGCAACGGACTATCTGCGGGAGGTCGGTGCAAAGATTCTAGAGCGGCATGGTGATGTCGCCATGGTCGCGCTTGCCAGTGAGGAGCAGGTGGATGCTGCTTACCAGAGCAAGTTGTTTTCGGCGATCACGCGGGGCGCGATGAAGCGAGAGCACATCGAGAAGCTCGACACCGAACAGAAGGATATTGCCTCCCTTTGGAGTTACATTCACAGTCGAAAATACAATCGAATCCGCAAGGACGTGGAACAGCGGGGCAAGTCTTGGAGCGATCCCAAGTTCGAGGCGCCCGGCCCACAGACGCTGGTTTCACCCGAAGACTTCAAGGAAGCGCTGAAAGAGAAACTGGGGATAGACGAAAAAGAGCTGCGTGCCAAGTACAAGAAACGCAAGCGAAAACCAGTCCGGTTAACCGGCAAGTCATTTGTTGACTATGAACGTAAGTTAGAGAAAGCGTACAAAGACCCAACCATCGCCTACCACCTAGCGCGTGTGGCCTGGCACCTAGAGCCAATCTATTACGAGGTGCTGCTCAAACTTCCGCTTGATTTTATCCGTGTTTTTTTAGTCGAACTGGCCTGCTGGGAGATGAGAGGTGAGATCTCGGTGGGTGTGGTCTTCGTGGAGTCATCGAGTAGCAGTGGCCCCAGATTCACCTCCTCTGAAAGAAACACATTGCGCGCCCGGATTTCGGATGGCCTGAGTTGGCTGGCCAGTGAAGCGCCAACCAACGCCCAACTGACGTGGGTGTACGACTGGCAGTTTGTGAAAATCAATGTGGCGAACGGGAACAACTCCAGCAACGAGTCGTACTGGCGCGACCCGGCAATGGGACAAGTGACGTACAACGGAAATACCTATAGCCAGACATGGGGGGCGGTTGCGGATTACCGGGAAGACATGCGACAGCGCAACTGGTCGCAACATGCGATCGTTATTTTTGTTACGCCGTATGGAAACAGCTGGCATGCCTATGCCAGTGGCGGGCGGGTGACCCTGGCCGAGCGTAACAACTGGGGTGGTTGGGGAATCAATACCGTTGACGAGATCACAGCACACGAGGCCTGTCATTTATTTGGTGCTGCGGACGAATATACCGGCAGTGGAACGCCGTGCTCAAGCTGTGGCACTGTGCATGGCTGCGACAGCATTCCGAACGGCAACTGCGGCGCCTGCGCCAGTCCGCTTCAGGACTGTGTGATGGACGGAAACAGCCCGCGCCTGTGTGCCTATACCCAGGGTCAAATCGGCTGGGCGGATCTGTTTGTCGAGTTGACCACGGCCGATGTGATGTGGGCGGGTACCGACGATACGGTCTGGCTGGACATCGGTGACCGGACATTCGAACTGGATACTAGCAATCACAATGACCGGGAACGAAACAACGTGGAGGGATATGCAATCGTTGCCCCGGGTCTTAACCAATCCGATATTAAGCGCGTAGGCATACGCAAATCATCTGACGGGTTTGCAGGTGGCTGGAAACTTGAGCGCGTGCGTCTGTGGCATCAAGGGACGCTCGTTTGCGACGCGAACAATATCAACCAATGGCTAGAAGATGAATACCTCTGGTGGGCTTCCACGTCGTGTGGCGCATCCTCTACGATTGTTAACAAGCTTCGCGTCAAGGTCACTACCGCGAATGTAGGGTGGGCCGGTACAGATGATGATGTCCGCATCTATTTAGGTGGACGCAGCTGGAATCTTGACAATCCCGATCGTAACGACTTTGAGCGTGGTAATACCGATACATTTGATCTTGATCCGGGTACCGGCTTGTACCAATCCATGATCAGCTCGATCAGGATCCACAAATCCCCGGACGGAATTGCCGGGGGCTGGAAGCTCAAAGGCCTGCAAATCTATGTCAACGGCAGCAGGATCTACAACAATCAAAGCATCAATAAGTGGCTGGAAGATAGTGACCGTGATTGGTATGGGACGGTCTGACTGTTTGCGGACGGAATAGGGGGCGGGCCATGGTTTCTTGATTTGTGATCCTATATAGACGCAACAGTTGCAGGGGTACTGTCAACTTAAGCCCAGATCAGGCAGGCTAACCAGATGAATACGAAGAAAAACATCTATCATGGTTACCGCTTTCCAGCCGAAGTCATCAGTCACACAGTGTGGCTCTACCATCTTTTCTGTTTGAGTCTTCGAGATATCGAAGATCTTTTGGCAGAACGCGGTATCGAGGTTTCTTACGAGTCCATTCGAAACTGGTGTAATCGG
>Ga0209013_10002374_pt1 | contig 17087 bp, 13 predicted proteins | sample Cruoilmetagenom2_FD_187291 | JGI IMG/M metagenome (GOLD analysis project Ga0209013, IMG submission 187291) | Oil polluted marine microbial communities from Coal Oil Point, Santa Barbara, California, USA - Sample 2 (SPAdes) (version 2) | ecosystem: Environmental > Aquatic > Marine > Oil seeps ...
CCCTGGACTCGTCGCCGGTGAGAGCGACGATCTCGATCTCACCGAAGAGGAGCTTCGGGAACAAGCCGGGACGGTCGAAGGTCTCGAACTCCTCGGCGATGGAGGACTGACGACCCGACTGTGGCGGAAGCCGGCGATCGCCGTTCTCGCCGTCGATGCGCCACCGATCAGCCACGCGATCAATCAACTCGTACCGGTCGCTCGGGCCAAGATCTCGATGCGGATTTCCCCCGGACAGGATCCACAGGCAGCACTCGATGCCCTCATCACGCACCTCAAGGGTGCGGTGCCATGGGGTGCGGAGATCATCATCACGCCGGGAGCACTCGGAGAGGCATTCGATCTCGACACCACCAACGAAGCGTCCAGGGCATTCAAGGAAGCATTCCGCATCGCCTACGGCAACGAGACGGCCGAGATCGGTGTTGGTGGGTCGATCCCGTTCGTCGCCGCGTTCGAGGAGGCCTACCCGGATGCGTCCATTCTCTTGACCGGTGTCATGGATCCGGGCAGCCGCATCCACGGTCCCAACGAGAGCTTGAGCCTGCGCGACCTCGAACAGGGCACCGTCGGCGAAGCGATCGCATTGCGGATGCTTGTCGATTGATCGGCATCGAGGGGACCGCCGTACGCTTCACCCATGGACCGTCGGTCGCTGATCATCTTCATCTTCATCGCCGCTGTCGCGATTGCGACGGCGCTGGCATTGGTCGCGGCCCGCGACGAACCGCCAGTTGAGGCCGCCCCGTCAACGTCTGAAGCGGTCCCGGACCCCGCAACAAGCGGCCCGATATCGACGCATCCGGAAACAACCGTGTCCACGACAACGCCTGCGCCCACAACAACGACGACACCGGGCGTGACCCTCGCTCCGGGGGCAACGGCATGCGACCCGTACGAAACCATCGACGTGGTCGGCACTGTCGCATCCCCCGATCTCGTCGAGGCTTCCGGCATGGCGGCAAGCCGCACCCATCCGGGAGTGCTGTGGGCACACAATGATTCGCGTGACGGTGCGAGGGTCTACGCTCTGGGCCCCGACGGTGCAGATCTCGGCGGGTTCGACATCACCGGCGCTCTCGCCTTCGACTGGGAGGACATGGCGGCCGGTCCCGGGTCGGATCCGGATCAATCGATGCTCTTCTTCGGCGACATCGGCGACAATTTCTCCATTCGTAGTGGCCGGATCACCGTGTATCGCGTCCCCGAACCGGACCCGAGCACTATCGATGGATCGATCGAAGGCGCAGTTCCGCTGGAGTATCAGTACCCGGACGGCGTATACAACGCGGAAGCCCTGTTCGTCGCAGACGGATCCATCTTCTTCGTCACGAAGGATCGTGACGAGGCCCGTGTCTACCGAGGCGACGCCACCGGAGACGGATCGACGGTCGAGATCCTGGAATTGGCGACGATCCTCTCGCTGGGTGCAGAGGTCAGCGGTGCCGACCTGTCATGGGACGGTTCCACCATCGTGTTCCGCGGATACCAGACGGTATGGATGTGGCACCGACCGCCCGGGACACAGATCGTTGAGGCCCTCGCTGGAGAGCCATGCACTGCATCGTCTCCGGATGAGGTGCAGGGCGAGTCGATCGCATTCCTCTCCGACGGGTCGTACGCGACCGTCAGCGAGGGTTCGCATCCCGATGTGCACGTCGTAGCACCCACAAGCTGAGTTTCCTGCAACGGTGAGCGACTCAGCTCTTCACTTATCGCGCGGCCGAGCCGATAGGTTCTGATGCAGCCAGCGGCTCTTCGCATGCCGACAAACATCCAAAAACGCCTGATCAGTCTCGTGGCCTTGCTTTCCGGCATGGCTTCCGGTGCGTACTTCATCATCGGCTGGCTCACCGGAGAGACGGCGCTGATGATTGGGGCAGTTGGACCCGCCTTCGTCTCGATCGTTGCCATCGTCTTCCTCCGATTGGCCTATGAACGAATTCTGACACTGCTCATCGTCACCTCCATCGTCATCATCATCGAAGATCGTCTTCTCGGCATCGAGGACATCGCACACGCTGCCATTGTCCCTCTCACGATCATCGGAATCACCGGAGCGTTCTTCGTCTCAAGACGCTTCATGATCCCGTATGTCGCCGTGTTTGCCGTCGGCGTGTTCTTCTCCCGCCTCCACTTGTTCGGAGATGAGGCCCACTACCTACAAGCAACGATCGCCGCTGGTTCGGTGGTGTTTGGTGCCGGACTCATGTCGTGGATCAGAAGGGAGTTCGAGCGGCGCGAAGAACGGCACCACAGCCTCTTCCAGCACGCTCCGGTCTCCCTGTGGAGCGAGGACTTCTCCGGAGTCGGTGATGCACTCCGGACCCTCACCGACAGTGGCATTGCCGACATCGAGGAGTACCTCACGTCACATCCGGAGGAAGTACGGCGCCTGGCAGCACTCGTCCAGATCACCGACGTCAACGACGCCACGGTCCTCCTGACCGAAGCCCCAGATCGGGATCTCCTGCTCGGCAACTTCAGCATGGACACGTTCTCACGCGGAGCTCTCGAGTCCTTCATCGCACAGTTCGCGGGCATAGCGAACGACGCTGAGAGAGTGACCACTGAACTCGAGGGCGGCCTCACATTCACCGGACAACCCATCGAGGCCCTCATCGTCTGGAGCGCTCCACGGGTTGGCGGCGTGCTCGACCTCTCCAACGTCACGGTTGCGATGGTCGACGTCACCCGGCAGCGGGAAGCCGAACGAAGACTCCATGATCTCATCCGCTCCAAGGACCAGTTCGTTGCGACGATCTCCCATGAACTCAGAACGCCCCTCACCGCCGTTGTTGGGATCGCAGAAGAGTTGCGTGACTCGAACGGCTCCATAGACAACGACGAACGACAGGAACTCCTCGGACTCGTCGCCGACCAAGGTCTCGAGGTTTCGCGTATCGTCGACGATCTCCTCATCGTTGCCCGCTCCGACGCAGGCAATCTCATCGTCAACAGCCGACCCGTCGATCTCGGGACCGAGGCCACCAAGGTCGCACATGCGATCGACCCATCCATCAGAGTCGAGACGAATGGATCGCATCTGGTCGTGGCGGATCCCCAGCGCGTACGGCAGATCATCCGCAACTTGATCACGAACGCACAGCGCTACGGCGGTCCGGCGATCCGCATCGTCGCTGGAAACGAAGGCGCCCGAGGATTCCTCGAGGTCCGAGACAATGGCGAGCCACTGTCACCCGCGGGACGATCCGAGATCTTCGAGCCGTACACACGAGCCGGACAACGCGTCGGAGTGACGGCGTCGGTCGGTCTCGGCCTCACGGTATCCCGTCGGCTCGCCCGTCACATGGGTGGAGACCTTGTCTACGCCCACGACGGAACCGAAACCATCTTCTTGCTCACACTCGCGACGAGCGACCGTACCGTCACGGTCTCCTAGCGTTCTCTCAGCTCAGTCTCCGGCCGAGCGATAGGGCAAGTACACGGGATCCCACATCTCAGCGTCGATTGCCTCCTCGAGGTTGTCGACGGGTTCGGCGACTCCTTCCTCGATCGCTTCCTGTCCGACAGCGATGGCGACGGCACGTGACACTGCCCGAACATCCTGGATGTTCGGATACAACTGCCCGGCAGCGACCAGGTCTTCACCCGTCTGATCAGCGAGGGCGTAGGCAGCCGCCAGGAACATTCGATCCGTGACCTCCTTGGCCCGCACCGTCACCACGCCGAGGCCCATGCCGGGGAAGATGAAGACGTTGTTGGCCTGGCCCACCCGGTGCGTGACTCCCTCATACTCGACGGGTGAAAACGGACTCCCGGTCGCGACAATGGCCCGTCCCTCAGTCCATGTGAGAGCCGCTTTCGGTGTCACCTCGGTGTTGGCGGTCGGGTTCGACAACGGCAGGATGATCGGCTCATCCGTGTGGACCGCCATCTCCCGAATGCACTCCTCGTCGAAGAGGCCAGCGGTCCCCGACACTCCGATGAGGACAGTGGGCTTGACGTATCGGATCACCTCAGCAAGCGATGGGAGACCGGCCTCGGTCTCCCACTCTGAGATTTCACCGACCGGCGTCGCGAGTCGTCGCTTCACTTCGGTCAGGTTCCGACGATCGTCGACCACGAGTCCGCGACTATCAAGCACGTACTGACGATGTCTGGCCTCATCGAGGTCAAGTCCCGCGTCTGCCATCGCGTGTGCGATCTGCTCACGAATCCCGTACCCGGCCGACCCTGCTCCGGCGATCACAACACGATGATCAGCAAGGGAGCCGCCCACTCGCCGAGTCGCTGCGATGAGTCCACTGACAACCATCGCGGCCGTTCCCTGGATGTCGTCGTTGAACGAGGGGAGGAAGCGCCGGTACATCTCGAGATTGTGGAACGACGTGATGTTCGCGAAATCCTCCCATTGGAGCAAGGCGTCGGGGAAGACCTCCTTGACCGCATACACGAACTCGCTGATCAACTCGTCATATGCCTCGCCGCGCAGTCGTGTCTCGCGATATCCGAGATAGAGGGGATCCTCGAGGAGTTCGGCGTTGTTCGTACCGACATCGATTGAGATGGGGATACAGCGAGCCGGGCTGATTCCGGCTGCGGCCGTATACAGCGCCAACTTCCCGATCGGGATACCAAGACCGCCCGCACCCTGATCCCCGATACCGAGAATGCGCTCGTTATCGGTGACCACGATCACAGGTGGTTGCTCCGCCGTGCTGGCGAGAAGCACATCAGCGATGCGTCCACGATCGCGTGGCGTGATATAGATGCCGGTTGCCGCCCGGTACAGCCGGCTCCAGTGCTTGCACGTTGACGCGACGGTCGGCGTGTAGATGATCGGAACGGTCTCCTCGAGGTTGTCCATGATGAACCGGTAGAACAGCACCTCATTGCGGTCCATGAGGCTGCTCAGGTAGATGTTCCTGTCGAGGTCCGTCGCTTTCGCATCCATCTGGGTGCGGACCCGTGTGAGTTGCTCGTCGATTGTGGGGATGTGATCCGGAAGGAGGCCCCGCAAACCGAAGGCTCTGCGCTCGTCCCGCGTGAAGGCGGCCCCTTTGTTCAGGAAGGCGTCGTGGAGGAGAGCCGCCCCACGTTTCTTCACCGGCAGATATCGTTCACCTGTCTCATGATCAATGAGTGGCCGGTGAGTCATCAGTTCCTCCTGAATCGACGCGCCTGTTGGACGTCACATAACGAGGCAGCATATTCGCTGTGAGCAATTTCACGAAGGGCCGTTTGGCCGGTTCGAGCGACACGGCAACCGGGCCGGCATCGGTTACCGTTCAACCCATGTCCCACTTCAGGAGATGGCTCTCCGATCTACTCGCCCGACGCGGCACAACGGCATTCCTCTTAGCCGCACTGATCCTCGGCGTTCTGGTCGGCCTCGGTGGTGCCGCCCTGGTTTGGGCGATCGAGTTCTCACACGACGCATTCGGCGCTCTCGACAGTGCCCTCGGGTGGGGAAAGTGGTTCATACTCGTTGCGATCCCGATTGCGTTCGTCATCTCTTGGGGGCTCGACCGCAAGTTCGGACCGGGTGTTGCCAGCGGTGGCGTGACCGAGGCGATGGTGGGAGTGGGCCTTCACGGCGGGTATCTCCCCACGAGGCTGATTCCCGCGAAGATCATCGCCACAGCGGCGACTCTGGGAGCCGGAGGTTCGGGAGGGCGAGAGGGACCGATCGCACTCATCGGTGCGGCCATCGGTTCGTCGTTCTCCCGGTACACAGGATTCGGTCAGGATCATGTCAGGAGCCTTGTTGCCGCCGGTGCAGGGGCGGGCATCGGCGCCTCATTCAACGCTCCGATCGCCGGGATGCTGTTCGCGATGGAGGTGATCCTCCGCTCCTTCTCCGTCCGCCACCTCAATGCGATCGTCATCACGTCGGTGATCGCAGCGGTAACGACCCACCTGCTCGTCGGAGAAGAGCAGCTCCTCACATCGCCTCCCCACGAACTCTCCGATCCCCGGCAACTCATCCTGTACGTCGGCCTGGTGTTGGTCGCCGTTCTCTTTGGTGTGTTGTTCCTTCGGATCCTCGCAATCTCAAGTGGATATCGGCTGCCACACAACCTCCCGGGGTGGCTCATCCCGGTCGTTGGCGGTCTTGCGGTGGCGGCAATGGGTCTCGCCGAGCCACGCATCCTCGGTACGGGCCAGACCTTTCTGTCGGGCCTTCTTGCAGCCACGTCCGACACGGAGCTCGTCTGGGGATCTCTCTTCCTGCTTGCTGCTGTCAAGATCGTTGCCACGTCACTCACCCGAGCGGGTGGGGGATCCGTCGGCACATTCATGGCGGCGCTCTTCATCGGTGGTTCGATCGGAGCGGGGTTCGCCACGCTCGTCGATCCTGTCTGGTCGCTCTCCGAGATCGATCCGGGAGCATTCGCCGTGGTGGGAATGGCAGCGACGTTTGCTGCCGTCGCCAGGGCTCCACTCACCTCGGTCATCATTGTTTTTGAAATTACCGGCGACTACGGCCTTGTTCTCCCGCTGATGCTCGGTGCGGCGCTCGCGACGTACCTCGGGGAACGTCTCCACACCGACTCTGCCTATACGCTTGCGCTGACCCGTGCCGGCATCCACTTGCCCACGATGCAGGACATCGACCTCCTCGACACTGTCAACGTCTCCGATGTCATGGCTGACGTTGATGAGGCCGCGACACCATCGATGACCGTCGACGAGGTCATCGAACTGTTCGACCGACACCACCATCACGGTCTTCCGGTCATCGAGGATGACCAGCTGATCGGCGTTGTCAGCCTCAGTGACGTGACAAACGTCGAAGACGGTTCCGGCCTCACCGTGGCCGAAGTCATGACCCGAAATCCGATCACCGTGACCCAGGAACTGCCGGTATCTGCAGCGCTCGCCCGGATGGCGTCCTTCGGACTCGGTCGGCTCCCCGTCATCGATGACGCCAACCCGACCCGAGTCATCGGCATGTTCCGACGGGAGTCCGTCGTTCGTGCGTATCACCACGCCCTGGGGACAGCAACCGGCCGGGAGTTGTATCGAGAACGCGTCCGTCTCAGGTCCCAACCGGGTACGTCGTTCTTCGAAGCCCCCATTGTGAGGGCATCGCCAATCGCCACCGAGAGCGTCAAGGACGTCCCGTGGCCTGACGGGGCGATCCTCGTCTCGATCCGCCGCGATACGAGCGTGCTGATCCCCCACGGGAACACGCGAATCGAACCGGGCGACAAGCTGACATTCTTCGGCACTGGAGCTGCGCGCGTCGATGTGGGCCATCTGATGGAGCCCACCGACCAGCCCACCGGCGACTGGCGGAGGAACCATTAGGTTGGCGCTGTTCAACGGAGCCGATACCTTTACGCCATGACCGATCGACCCATCGTCCCCGTCATTCTCTCCGGAGGCGCCGGAAGCCGCCTATGGCCGGCGTCGCGGAGCAGACAACCGAAACAGCTGCTCTCGCTCGTCGAGAAGCGGACCATGCTCTTGATGACGATCCAGCGCACGGACGCAGTACAAGCTGCACAGGAACCGTTGATCGTGTGCAACGAGGACCAACGCGTAGGCATCGAGATCGAACTCGCGAAATCGGGATATCCCGACGCCGGGCTCATCCTCGAACCGATCGGCAGGAACACAGCGCCGGCAACCGCCGTGGCCGCTCTTCAGCTCACAGCAGACGACGACGATCCGATCCTGTTCGTGATGCCCGCTGACCACGTGATCAGAAACGAGCAGGCCTTCAGCGACGCCGTGGATCTCGCCGCCGAATTTGCCGAACACGGATATCTCCTGACGTTCGGAATCGATCCGACGGGTCCGGAGACCGGATACGGCTACATCAGATTCGGTGACCGGCTCTCTGATGGCGTCCGGGTCGTCGAAGACTTCCGGGAGAAACCGGATGCAGCCACTGCCGAGGAGTACATCTCGAGCGGCCGCTATCTGTGGAACAGCGGCATCTTCATGTTCCGAGCATCAACGTTCCTCGCCGAACTCGAGGTGCACGCACCCGATGTGCTCCATGCTGCCCGGGCGGCGCTCGCCGGAGCTGAGCTTGACGGTTCAGCAACACGCCTCGATGAAGCCGCGTTCGCTTCGGCGCCATCGATCTCGATCGACTACGCAGTCATGGAACACACAACCTCCGCAGCCGTCGTCCCGATCCACACGGGTTGGAGCGATGTCGGCTCCTGGACCGCTCTGTGGGAGCTCGGTCAACACGACGACAACGGAAACCTAATCACTGGAGACGTCGAGACCATCGACGTGCAGAACAGCTACGTGAGAAGTAGCGGCCGTCTCATCGCCGCGATCGGACTCGACAACGTGGCGATCGTCGACACGCCGGATGCCACACTTGTGAGCCGTCTTGATCGCTCCCAGGATGTGAAAGCGATCGTCGATCGACTCAAAGCTCAAGGTAGGGGTGAGATTCACACCGACGGGTCCGAGATTCGATCGTGGGGCAGGTTCGAGACCCTCGACTCGGGGGCTGACTACCGGATCCTTCGCTTACGCATCGAACCCGGTGCAACGATGCCGGGCCAGATTCACGAGAGGCGCACCGAACACTGGGTCGTCCTCCGAGGGGAGGCACGCGTGCACGTCGGTGATGCCACTCGCTCAATCACCAAGGGCGAATCGGTGATCATCCCTGCCGGCGAGGCCCACAAGATCGAGAATGCCTCAGACGTTGAAACCCTCGAGATCGTCAAGATCAACACGACAGAACATGTTGCGGAGGAGAAGAAATGACCGTGCCCCTCATCATCATCATCGTGATCGTGGTCATCGGTGGCACGATCATGCTCTCGCGTTCAGGGAGTCAGCGTAAGAAGGAAGCGATCGCCGATCTTCAACGCGAGAGGGACTCCCTTCACACCCCGGACATCATCGAACTCGTGAATCAGGAAGTCCATGAATCCGGTATCTCCGACGTCCCAGGAGCCGAAGGCATCGACCCCGTCATCCTCCTGAAGGTGTGGAAGCGAGACCGCGACGACTGTGCGGAAGGCGAAGGCAGCTTCGTTGTAGTGGACGGAGTCGAACCGTCAGCTGCAACGGAAGCCGATGTGACGTTCGACTGCACGGAGTAGCTCAGTAGACCAGAGCCGATCTACTTGCTGCTGATCTACTGATCTACTACTCCAAGCTGATCCAGCAAGAACGCCAGCACGAACGCTTCATCCTTCCACACGTCATAGCGACCGGATCGGGCGAAGTGGCCGGCACCCATCTCGGTCTTCAACAGGATGGGACGATCCCCGACTGCCGTCGTGCGCAGCTTCGCTGTCCACTTCGCAGGCTCCCAATACTGCACCCTCGGATCATTCAACCCGCCGGTGATCAGCATCGACGGGTACTCGACGGCCTCGAGGTTCTCGTACGGCGTGTACGCCCGCAGCCATCCGTACTCCTCGTCGACGTTCGGGTTCCCCCACTCATCCCACTCAACAACAGTGAGCGGCAACGATTCGTCGAGCATCGTATTCACGACGTCAACGAACGGAACTTCAGCAACGACAACCCTGAAACAACTTGGGTCCAGATTGACCGCTGCACCGACCGTGAGACCCCCTGCACTCGCTCCGCGCACGGCGACTCTTCCGGGGTCTCCGTAGCCGGCCTCGGTGAGATGTCGGGATGCGTCGATCAAGTCGGTGAACGTGTTCATCTTGTCAGCGAGCTTGCCCTGCTGATACCACAACTTTCCCATCTCCCCGCCGCCGCGCACGTGAGCGATCGCATAGACGACACCGCGATCGAGCAGACTCAGCCGGGGGATGGAGAACCGCGCCGGCATCGAGATTTCATACGCCCCGTAGGCGTAGACAACGAGGGGTGCCGTCCCGTCGATCAGCGTATCGCCTCGGTACACGATCGAGACTGGAACGAGGGCGCCATCTCGAGCACGGACCCACTCCCTTCGTGTCGTGTAGTCACCTGGGGCATAGCCGCCGAGGACCTCCCGCTGTTTCAGGAGCGTCCGTTGCCCAGAAGCGACATCATGGTCGTAGACCGACGACGGTGTTACCGGGGACTCGAAGCCGTAGCGCAGCAGGCTCGTCTCGAACTCGTAGTTGGTACCGGGTCCGAGTTCGTAGACGGATTCATCGATCTTGAGATACGACGCGGCTCCTCCGACCGGGTCGACGATCAATGCAGCAGGCAGGCCCTCGTGGCGTCCCCAGACGACCACGTGACCTGCGAAGCAGTCGGGATACTCGAGTTTCGAGCCCGGAGCGTGTGCAACGACTTCGGTCTTCTCACCCCCGGCAACCGGCACACGGAGAAGCCGTCCGTCGAGCGCCCCCTCGTTCGTAACGATCCAGAACTCGTCACCGCGATGGTCAACGGCGTACTCGACACCCTCAACCCGTGGCATGACGGCGACTGGTTCCGCCTCCGGATCATCTGCCGGCACGTACCGTGCGTCACTTGTGATGGCGGACTCCGTCACGATGAAGATGAATTCACCGCTGCGAGATCGCTGAACGGACAGGTAGTAGCGGTCGTCATCCTCCTGGAACACGAGGGCATCGCTCGACGCCTCGCTTCCGAGCCGGTGCCGCCAGACCTGCCATGGACGCATCGCATCGTCGGTCACGGTGTAGAAGTAGTGGAGCGAGTCGGATGCCCACGCCGCTCCGTAGTAGGTGTTCGGGATCTCGTCGTCGAAGTCCCTCCCGGTTGCGGCATCTCGGAACCCGGTCGTATACCGTTCTCCTCCGTCCGTGTCCACGCTGTAGCCGATGATGTCGGCGTTGGGACTCACCGAGAAGTTCGCCAGCCTGAAATAGTCGTGTCCTTCTGCTGTCGTGTTCTCGTCGAGCAACACGGTCTCAGTGCCGTTCGGCCCGCCCGCCATCCGAACCCAGATCCGATACGGACGCCCCTCCTCGGTACGGGTCGAGTACCAGAAATCACCACGCTGCGCCGGGACCGCAAGGTCGGTCTCCTGGGTTCGTTCCTTGACCTCATCGAAAATCCGCTCTCGAAGAGACGCGAGATGATCGGTCATCGCTTCGGTGTAGGCATTCTCCGCCTCGAGGTAGGTAATCACCTCGGGATCATCCCGATCCTTCATCCAGGAGTAGTCATCGATGACGGTCTCCCCATAGAGTCGGCGTTCGGAGGGTCGGCGTTGTGCGATCGGTGCGTCCATGAGGCACGACCCTACCGGCGGCTCCGCCGCAGTACTGAGTACTCAGTACCCAGTACTCAGTACCTGCCAAGACGTCCCCGGGTTGTCGTCCCTTGCGGCACTAGCCTCGACACCCATGAACGTCGTTGCCGTTTTTGGTGCATCTTCTCCCGTCGCCGGTGACCCGGTCTACGACGACGGGGTACGCTGCGGACGCCTCCTTGCGGAAGCCGGATACGCGGTCGCGACCGGTGGCTACGCCGGATTGATGGAGGCCGTCTCACTCGGTGCCGCTGAGGCAGGAGGGCACGTCATCGGGGTCACCGTCCCCGAGGTCTTCCCCGAACGCTCCGGAGGCAACATTCACCTCACAGAAGAAACAAGGACGGCGTCCCTGCTCGAGAGAATCCACGAGATGGTGGACCTCTCGGTCGCATCGATCGCACTCCCCGGCTCTCTCGGAACGGCGACGGAGCTCCTCGTCGCGTGGAACCTCGCATACGTGGCACGCTTCGCCGACGCCACGCCGAAACCCGTCGTTGCCGTTGGACACCAATGGGAACGCCTCGTCCCTCTCCTCACCGAGGAACTCCAGACCGACGGGACCCTGGTGACGGTGGTCGACACGGTCGAAGAAGCCGTGCAGGTCGTATCCGCAATCTCACGCAGTCAATGATCGACCTGCAGGATCTGACAAAGGTCTTTCCCGGCACGCCGGCGCCCGCTGTAGATCGGCTCAGTCTCCACATCGAACGCGGGGAGATTGCCGTGTTCGTCGGACCATCCGGGTGCGGAAAGACAACGACGCTGAAGATGATCAACCGACTCATCGAGCCGACCTCGGGCACGGTCCGAGTCGATGGTCGCTCTGCCGAGTCGATGCCCGCCCATGAGCTCAGACGCGGCATCGGCTACGTGATCCAACAGATCGGGCTCTTCCCTCACCGGACCATCCGCCAGAACATTGCCACCGTTCCTGGTCTCCTCAGATGGGACAAAGCACAAATCGCCGAGCGAGTCGACGAACTCGCCGAACTCGTCGCTCTTGACCCCGACATGCTCGACCGGTACCCGGCCGAACTCTCGGGTGGCCAACGCCAACGCGTCGGCGTGGCGCGTGCGCTTGCAGCTGACCCTCCAGTTCTCCTCATGGACGAACCGTTCGGTGCCGTCGACCCGATCGTGCGAGCCCATCTGCAAGATGAACTCCTCAGCCTCCAGCAGCGCCTGCGCAAGACGATCGCTCTGGTGACTCATGACATCGACGAGGCCATCAAGTTGGGTGATCGCGTCGCCATCCTCAGCGAGGGTGGCCATCTCGAGCAGTACGGATCCCCCTCCGACATCCTGCGCGACCCGGCGAACGCCTTCGTCGCTGACTTCCTTGGCACCGACCGCGGAATCAAGCGCCTTTCGCTGATTCCGATCTCCGCTCTCGACCTCGAGGCGGGTCCCGTGGTCGAGCGCTCGGCGACCCATGCCGAGGCTACAGCGGTCGCTCTCGAGTACGGCACCGACTGGATCGCATTGCGGGACAGAAGCAGCGTGGACGGCTGGATTCGGATCGCCGACGTTCCGAGCGACGGCCCGGCGAGCGTCAACCCGGAACCGTTCCAGACACGACTCACGAGGGAATCCACGCTCAAGGAAGCACTCGACGCGATCGTGTCATCTCACACGTCCGTCGCCGCGGTGTTCGAAGGTACTGAACTCATCGGCATGATCACGGCCGAGGCCGTCAGCCGCGAGATCCTCAGGTGATCCTCTTCATGCAGGCCGCCGGCGGGTTCTTCTCATGGGAGTGGGTCGTCAATCACCTCGACGACATCTGGGACCGCACCGTCCAGCACCTCCTGCTCACCGCCATCGCCGTGGGAGTCGGAGTCGTGATCAGTCTCGCCCTCTCGATCATTGCGCTCCGGTTCCGATGGACGTATGCGCCGATCACCTGGTTCACCGGCATTCTCTACACGATCCCGAGTCTCGCCCTGTTTGCTTTCCTCGTTCCGGTTACCGGCCTCTCCGTCCTCACCGCCGAGATCGGCCTCGTGTCGTACACGCTGCTGATCCTGATCAGGAACATGGTTGCCGGCATCGATGGCGTGCCCCCCGCAACGGTGGAATCGGCGCGCGGCATGGGGTACACCGGTCGTGGACTCTTCTTCGCCGTCGAACTGCCGCTTGCCCTGCCGGTGATCATCGCGGGTGTACGAATCGCGTCGGTCACGACGATCGGTCTCGTCACGATCACGGCCCTCATCGGCCAGGGCGGTCTCGGCTTCTTCATCCTGCGGGGGCTCAACCTCTTCTATTCGCCGATAGGAACAACGCAGATCATCGTTGGAACCGTTGTCTCAGTGGCGCTGGCAGTAGCGGTGGACCTCGCTCTCGTCGGCGTGGAACGACTCGCGACGCCGTGGTCGACGAGGAGGGCGGCGGCATGATCGAGTTCTTCGGTGAGGTGGCCGCCTGGTTCGGTGACTCGGCGAACTGGTTCGGTACGAGCGGGATCCTCAACCGGCTTCGCGAGCACATCCAGATCACAGCGGCAGCCACCGCCGTCTCCACGATCATGGCGATCCCTCCGGCTGTCTGGCTCGCTCACCGACGGATCGGTGGAACGTTGGTCGTCGCCGTCGTCAACATCGGTCGCGCGATTCCATCATTCGCGATCGTTGTGCTCTTCCTTCCGATCAGTATTCGACTCGGGCTCGGTATCGGTTTCTGGCCGACGTTCCTCGCTCTGTTGTTCCTCGCCATCCCCCCGATGTTCACCAACGCCTACACAGGCGTTGCCGGCGTTGATCCGGACCTCGTCGAGGCCTCGCGTGGGATGGGCATGACCGACCGGGAAGTGCTCCTGAAGGTCGAGACACCGATGGCGTCCCCTGTGATCCTCGCAGCGGTGCGCGTCGCAGCAGTTCAGGTCGTTGCCACCGCGACGCTCGGCGCTCTCGTCGGGTGGGGTGGCCTCGGGCGTTTCATCGTTGATGGGTTCGCCGTCCGTGACAGTGTTGTCGTGTTCGCGGGCGCCCTGTTGGTGGCGAGTCTCGCGATCGTGACCGAAGTCGCTCTCGGGGCAGTCGAGCGACGGGTCGTTCCATCAACGCTTCGGTCTCGCTCTGAGCATGTTGAGTCGATCGTCGCGTGAATCGGGAACAACTATGCCCGTTGGACGTTCTCCATCGCTAGGTTGACCAACAATCAAGGAACGGGAGGAACCCATGCGGACACATGCCCGCAGGACCATCGCCGGGGCGGCCATCGCCGCGTTCGCGCTCATCGCGGCCGCTTGCGGGTCGGGTGACGATGGCGGAGCAATCGAAGGACCGACGATCACGATCGGATCGGCGAACTTCAGCGAAAACGCTTTGGTGGCCGAGATCTACGCGCAGGCACTCGAAGCCGAGGGCTACCAGGTCGAACGAAAACTGAACATCGGAAGCCGCGAGATCTACGCGCCGGCACTCGAAGCCGGCGAGTTGGATCTCATCCCTGAGTACATCGGGACGATGCTGACATATCTTGGAGGTACCGCTTCGCCGGATTCCGCAGAGACGCATGCGGCGCTTCAGGTGGCGTGGGAGTCGGCCGGTATCGACGTTCTCGACTATGCACCGGCCCAGGACAAGAACGGCTTCGTCGTAACGAAGGCGACCGCCGACGAGCTCGGTCTCACCAAGGTCTCAGATCTGGCGGCGCACAACGGAACGCTCGTCCTCGGCGGACCACCGGAGTGCCCGGAGCGTGAATTCTGCTTGAAGGGGCTCGAGGACGTCTACGGCCTCAGCTTCACGGAATTCCGTCCGCTCGATGTCGGTGGCCCGATCACGGTTGCAGCGCTCGAGGGCGACGAGATCCAGGTCGGACTCTTGTTCACGAGCGACGGAACGATCATCGCGAAGGACTTCGTCCTGCTCGAGGACGACAAGGCCCTCCAGCCCGCCGAGAACCTCGCGCCTGCCGTCCGCGCCGAGATCATCGAAGCGTACGGAGACAAGTTCGCTGAGACGCTCCAGCAGGTCTCGTCGAAGTTGACGACCCCTGAACTGACTGCGATGAACAAGTTCGTCGGAATCGACGGCAAGGATCCGGAGGCAGTTGCGGCGGAATGGTTGAAGGCGATTGGCGTTACCGAGTAGACCAGTAGACCAGTAGACCAGTAGACCAGTAGACCAGTAGACCAGTAGACCAGTAGACCAGCGAAGCGTCCCCCCGGGTCCCACCGGGGGGACGCTTTTCGTTGTCTGTCACCTGTCACCTGTCACCTGTCGCCGCTCCGACTGCGACACCGATGAGGCCGATCGCGGTGGTCGCTACCCCCACGATGGCGAGGACCAGGCCTTCGGTTCTGAGCGTGCGGGTGAAGACGGTGTAGCCGTTGGTCACGAGAACCCTGGTGAGTTCGTCGCTGATCTGTTCGGTTGCAATCGGACCACCGAATCTGCTCCATGCGTACACCCCGAGTCCCGCGATCAACACGGCCAAGCCGACCGTGATCAGGGCGACCGCACGACGGCGTGAGAGCATTACCAGAGCGACCGCCAGGAACACAGCAGCCGCAGCAGTGAACACTGAGACAACCGGAAGCCATCCGGCCACCCTGCCGACAACCGGCATGGCATCAGAGTCGAGAATCACAACCGCCTCGAACGCATCCACCGGTACTCGCTCGGCGAGATCCGGAGCGATCTGAGCGATTGGAGCCACGAGCACGACCCGCACGTCGGTGAGATCCGCTGTGAACGGTTCGTCGCTCTGAGACATGACATGCCGGTGGCCCTCGATAGCGAGGCGATCGAAGACACTGTCGAACGCTCCGGAGTCCAGCAGCACAAGAGTCGCTCTCTCCCCTGCACCGCGAACGAGGGCAAGGAGCGGAACGGCACTAACCGCCTCGTCCATGAGTCGGACGGCGATCGCTTCCTGTGATGAATCCATCGAGAGCACCTCGGTGGCGTGCTCGAGAAACGCCGCTTCGCTCGCAACGGACCGGTCCATCCAGAACGCAACGGCCGAGATGAAGACCAGAATCGAGATCAATGCTGGGATGGCGATCGTCGTGACGACGGGACGGATGGGACACTCCTCGGATTCGGCGCGAACCCTACCGACCAGCTACAACAACCCCTGCGGCCGAGGAGGACTCACGCGTCGCCCAATACGACTAGCGTTGAACCGACCGATCTTCCCGATCGGTCCCTAGAGGGTAAGGAGGCACCCTTGAAGCGATTCAGCAAACTACTCGTCCTCGTCTTCGTGATGGCTCTCATCGCGGCGGCATGTGGGTCTGACTCTGAAGAGACGACGACCACGACCGCAGCAGGCACGGAAGAGACAACGACTACGGCCGCAGCCGAGACAACAACGACCGCCACCGTCGCACCCGACCCCGGGTTCGAAGGCAAGGTTCTTGATGCCGGCGGATGCGACTACGGAGGCCGCGTCGAAAAGATCACGGCTGTCGACGAATTCACAGTCGAATTCGATCTCTGCGGACCGCATCCTGCGTTCTTGCAGCAGATTGCGTTCGGCGTATTCGGAATCCAGTCTGAAGAGAACCTGGAAGCATCGGGCGGAGCGCCGCTCGGTGAACCAGTCGGAACCGGTCCGTACTCGCTGCAGGAGTGGGTGCGAGGTGACTCCGTCATCTATGCCCGCAACGACGCCTACTACGGCACGTTGGCCCCGCACGCCACAGCGGTCCTGAAGTGGTCGACGGAGAGCGCCGGACGGCTCTTGGAACTCCAGAGCGGCAATGCCGACGGCATGACGTTCCCGGGCCCCGAGGACTTCGACACCATCGCGAACGATCCGGCCCTGGCATTGCTCGACAAGCCGGAGCCGAACATCTTCTACATGGGCTTCACCGACACGTTCACCCCGTGGGACAACGTCGACGTTCGTACGGCCGTGGCTTTGGCCATCGACCGTCAGAGGCTCGTCGATACGTTCTACCCGCCGGGTTCAGAGACGGCTTCGCACTTCA
>Ga0209013_10002375_pt1 | contig 17087 bp, 15 predicted proteins | sample Cruoilmetagenom2_FD_187291 | JGI IMG/M metagenome (GOLD analysis project Ga0209013, IMG submission 187291) | Oil polluted marine microbial communities from Coal Oil Point, Santa Barbara, California, USA - Sample 2 (SPAdes) (version 2) | ecosystem: Environmental > Aquatic > Marine > Oil seeps ...
TTTCAATGGCCGAAGGTCATGTAATAAACATAAATATCAAAGGGTTATGAAATACCGAGAATTAAATGGCGCACACCAATTTGAGGCGGTCCATGAGGGTTTAATTATTTGAAAAGAGTTTACCCTCCGGGAGCGCCGATTTTGTCGAATCTGCTGTGTTGGTAAGGGCTTGAAGTATACGAATACGTCTGCGCCCTTGCCGCCTTGCATCTTCGGCGAACTCAACGCTTGCAGAATATAGGTAATACAATAAGACCAAGATTAGGCTTGAAATTATTGTACGATTATTATTATAAATATTCAATCAAATGGCAAAACTTAAATATTTCAAACGGGGATAGGCTTATTTTTATGAGACCTTTGCAAAAGGGGATATTTTGCAAAGGTCTCATTCTAACAAAACCTTAAGGATAATCCATGGCAAAAATTGATGACTATAGACAAGCAGTTGAAATGGCCAAAAAAAAATTAACCGGCAAAAACCCAAAGAGGCTTGCAGGGCTTAGTGGGGCTGATTTTAAGACTGATTCCAATGACAATGTGGTATTGAACCTGGATTTTTTGGGCAAAACAGTGACCATTACCTGGCCTGATCTCTGTTTTTTCTTTGAAGGATCTGACCAAGAGATACCTATTCAACAGCAGATTTTAATCCTACATTATCTAAACGGGTCCGAAAGGTCAGGTATTGAGAACAAGTGGATTGCCTATCAGGAGGTTCCTGACGGCAAATTCTACCTGGACGCTTTTTTAAGAAGGGGCAAGTATCCTATGCTCCAGGCATTTGGGAACCAGCCTGAGTTGCTCGCAAAACTGTGCAAACAAATATATGGGGCAAGACCGTCTGATCATGGTGATATTTCGGTCGTAGTCCAGGCCTTTCCTATGGTTCCTGTTGCGCTTATTCTCTGGAAAGGTGATGATGAATTCCCCCCTGAGGGAACTATCCTCTTTGACAGGAGTATTTCAGGCATACTTTCTGCTGAGGATATTGCCTGGCTTGCAGGCATGATAATCTATCCTCTTATGGGGATGGCAAAAGGACAGGGTCAAATGGTATCTGCTCAATAAACCGTAACTGTTCAGAGGTTCAAGGTTTAATTCTCGTCCCCTGAGTGCATTTGGGTTACGTATTTACGAAAAAAGCGTCAGCTTCGTCAGGCTTAATCCAATATTTGGAGCCAAATTGGCAATTACTAGGGAAAATTAGCATTTTTAGCGAGGACTTCGGGTCTTCAATCCCTTCTTTGTCCTTAACTCTGAACGTTGAACCTGTGAACCGTTACAATAAATCGGGGGGCATTTTATTTGGCTATTTCTTTCAGGCGTTTTCTAAATCTGCCGAGAAATGCGGCCAAATATTTGAATTTTTGCAGGGCCGGTCTTTTGTCATGTCAAAAAATGAAAAAAGATATAGTAATCACAAAATTATAAACGATCAAGGAGAAAAATCGTGTCAGATGAGAAACCATTAGTTGGCGTGGTCATGGGCAGCACATCTGATTCGGATGTGATGCAAGGCTGTCTTGATATTCTTAAAGAACTTGAAGTGCCCCATGAGATAAGGGTGCTGTCAGCTCACCGTACGCCGGATCTCACAAAGGATTATGCCGTATCGGCTGCGGGTCGAGGTATTGAGATAATTATCGCAGGGGCCGGCTGGGCTGCCCACCTGGCGGGATTTATTGCTTCACAGACCACAATTCCAGTCATTGGGGTGCCTATAGACTCTTCGCCCCTTAAAGGAATAGATGCCCTTTTGTCCACGGTCCAGATGCCTCCGGGGATACCTGTGGCAACGGTGGCGGTGGGAAGCGGCGGAGCAAGAAACGCTGCTGTCCTGGCCGTAGAAATTCTGGCCTTGAAGTACCCCGCTTTTGCGGAAAAACTGGGCGTTTATCGAGATGAATTGAGGCAAAAGGCCATTTATAAGGCGGATATTTGGGCGAAACAGAAAAAGATAGAAAACCCCGTGTAATCAGGGTCTCCTCTTCTCAAAGTTTTCAAGGGGCCGTCAAAAAGGCTGCGGAGGTCCTGTCGTGCGGCGGTCTGGTAGCATACCCCACGGAATCCTTTTACGGCCTTGCCGTGGATGCAACAGACGAGGCCGCAATAAAACGACTTTTTTCTATAAAAAAAAGACAAACCAGTCGGCCTGTTTTGATATTGATTCCTTCGGAAAATGCACTAGTTAAATATGTAATACGTATTCCTCCGATTACCCAACAACTCATAAAAGAATTTTGGCCCGGCGCCCTGACCCTGGTCTTTGAGGCAGGGCCACTTATTTCTCCGTTGCTTACCGGCGGAACGGGTAAAATCGGCATCCGGTTTTCCAGCAATGCCGTTGCAACTGCCTTAACGCGGGCTATGGGAGTCCCCATCACCGGAACCAGCGCCAATATATCCGGTAAACCGCCCTGCCTGAATGTAACGGAGGTCTTGGAATACTTTGGCCAGGGAGTGGATTTGATCCTGGACGACGGAGAGAGCAAAGGAAAAATTGCCTCGACGGTCCTCGACATTACTGTTGACCCGCCTCTGATCCTGAGGAAAGGAATAATTGATCGAGGTCGGCTCGAAAAAATATTTCAGTGCAGGTGATGGCAAGGGAATGGAGAAAATGCAACGAAAAAATCGTCTTTTCACAATCTCAGGCTGATATTAACCCTTTAGTCGCATAAATAAAATGTCAAAATGGGTTTAAAATTATTAATTATAGGCCGTTGCCACCTTTTCAACTTCCATTTTGCAATTCACCGCAAGTGGTGTCATGAAACCAGTCAAAAGTTGCCGCTTTATTTACCCTTCTTAAAAGACGAGGATACCTCATCTCCAAAGTTGCCGAGGGTTTGCGGTAAAGCGCTACAGCTTCACCCTTGGCACCTTAGATCTGGGGCATCCTCGTTTTTTGCAACGTTAGGGTTAATACTGATTGTTTTTTGCTCTCTCTCTGCCTGGCCACAACTTTCGTCGGCACAGAACCCTCAGACAAAAAAAGTCCTTGTTCTGCATTCATACCTTCGGGGCTTTTTATGGAATGATGCAATAGACAGGGCGGTTGAGTCCATACTTAGAAAAGATAACCCAGGTCTGCAAATTGAGACTGAGTATATGGACCATAAGAGACTAAATGAATCAGCCTATGTAAAACAATTTTATAATATCTGCAGGCAAAGATTTGGCAATCTAAGATTTGATGTGGTAATCTGTTCAGATAACAATTCATTAGGTTTCTGGAAAGAATATCGCGATGAAATATTTCCTGAAACCCCATTTGTTTTCTGTGGGATTAACAATTTTCAGAAGTCAATGTTGAAAGGAAAAAATCTATTCGCTGGGACAATAGAGGAAATTGAGATACGGGAGACCCTTGACATTGCCTTAAAGCTGCGTCCAAAGGCAAGACATGTCTTTGTTTATGGTTCTGATACAACCACCTATTCTACCAATAAGGAAATTCTTGAAAAAATAATCCCGGATTACCAAAACTCAGTAGATTTTACCTTAGCAAATGACTTTAATATTCGACAAGCACAAAACAATATCCAAAAACTCCCCAACAACAGCTTAATCCTCGTATTATCCTCAATTAAAGACGAACAGGGACAGCTTTTATTATTTCAACGATTCCCTGAAATGATGGCCGGAGTCTGTAATGTCCCTATATTTGGCTGTTGGGACTTCCTGCTAGGCCATGGTATAGTCGGCGGTAAGCTAACAGGCGGATTTACCCAGGGACAAACAAGTGCACGGTTAGCCTTACGCATATTGAACGGCGAAAAAGTTGAAACCATTCCTTTAGTAAAAGAAGATCGGAATCAATATATGTTTGACTATAAGCAAATGCAGCGTTTTGGCATTATGATGTCGCAATTACCCGTGGGCTCCATCGTTATCAATAAACCCCTCTCTCTATATTCCAAATACTGGCCTTATGTATGGGGTGTTTTGGCAAGTATTACCTTTCTTACCCTGATTATAGTAATTTTTGGCATCATTATTTATAACCGAAAAAAGGCCGAGGAGGCGCTGCGGGAGAGTGAAGAAAGGTTCAGGACTTTGGCCGAAGATGCGCCTTTTGGTATAACTATCATGAAGCCTGACAAGAGTTTTGAATATATAAACTCAATGTTTACTGAAATTTTCGGTTATACCATAGAGGATATTCCCGATAACGATATCTTCCTTAGGAAGGCCTATCCTGATGAAAAATACAGGGGAGAGGTAATATCCACATGGAAGGAAGGTCTGGTAAAAAATTCCAAGCAGAGAGAAATAAAAACAAGAGTCTTCAAAGTGAGATGCAAGGACAAACGGGATCGAATCATCCGTTTCAGGCCGGTAATATTGAAGAACGGGAAAGAATTTATTACTTATGAAGATATTTCCTTCCAGGTAAGTACCGGCGAAGAAAAAAAGAGGCTTCAGACACGGCTTCAACAGATCCAGAAGATGGAGGCCATCGGCACATTGGCCGGCGGCATTGCACACAAGTTCAACAATGCCCTGTCTTCAATCACCGGAAATATCGAGTTGATTAAGATGGATTTTTCTAACAATGAAAATGTGATTAAATATGTTGAACCCATGGAATATTCTGCTTATCAAATGGCAGACCTGACCAGTCAATTGCTTGCCTATGCCAGGGGAGGGAAGTATAATCTAAAGGTCATATCATTAAGTGACTTTTTGGAAGATACCCTGTCCTTAATAAGGCATAACATCAATCACGCCGTTCAGATAAAGACTGATCTGCCGGCCCATATTCCTAATGTTGAGGTGGATCTCACCCAGATGCAGATGGTGCTCTCGGGCCTGATAGCCAACGCAAATGAGGCCATTGAAGGCCATGGTCGTATCGAGATCTCCGCTAAAGACAAAGATGTTGACGATGAATTTGCAAAAGGGCGTCCCGGCCTAAAACCTGGTCATTATGTGTGTCTTGTGGTTGAGGATAACGGAAAAGGGATGGATGAAGAGGCGAGGAACAGGGTATTTGAGCCCTTTTTCACCACAAAATTTCAAGGGCGCGGTCTTGGTATGGCTGCTGTGTATGGTGTTGTAAAGAACCATAATGGGTGGATTTCGGTTGAATCGGAATTGGGCAAAGGGACGGTGGTCCGTATCTACCTGCCTTGTGCTGAAGTGATGGAAAGGGAAATGGAAGAGCCAAGGGGTGAACTGGTCAGGGGCACGGGGACAGTCCTGGTCATAGAGGACGAAGGTGTCGTCATGGACGTAACCAGAGAAATGTTGGATAACCTGGGCTACTATGTATTGGAGGCCAAAACCGGAACCGAGGCAGTCAAGACTGCCAGGGCTATTGGGGGGGATATTGATATAGCCATTCTGGATATTGTTCTACCCGACATGAGCGCCAAGGACATCTATCTGGTCCTCAAGAAAGCCTGTCCGAATGTGAAGGTGATCGTCAGCAGCGGCTATGCCATTGACGGCCCGGCCCAGGAAATCCTTGATACAGGCGCACAGGCCTTTATTCAGAAGCCTTATTCTTTTGCAACACTTTCGGAGAAGGTTAAAGATGTTTTAGAGGGAAATAGTGTATATTCTCAATAAATTGGGGGAACGGATCCGGCCATTTCTTTCAGGCGGTCTGTAAACCTTTCGAGGAATGTGGCCGAATATTCGGGGTTTTACAAAAAATCGGCATAGCGCCAGGGGTTTCGTTGCTGCAAACCCCAAATATCCGGCCACGGCAAAGGATGTTGCAAACGCACTTTTTAGAGAACGCCTTCAAGAAATAGCCAAACCCTTATCCCAAGGGTGCCGTTATGCGTCTATTTATTGAGCAGATACGAGCTTATACTACTAAGCCGTGTTGTTTATATAATATTAGGGTTTATTGAGCTGTTAGGAGTAGATTACTCCCATGAAATTTGAAGATATTTATCATAGTTTTTGGTCTGTTATCCCTCTTTGCTTAATCTTGTTGATTCCTGTGTTGGTTGTAATCACTGTTGCCGAACCTGCAAAAGGGAACAAAATCAATCTTAAGGAAAACCAATTACTTACTTCAGGTGAGTTGTGTCCGTCCATAAACGCCCAGTCGATACTGCTGAGCTTCCGAATAACTACCTCACCAGACATAATCAGCAAAAAGGAGGTGGCCATGACAAATACAGATAAACTTACAGAGGAAGAAGGGAAGTATCTCATCGCTGTCGCGCGTAGGACTATTGAGGAAGAGCTTTTTGGCAAAAAAGCATCAAAGGAATTAGAGGCGGAATTACCGGGCATTTTCCGGGAACAGCGTGGCACATTTGTCACCTTGACCATTGGCGGAAGTTTGAGGGGCTGTATAGGCCATATAATCCCTCAGGAATCACTGATCGAAGGCATCAAGATTAATGCCATAAATGCTGCATTTCGTGATCCTCGATTCCGTCCTGTCAGCGGCAAAGAATGGAAAGGTGTAAAGATCGAGATTAGCATTTTGACAAACCCTAAATCCCTTCCCTACGCCGATGCCGGTGATCTCTTGGCAAAGCTGCGCCCCGGCATAGATGGTGTAATCATAAAGAAAGGACCTTACGAGGCCACCTTTCTCCCCCAGGTCTGGGAACAGTTGGCGGGGAAAGAGGAGTTCTTGACTCACCTCTGTCTGAAGGCAGGCCTGGACAGCGATGCATGGAAAAAAGGAGATCTCGAAATCTCAATTTATCAGGTCCAGGCATTTGAAGATTTTTAGCAGTTTTTAAGGATGAACCGTGAACCGACAAAAGTGAACGGCTACTGTAAATTTTCACCTGCAAGACACCCCCTATTTTAGGAGACATCCTACCCTTGAATTTAAGGCGGCTAATTATCTGGTCTATCATCGGCACCGGTATATCCTCTATTACTACCCAGTTGCTTACTATCAGGGAGTTTTTGACTCAATTTCATGGAAACGAAATCACGATTTCACTGGTCCTTTTTAGCTGGCTGTTGCTGACAGGCCTTGGGAGTTTAGCAGCAAAGCCGTTCGAGCGCTTTCCTCTGGGAGTTTATGCCCTGCTTACGTGTATCATTGCCCTTTGGCCTCTTGCTCAACTGGTTGTAATCAGGGAGTTTAGGGATGCACTTTTCATACATGGCGCTTCGCCTGGTTTCTATCCTATCTTTTTTTATATCATAATTACCGTATCTCCTTACTGTTTACTTACCGGCTTTATCCTACCATGTGCCCAGAAGACCCTGAATACCCGTCATTTTACTTTTGGAAGTGGTGACCTCTATCTCACTGACAGCATAGGAGATATTACGGGGGGGGTATTGTTCAGTTATGTCCTTGTTTACTGGGTTAAGCCATTTCCTGCCATTGCACTCACATCAACTGTCCTAATCCTAGTGTCCTTGCTACTCCTGCTTAAATCTCGGAATTATATTTTGTTTCTAATTGCTATCCTTTTTGGCTCTTTCTTTTACTACTATTCTACGAATAACCGTTTTGAGAAACATACCCTGGCTGGACAGTATGGCAATGTTGTGCGCTACCTGGAGTCTCCTTATGGGAGGATTGTAGTTTCCAAAAAAGGCAACGAGCATACATTTTGGGAATCCGGGACCCCCTTTTATTCAGACTTGAATATAATAAGCAGCGAAGAAAGAATACATTATGCCTTATGTCAGATGGATCGTGTACAAAACGTGCTTTTGGTATCCGGGGGCCTTGGTGACAGCCTTACCGAGGCCTTAAAATACAACCCGGCATATATTGACTACGTGGAACTTGATCCATATTTAACAGATACCGCGCTTCAGCTTAACGTCCTTAAAAAGGCCCCATGCCTTGAGATAGTGAATACAGATGGAAGGCGTTATATCGAAACGACTGAAAAAAGATATGACGCCATTATTGTTGGTCTTCCTGATCCGGATACCTTCCAAATAAACCGTTTTTTTACCAGCGAATTTTTCTCTCATGCAAAAAATGCCTTAAAAACCGGTGGTATCCTTTCTATAAGCATTGAATATGCCCCAAACTACATCAGCAAAATCCGCAAAATGAAAATATCTACTATCTACAATACTGCGCGATTGCATTTCAAAAATGTTATGGTACTCCCCGGCGAAGAGGCGTATTTTCTTTGCAGGGATGGGCCATTGTGGTCGGATATCCCTGCCAGATTAAAATTAAAATCTATCAGCACTTCCTATATTGAAGGTTTTTTTTACGGAAATGTGACTAAGGAAAGAATAAGACAGCTTAAGGGAAATCTTGACAGGAATGAATTCATCAATACGGATTTTGAGCCAAGACTCATGAATCTTGTACTTAAGGAGTGGTTTACAAAATACGGGACATCTACCAAATACTTTCTTTTTGGCCTGGCGGCCTTTACCCTGATCTACCTCATTTTTATAAAAAGAGAAGAATATATCCTGTTTTCTACCGGACTGGCCACGATGGGGGTGGAAATGCTTATAATTTTCACTTTTCAGGTTATCTATGGTTATATTTATCTGAAGATAGGGGCGATTGTTACATGCTTTTTACTGGGGTTGCTGCCTGGGGCAATAATTGGCAATATCCGGGGATACAAAGACAAGGCGAATCTGGCACTGTCAGAAATGCTCATCTTGTTTATGTTGTTTCTTTTTTTTATGTGGACCGCCCATTATCGGAATGAACTCCATCCCATGTATTTCTTGGTTTATTGCTTTTTGTTTTCATTTCTTTGCGGATTTCAGTTTCCAGTCGTGGCAGGTCTTATTGGCGAAAAAAGGAGTCCGGCCGCGGGCTGTTTTTCAGCTGATTTATGCGGAGCTTCTGTGGGGACTTTTATTGTAGGGACTATATTGATACCTTTATGGGGGATCCAATTTGCGATCATTTTCTTGATCATGGTGAAAGTTTCAAGTAGTATTATTATCCTGTTTTTCACAAAAACGAGGTCTTTAGTATGATCAGGATGATGACCCGAAAAGAATTCATTAAATCCATAGGCTTAGGCGCTTCAGCCCTGTTTTGTTCCGGCATGGGATATGGATTTCTGGGAAATGAAAACAAAATAACTAAAAACATTAGGGGGCGGATATTTAAAAACGATGGTCCTGAAAGTCCATGGAAATGGTCTATGGAAGGGTTTCACTACGCCACAGACGGCAGGACTGTCCAATGTCAGGTGTGCCCTAACCGTTGCATCTTAGAACCGGGAGACCGCAGTATCTGTCGATCAAAGGTGAATATTGGCGGTAAACTATACTCCCTGGCTTACGGCAACCCGTGTTCAGTTCATGTAGACCCCATCGAAAAGAAACCCCTCAATCACTTTTATCCCGGTTCCTTGATTTTTTCCATCGCAACTACCGGGTGCAACTTCAGGTGTCTTAATTGCCAGAACTGGGAGATATCCCAGAAAAAACCGGAGGAGGTAAGGCATATCGAACTTTTTCCGGCTGATGTAGTGCGTGAAGCGAAAAGAAGAGATGTTCCCGCAATAGCCTATACCTACTCGGAACCAATTACATTTTATGAATATATGTACGATACATCCAGGAGCGCCCGGGAGGCAGGTCTCAGGAATGTTATTGTGTCAAATGGCTATATCAACCGTGATCCGCTCATAAGGCTGTGCAAGTACCTGGACGGGGCCAATGTCAACCTGAAATCTTTTGAAGATGGTATCTACCGCGGCCTCAACGGGGGAACCATTCAACCCGTTTTAAATACGTTCAAGACCCTGCACCAAGAAGGAGTATGGTTTGAAATAACTACCCTTGTAGTTCCCACCTATGTGGACAAGCCGGAGATGATAAAGAGGATGTGCGGATGGATATTGAAGGAACTCGGCCCCGACTATCCATTGCATTTTTTAAGATTTTTTCCACGATATAAGCTGACACGGCTTCCTGCCACACCAGTGGAAACCCTTGAGCTTCTGAGAGATCTGGCTCTTAAAGAAGGAATTCGATACGTCTATTTAGGTAATGTGCCCGGCCATGAGGGCATTCATACCTATTGCCATAACTGCCATAAAATTTTGATTGAAAGGAAAGGATACAATATTTCTAAATTTAACCTTGAAAATGGACATTGCAAGTTTTGCGGAACAGCGATACCGGGAAGATGGGGATAATAGGACTTAGGGGCTTCGCCCCAATTGGAATATTGGAATACCGGAAAGTTAGAATAATGGGTTGAAACACAGGCGCAAGGCTTAATGCAAAAGGCGCAAGGCAAACAAATATCTGTCACCTTATGCCTTACGCCCTCTATATTCCAAGTGTGAGGCAAATCCAACAAGCCTCAATAACCCCTTTTAATTTCTTGAGTTGTAGAAATTCCGACACATTTTGTGATTTTTCCTTGCAAAAGAAAATTCAATATGTTATCCACCGGCAGATTGATAAAGGAGATTAAATAAAAATGAAAAAATTAAAGGACCAAATAAACACCTTTTTGGGAAAAGATACGGAATTTGAAGGTAAACTATCCTTTATCGGCGCTGTCCGGGTCGACGGGCATTTCAAGGGCGAGATCTTTACAGAAGGAACCTTGATTGTGGGTGAAACTGCTATTATTGAATCAGAGATACATGCCTCACACATTATTGTAAGCGGGGAGATTCGCGGCAATATCGTTGCAGAAAGCAAGATAGAAATACATACCCCCGGCAAGGTTTTTGGAAACATCCAGTCCCCGATTCTTACAATAGATGAGGGGGTTGTTTTTGACGGCAATTGCCGGATGCAGAAAAAAAGTGAAGAAGCTGACAAAAAAGTGACTGTTCTCCCACAATGAGACCGTTGAGAAACGTTCAATTATTCTGCCCTGTTAAATTTGATTTTGTATTTAACCGGGGTTCAATTGCAAGTCATTGCCCTGGAGGGCAAAGGATTCGGCATTCATTCGTCTGAGAGATGGATGAGCATGACGCAGAGATTGGACGGATAAGCGCAGACTTAGAAAGGGGGCGTTTTGCAAAGGTCTCAGGGTGCCTTCAAAAAAACCGAAATCTTATCACAAGGGTGGCGTAAAGTCCCTATTTATTGCGCTCATATAAATTAAAAGGAACGGACATGCTATGCTGGAAATAAACTATTCCCTTCTCATTCAAATCGTAAATTTTCTTTTCCTCCTTTTTTTAATGAATATTATCCTTTACAGGCCCATTCGTAGAATTTTGAACCAGAGGAATGAGGAAGCAAACGCCCTGGAAAAAGATATACAAGACTATCAAAGCCTGTCTGGTGAGAAGGAAAAAGACATTGAGGAAAGTATGGCTATGGCCCAAAAGGGAGGTTATTCAGAAAAGGAAACCCTCAAAGGGCAGGGCCGGGAAGAGGAAAGGGCTATCTTGCTGGAGGCCGGTTCTTCTGCAGAAAAAAAGCTCGGCAATGCCAAATTAGAGACAAATGCAAGAATAGTGGATGTGCGGAAGACTCTGGAAGAGCAAGTTTCTGTTTTTTCTAAAGAATTGGCCGAGAAGATCCTGGGGAGGAGTATCCAATGATCGTCTTAAATGATTTAAAAAGACGGTATTTAGCGTTATTTTTGTGTACTGTGATTTTTCTGTTCATGCTTTGCGGGTTAGGGCTTGCATCCGAAGGTGGAGAACATGGCGGCAAGCTTTTGGACCTGCTTTACCGCGCGATTAATTTTGCCCTGCTTGTAATTATCCTTTACGTAGTGATAAAAAAGACGACAATTAAAGAATTCTTTTCAAATCGAAGGAAAGAAATCAAGAAAATGCTGGATGACCTAATAAGGGCCAAGGATAAAACTGAAAGTAGCTATAAAGAGCTGGAGAAAAAATTAAAAGAATTCGAGATTAAAAAAGCTGAAATTATCGAGCAATTCAAGGCTGAGGGAATTGCAGAAAAGGAAAAAATTGTTTCAGACGCAAAAAAAAGGGCCACCCACATTTTGGGTCAGGCCGATTTGACGATAGAGAGGGAGGTACAGGCGGCTAGAGACAGGTTGAGGCAGGAAATGGTGGACATTTCCTCCCAAAAGGCTCAAGAGATAATTACAAAACAGATCAAAGGCAGTGATCAGGATCACCTGGTTAATGAATTCATTGATATGGTGGAGAGGTTGCATTGATTAGTTCTAAAATTTCAAGAAGATATGCAAAGGCACTGCTCAGTTTAGGGCAGGAAAATGAAAAATACGGAGAGTATGGGCAGAATATTCAGGAATTCAGAAGTTTCTGCATGGCCAATAGAGAGTTTTGTCAGGTTATCTCCAACCAGCTATTTTCAATAGAGGACCGAAGACAAATCCTTGATATTGTGCTTAAAAAAAGCAATTTTTCCGGCATAGTAAAAAATTTTTTAAGGCTCCTTTTAGACAAAAACAGGATAGGCGCCATTGAAGATATTAGCGATTATTATTCGAGACTGACAGATGATATTTCCGGTTTAACACGTGCTGACGTCATCACGGCAAAGCCTTTGAAAAAAGCTGCGCTGGACAAGCTTGAGATGGCCTTGAAGGGCTTGACTTCAAAGGATGTTAAAATGGAAATTAATGAAGACGAGACCCTGATTGGAGGGCTTGTAGTCAAAATAGGGGATTTGGTATTGGATGGCAGTGTAAGGGCCCAGCTTGAGGGACTAAAGGAAACATTGACGAGGGGTGAATATAACTAATGGAGATTAGAGCAGAAGAAATAAGTCAAATAATCCGAGACCAGATCAAGGATTACGAAAAAAAAGTTGAGGTAAGCGAGACCGGAACCGTATTATCCGTTGGTGATGGCATCGCCCGTGTCTATGGCGTTGAGAAGGCCATGGCTATGGAGATGGTTGAGTTCCCCGGCAATATCTATGGCCTGTGTCTTAATCTGGAAGAGGATAATGTTGGAGTCGCCATCATGGGGGATGATTCCAAGATAAAGGAGGGTGATACGGTCAAAAGGACCGGCAGGATCGCGGAAGTTCCGGTGGGTGATGCGGTCCTTGGTCGGGTTATTGATGCAGTAGGCCAACCTATAGATGGAAAGGGACCCTTAGATGCAAAAGAGTATCGTCGTATTGAAGTTGTAGCGCCTGGAGTCATTGAACGCCAGCCGGTCAATGAGCCCATGTATACAGGAATTAAGTCTATTGATGCTATGACTCCTATTGGCCGGGGACAACGGGAATTGATTATTGGCGACCGTCAGATCGGCAAAACCGCCATTTGTGTCGATGCCATTATCAACCAGAAAGATACCGATATCTATTGTATATATGTTGCTATTGGCCAGAAAAAATCCACTGTAGCCCAGGTGGTTGACGTGCTTGAGCGTCACGGAGCCATGGAATACACGACTGTAGTGGCGGCCTGTGCAAGCGATCCAGCCACTCAACAGTTTATTTCTCCTTATTCGGGTTGTGCTATTGGCGAATATTACAGGGATATGGGAAAGCATGCCCTTGTTATTTATGACGACCTTTCCAAGCAGGCCACTGCATACAGACAAGTTTCCCTATTACTAAGACGGCCGCCTGGACGTGAGGCCTTTCCCGGTGATATTTTTTATAACCATTCACGTCTTCTGGAACGGGCATCCAAGCTCAACAGTGAATTGGGAGGAGGTTCTCTGACGGCCCTGCCTATTATTGAAACACAGGCAGGAGATGTCTCGGCCTATATTCCAACAAATGTGATTTCAATTACCGATGGCCAGGTCTACCTTGAACCCGGACTTTTCTTTTCAGGTGTCAGGCCTGCAATTAACGTGGGTCTATCAGTTTCACGGGTTGGAGGTGCAGCCCAGACCAAGGCCATGAAGAAAGTGGCCGGAACTCTCCGTCTTGATATGGCCCAGTTCAGGGAACTTGAGGCATTTGCACAATTCGGAAGTGACCTGGATAAGGCGACACAACAGCAGCTTAACCGTGGCCGCAGACTTGTTGAAGTGCTCAAACAGATTCAGTATCAGCCAATGGTGGCAGAAAAACAGGTCTCGATACTTTTTGCAGGGGCAAATGGGTATCTTGACGAATGGCCTGAGGAGGCAGTTCCCGAATATGAGAAACAGATGCTGGAGTTTTTGGAAGGCAAGCATCCTGAGGTCCTTAATGAAATTAAAAAAACAAATGACATAAGCGATGATCTTGATACTAACATGAAGAAGGCCCTGGATGAATTCAAGAAAATATTTCAGCCGGAGGGCTAGGAGGCTGTCCGAGAATGGTTTCGTCGTGAGATCGAGCGGAAATTTCGAGGGCAAGGCGGCCAGCCCTTGCCGTGAAAAACAAAAATTGAGAAAAGAGAGACTAAAAAATAAATGGCAACCTTAAGAGATATCCTGCGTAAGATAGGCGCTGTTAAAAAGACCATGCAGATTACCAAGGCCATGAACATGGTTGCCGCGGCCAAACTTCGTGGCGCTCAGGCAAAGATGGAAGGCTTTGAGCCATATGCAATAAAATTTTCAGAGGTCCTCGGCAACCTGGCAAGCCGAATTGAACCGGACATTCACCCATTGCTCTTAATAAAGGACAGGGTATCAACGGTCGAGTTGCTTCACTTTTCAAGCGACAGAGGGCTTTGCGGTAGTTTCAACTCTCATCTGATTAATATAGGCAAGAAATGGGTAAAAGAGCAGCAGGCAAAAGAGGTTAGATGCAGCCTAACGACTGTAGGAAGAAAGGGAAGAGATTACTTCGGAAAAAGAAAATATAAAGTGATTAAGAGCTATACAAATGTGTATGGCAGTATTGACATTTCATTTGTAAATCAGATGACAAAAGGTTTTATTGACCGATATATGGCCAATGAAGTTGACGAAGTCTATATGCTTTACAGCCATTTTGTCAGTATGGCTAAGCATGTACCCACATTAGTCAAACTTATTCCCATTGAACCCGACAATAAAAATATGGAAGAAAAAAATGGATTGTCGGCTTCAGAATATTTGTGCGAGCCTGATCCGGAATCCCTTTTGATCGAGTTGTTGCCTAAACATATTAACGTTCAAATAATGAACGCTTTTTTACAAAGTGAGACCAGTGAAAATGCTGCCCGCATGGCTGCAATGGATAATGCTTCCAAAAACTGTAACGAGATGATAGATAATCTTACATTGGTGTACAACAAGGCACGACAGGCCGCTATTACGGCTGAACTGATGGATATTGTGGGTGGCGCTGAGGCCTTAAAAAAGGCATAATGGTGTTAATAATTAAGGAGGGTGTAATCTTACCATGAACGAGGGCAAATTAATTCAAGTAATAGGTCCGGTTGTAGATGTGGAGTTTGGAGACGGAGAACTCCCCGCAATTCTTTCGGCGCTTCTCATTACAAACCCGGGAATAGATGATACGGAAGACAACCTTGTAGTTGAAGTGGCCCAGCACCTGGGTGACAATGTGGTACGATGTATTGCCATGGACGTAACTGACGGCCTTGTGCGCGGAACAAAGGTAAAGAATACGGGAGGTCCTATTCAGATGCCTGTTGGAGAACCCGGCTTGGGTCGTGTCCTGAATGTGGTGGGGAAACCAGTGGATGGGCTGGGTCCGGTAAATGCAACGGAATTTTATCCGATTCACCGCCATGCCCCTGATTTTGCAGACCAGGATACTTCGGTAAATGTCCTTGAAACAGGTGTCAAGGTTATCGACCTCTTAGTACCATTTCCCCGTGGTGGCAAAATGGGTATGTTTGGCGGAGCAGGTGTCGGCAAGACTGTGGTCATGATGGAAATGATACACAACATTGCCATGCAGCACGGTGGTATTAGTGTTTTTGCCGGCGTAGGTGAGAGGACAAGGGAAGGTAACGACCTCTACCTGGAGATGAAGGAATCAGGTGTTTTGGAAAAGGCCGCCTTGATTTATGGCCAGATGACCGAACCACCGGGTGCACGAGCAAGGGTGGCACTTTCGGCCCTTACAGCAGCAGAATATTACAGGGATGAAAAGGGTCAGGATGTTCTCCTGTTTATCGACAATATTTTCCGGTTTACACAGGCAGGTTCAGAGGTTTCGGCCCTGCTCGGTCGTATCCCGTCAGCGGTTGGATATCAGCCTACCCTGGGGACCGACCTTGGTGAACTTGAAGAGAGAATCACATCAACGACCAAGGGCTCCATAACATCAGTACAATGCGTATATGTCCCCGCTGATGATTTGACAGACCCGGCCCCTGCTACGACATTTGCCCATTTAGACGGTACGGTGGTACTGGCGAGATCTATTGCCGAACTCGGAATATATCCGGCAGTTGACCCGCTGGATTCCACGTCTCGAATTCTTGACCCCAATGTTCTTGGGGAGGAACATTATAATGTGTCAAGACAGGTACAGCAAATACTTCAAAAATACAAGGATCTTCAGGACATTATTGCAATACTTGGGATGGATGAACTCTCAGATGAAGACAAACTGACAGTAGCACGCGCCAGGAGAATGCAGCGTTTTTTATCCCAGCCCTTTCACGTGGCCGAGACCTTTACGGGCACAGCAGGTAAGTATGTACCTGTAAAAGAGACCATCGAGGGATTCAAGGAAATTATTGAAGGCAAACACGATGATCTGCCGGAGGCGGCATTTTACATGGTAGGAAATATTGAAGAGGCCGGAGAAAAGGCGGAAAAGATGGCTGCTGTAAGCAAATAAAGGTAATTAGTCCATGGGAAAGCTACACATAGAGGTTGTTACTCCTGAAAAATCGGTGGTGAGTGAAGATGTTGACATTGTTGTTGTCCCGGGATCATTGGGTGAATTTGGCGTCCTGAAAGGGCACGTACCCTTTCTTACGGGAGTTCAGCCAGGTGAACTTCGTTATTCATCAGACAGCAAAACAAAATACATTGCCGTAACAAGTGGTTTTGCCGAGGTCTCTAATAACAACGTCTCTATACTGGTAGATGCGGCGGAAATGGCCGGTGAGGTTGATTTGAAACGTGCTCATGATGCAATGGAAAGGGCCAAAGAAAAGTTGGCAAAGAATCGAGGGTCAGAAGATATTGATTTTGTAAGGGCAGAGATGGCCCTTAAAAGGGCCATGGTTCGTATTAAGGTCTCAGAAAAGGCTATATAAAGTGAGCCAATTTCAAAACGCCCACTTTTACCCAATCTCTGCGTCATGCTCAAATTTTAATCCTCGAAATATTTAACATATTCCTGTGGTTAAAATTTTC
>Ga0209013_10002376_pt1 | contig 17077 bp, 10 predicted proteins | sample Cruoilmetagenom2_FD_187291 | JGI IMG/M metagenome (GOLD analysis project Ga0209013, IMG submission 187291) | Oil polluted marine microbial communities from Coal Oil Point, Santa Barbara, California, USA - Sample 2 (SPAdes) (version 2) | ecosystem: Environmental > Aquatic > Marine > Oil seeps ...
CTTTTATAGCTCTTAAAGTAATATCGTTTAAATTACCAATAGGTGTTGGTACTAAATATAGTTTCGGTTTCAATTTTATAGTTTTTTAAATTATTATGTAATTACTTAACCTTTCCAATTACGAGAAGTGAAACGACGAAGGAATCTGCTAATAAAAATACAGATTGCTTCAACCTAAAGGTTTCGCAATGACGAAGAATTAAAAGATTCAATATAGATTCCAACCTAGCAAGAATCACAAAAAAATCATCTTTTCTAATTCAAAAATACAACTTAATCCTTATACATTTTATCAATAAGTGCTTTATATTTTTTTTGAATTATTTTTCTTTTAATCTTTAATGTTGCGGTTATTTCACCGGTTTCAATACTAAATTCTTTTGGTAGCAAGGTAAATTTTTTAATTTTTTCAAATTTTGAAAATTCTTTCTGAAGATCTTCAAACCTTTTTTCAAACATACTTTTAATTTGGTTGTGGTTTATTAAATCTTCTACACTTGTAAAGTCAATTTTATTTTTTACTGCGTATTTTTTTAAATTTTCAAAACTAGGAACGGCAAGCGCTGTAACATATTTTCGTTTCTCTCCAATTACAGCAATTTGTTCAATAAGAGCATCGTTTATTAAAGTAGTTTCTAATTTTTGAGGAGCAATATATTTTCCTCCAGATGTTTTTATTAAATCCTTAATTCTATCCGTAATAATTAAATTACCTTTTTCATCTATTTTTCCTGCATCGCCAGTACAAAACCAACCGTTTTTAAAAACTTCATTGGTTTCTTTAGGTTTTTTGTAATATCCACGCATTACACCTGGCCCTTTTACTAATACTTCATTATTTTCGCCAATTTTTATTTTAGTTCCTTCTATAACTTTTCCTGCGGAATGAAATTCAAATTGGGTATATCCAAAAAGAGTTGCGGTTGCAGTAGTTTCTGTTAAGCCGTAACCACATTTAATATTTATTCCAAAAGAGTGAAAATAAGCAACAATTTCTGGTGCAATTGGAGCTCCGCCACAAGGCATAAATTTTATACGTCCGCCAAATACGTCTCTAAGTTTAGAAAGCACTAAAGTATCGGCAATTTTATATTTTAATTGTAAAAATTTAGGAACAGGAAGCTCTTTTCTTTTAAAATTATTATGGTATGCATTTCCTGTATTCAACGCCCAATTCATCAATTTAACTTTCATAGGAGATGCTTCCTTTTTTTTATCTTGAATAGCCGCATAAATTTTTTCAAAAATTCTAGGAACGGTACACATCACCATTGGTTTCACTTCTTTTAAAACTTCTGCTAATTGTTTAGGATCTTTATTGAAATACACCTCCATTCCTCTGTGTAAACAGAAAAACACCCAACTACGCTCAAAAATGTGACTTAAGGGTAATAAACTTAACGAAACATCGTTTTCTGAAACGCTAAGCTCAAAATCGTGAGCTCTTAACGATTCCATAAAATTAGTGTGGTCTAACATAACTCCTTTAGGCTCTCCAGTTGTTCCAGAAGTGTAAATAATACTTGCTAAATCATTCGATTTTGCTTCAGAATATCTTTTTTGAAGTTCAGTTTTTATAGTTTCATTGGTTTTGACATTTACAAAATCATGAAAATATATCGATTTTTCATTATTGTTAAGCTTAATATCTTTTGATAAAGCAACAATTAATTTTAAATAACTATTTGTTTTTAAAATTTCTATTGCTTTGTCGTAATTTTCTTGTTCACCTACAAATAATATACTAATTTCAGAGTCATTAATAATATATTCAGCTTCATTTTTAGAGCTTGTTGCATAAATAGGAACGGTAACTGCTCTAATGCTCATAATGGCAATATCAGCGATAATCCATTCTGCCATATTTTGCGCAAAAATAGCTATGTTTTGTTGCTCTTTAATTCCGAAATTTAACAAAGACTTAGACACGTTTTTAGTTTGTTCGCCAAGTTTGTTCCACGAAATTCCTTTCCAATTATTAGTAGCAGAATCTTTATAATAAATAGCGTTTTTTTGTTGGTATTTAGCTACTTTTTCTCTAATTTCTAATCCAATTTGATTTAAGCTCATATATTATATGTCTTCAAATGTTTTAACCGTTAAATTACTAATTACATTTCCGGTATGTTTAATTGCTAAAGGCTCAAATAATAATACATGAACTTCATTTTCAGCAATTGGTTTATGCTCTGTACCTTTTGGAATAATATATAATTCTCCTTCGTTTAATTCAATAGTTTTATCTCTAAATTTAATTTTTAATGAGCCTTTTATAATTAAAAAAAGCTCATCTTCATTTTCGTGAGTATGCCAAATAAATTCTCCTTTTAATTTAGCCAATAATAGCTGTTGTCCGTTTAATTCTCCAATTTTTTTTGGAGTCCAGTGTTCATTAAAAAGTTTAAATTTATCTGAAAGGTTTATCGATTTCATTTTGCTAAAATACAAAGAATAATCATGATTAATCATTCTCAAAAATTTATATAAAACAAGCATAAATACTATTAATTATGCAACTAAATATTTATGTTAAACAGCTCTTTTTCAAAAAAAAAGCTTTAAATCTTTATGCTTTCTTTGAAATCACTAAATTTGCACTTTCTTTTTAATAAAAAAACAAAAAATGTACAGAACACATTCTAACGGAGAATTACGTTTAGAAAACCTTGGAGAGCAAGTAACTTTAGCTGGCTGGGTTCAAAAAATTAGAGATAAAGGATTTATGGTTTGGGTTGATTTACGCGATAGATACGGAATTACCCAACTTATATTTGACGAAGATCGTACCTCAAAAGCCATTATGGAAATGGCAAAATCTTTAGGAAGAGAATTTGTAATTCAAGTTAAAGGCGAAGTAATTGAGCGTGTTTCAAAAAATAAAAATATTGCTACCGGTGCTATTGAAATTTTAGTTAAAGAATTAACTATTTTAAACGAATCAAAAGTTCCTCCTTTTACCATTGAAGACAAAACAGATGGTGGAGATGAATTACGAATGAAATACCGATATTTAGATATTAGAAGAACTCCAGTTAAAAACAATTTAATGTTTAGGCATAAAGTTGCCATGGAAGTTCGTAAATATTTATCGGATGATGGTTTTATTGAAGTAGAAACTCCTGTTTTAATAAAATCTACGCCAGAAGGTGCGCGCGATTTTGTAGTGCCAAGTAGAATGAACGAAGGTCAGTTTTATGCATTACCACAATCTCCTCAAACCTTTAAACAATTGTTAATGATTGGAGGAATGGATAAATATTTTCAAATTGTAAAATGTTTTAGAGACGAAGATTTAAGAGCCGATAGACAGCCTGAATTTACACAAATTGATTGTGAAATGGCGTTTGTTGAGCAAGAAGACATTATGAATGCTTTTGAAGGTTTAACCAAACATTTATTAAAAGAAGTTAACGGAATTGAGATTGAAAAGTTTCCAAGAATAACCTACAACGAAGCAATGAAACGCTTTGGAAATGACAAACCAGATATTAGGTTTGGAATGGAGTTTGGAGAATTAAATGAGGTTGCTAAACATAAAGATTTTGGGATTTTTAATGCAGCAGAATTGGTGGCTGGAATTGCTATTCCTGGTGGAAATACTTATAGCAGAAAAGATATTGATAAATTAGTGGAATGGGTAAAACGTCCACAAGTTGGTGCTTTAGGAATGGTTTATGTTCGCTGTAATGAAAATGGCACATTTAAATCTTCTGTAGATAAATTTTATGACCAAGCTGATTTGGCAAAATGGGGAGAAGTTACAGGAGCAAAACCAGGAGATTTAATTTGTATTTTATCTGGAGTTGCTAACAAAGTTAGACCACAATTAAGCGCTTTAAGAATGGAAATGGCAGAACGATTAGGTTTGCGAAAACCTAACGAATTTGCACCACTTTGGGTTACGGATTTTCCTTTATTAGAGTGGGATGAGGAATCGGAAAGATTTCATGCTATGCACCATCCGTTTACTTCACCAAAAATTGAAGACCTTGAATTGTTAGATACCGATCCTGGAAAAGTTAGAGCTAATGCTTATGATTTAGTACTAAATGGAAATGAAATTGGTGGAGGATCTATACGTATTCACGATAAAAATATGCAGGCATTAATGTTTAAACATTTAGGCTTTACTCCTGAAAAAGCTAAAGAACAATTTGGATTTTTAATGAATGCTTTTGAATTTGGCGCACCTCCACATGGTGGAATTGCTTTTGGATTAGATAGATTAGTTGCTATTTTAGGAGGACAAGAAACTATTAGAGATTTTATTGCATTTCCTAAAAACAACAAAGGCCGTGATGTAATGATTGATGCTCCTTCATCAATTGATGAAGAACAATTAAAAGAATTAAATTTGAAAATAGATTTATAACATAACTAAAAAACTATGAAAGTTAAAGTCCATAAAAAACTAAATGAATTAGCATCCACTGCAATTTGTGGTAATGATATTAGTTCATCCGTTTTATACGTTTCTGCATTAGCAATTGCTTTTGCTGGTCAATATGCATGGATTACTTTATTAATTGTATCTCTTGTATTATTTTTATTTCGAGGAATTTATGGAGAAGTTGTTGGGGCTTTGCCGTTAAATGGTGGCGCCTACAATGCTTTATTAAATACAACCAGTAAAGGAATGGCTTCTTTTGCAGCCACTTTAACCTTATTGTCGTATATGGCAACAGCTGTAATTTCAGCAAATGAAGGAATTCATTATTTACATCATTTAATTCCATCCATGCCAATTATTATTGCAACCATAGTTCTATTAGCCTTTTTTGCGGCATTAGCAATAGGAGGAATTACAGAATCTGCAAAGGTTGCGATTGGTATTTTTCTATTTCATTTAACCTCTCTACTTATTTTAAGCGGGTTTATTATTTATTATTTAAGTACTAATGATGGTTTTATGTTGTTTATAGAAAACTGGCATTTTTCAGGAAGTGGAGGTAGTATCTCAAACGCTATATTTTTAGGCTTTGCTGCGTCCATGTTAGGAGTTTCTGGATTTGAAAGTTCCGCAAATTTTGTTGAAGAACAAGAAAAAGGTGTTTTCCCAAAAACCTTAAAAAACATGTGGTCTATTGTAAGTATTATAAACCCATTAATGGCTGTATTTGCGTTAGCATTATTTGCTATTCCGGTATTGCAAAGTGATTCTTACCAAAATACTTTATTAGTAGAAATGGGGCAACATGTTGGAGGCGAATGGATAGCCACCTTAATATCTATTGATGCATTTTTAGTTTTAAGTGGAGCTGTACTTACTAGTTTTGTTGGAGTTTCTGGTTTATTAGAGCGTATGACTTTAGATAGAATTTTACCTCAATTTTTTCTAAAGAAAAACAAAAAAGGAAGTTCTTATAGAATTATTTTAATGTTTTTCTTTTTATCTGTATCCGTGTTGCTTATTACTAATGGAAAAGTAAAATTATTAGCAGGGGTTTATACTATTTCATTTTTATCTGTAATGATATTATTTGGGGTTGGTAATATTTTATTAAAGGTGAAAAGAAATAAATTACCACGCCCTGAAAAAGCTTCTTGGATGTCCGTTCTTTTTGCAATTATTGCAGTAACTATAGCTTTAATTGGAAATGTGCTAATGGTTCCAAAAGATGATTCTCCTAGTAATTTAGTTATTTTTCTAAATTACTTTATTCCAACTATTTTGTTTATTACAATTATGTTAAACAGAACAGTTTTATTAACATTTTTACTAAATGTAATTCATACCATATTTGATCCTGTACGTAATTTTGTTTTAAAAACGGATAAAAATATTTTAAGAACCATTAACAAAATAAATTCTCAGGAATTTGTATTTTTTACAAAAGGAGATAAAATATCTACACTTAATAAAGTAATGCTTTATATTTTAAAAAATGAGCATACCAAAAAAATTAAAATAGTTATTGTAATAGATAAAGGGCAAACTATGCCAGAAAATTTAACTCAAGAAATTGATTTTTTAGATAGAGAATACCCTGAAATAGCCATTGAGTTTATAAGTGTTCCTGGAAAATTTAGCCCAAAATTAATTAAAGAACTTTCACAAAAATGGAATATTCCTATAAACTTTATGTTTATTGGTTCACCAAGTGATAAGTTTCCTTATAAAATAGAAGAATTAGGCGGCGTTAGATTAATTATATAATGAAAAGAGTACAATCCAAATCGTTTTTTATAAAATTTTTAAAATGGAGATATGCACATATTTCCAATAAAAATTTCATTGCAATTTCTAGTGCTATTATTGGCTTTATGGCTGGTTTAGGCGCTGTGGTTTTAAAAAACTTCACCCACTTTATACAACATTTACTTGAGGGTAAATTTATAAAGGACATTCATCAAGCCTTTTATTTTATATTTCCAATTATTGGGTTATTAATTGTAATTATTTTTATAAAATATGTGGTAAAGAAAAAAATTGGACACGGAATTCCTTCTACGTTATACGCTATTTCAAAACAAAAAGGAATAATGCCGGGCCATCAAATGTGGGCTTCCATTTTTACAGCACCATTAACAGTTGGTTTTGGAGGTTCTGTTGGGTTAGAAGGACCTACAGTAGCTACCGGTGCAGCTTTGGGCTCTAACTTTGCAAGAATGTTTCATTTAAACCAAACTACTCGAACTCTATTAATTGGTGCTGCTGCTGCAGGTGCTATGTCTTCTATTTTTAAAGCTCCAATAGCAGCCATTGTTTTTGCGGTTGAAATTTTTAGTTTAGAGTTAACTTTAGCTTCTATGATTCCTTTATTGTTAGCATCTATTACCGCTATTTTAACTTCTTATTTCTTTTTAGGCGATGATGTATTGCTTCACTTTCAATTACAGGAAAAGTTTATTTTAAATGATGTATTTTTTTATGTTTTATTAGGTGTTTTTACTGCTGGAATCTCTGTTTATTTTAGCAAAATGTACTTTTTTATTAGTGATTATTTTAAAAAATTTAAAAACCCATATCACAGACTTTTAATAGGCGGATTATTAATTGGAATTATCGTGTTTTTTGTTCCTCCATTATTTGGTGAAGGATATGAAACTATTAACAATATTTTAAAAGGAAATGTTGGAAATGTTATATTGAACAATATTTTTAACATTAAAATTGGGAATATTTGGACTATAATAGCTCTTTTAGTTGGCCTTGTAATTTTTAAAGTAGTTGCTATGTCTCTTACTTTTAGTGCAGGTGGTATTGGTGGTGTTTTTGCTCCAACATTGTTTACTGGAAGTATCACTGGCTTTGTATTTGCCATGGTAATTAATTATAGTAATATTTTACAACATCATCTTTCACTTACTAATTTTGCTATGGTTGGTATGGCAGGTTTAATGGCTGGTGTTTTACAAGCCCCTTTAACTGCAATATTTTTAATAGCAGAAATAACCGGTGGGTATGAGCTTTTTGTACCATTAATGATTGTTGCTTCTATTTCTTTTTTAATTTCTAAACAATTTACACCACATAACATCTACGCAACAGAATTAGCCAAAAAAGGAGAATTAATTACGCACAACAAAGATAAAAATGTATTGATGATGTTAGATATTGAAAAAGTAATTGAAAAAGACTTTATTACTATAAACCCTGAAATGTTTCTTGGAGAAATTGTTCATAATGCCATTGTAAATTCTAGTAGAAATCATTTTCCAGTTGTAAGTGAAGATGGTGAATTTTTAGGAGTAATTAGGTTAGATGATATTAGAAGTATTATGTTTAATACCACTCTTTATGATAAAGTAAAAGTTGAAGATTTAGCTCATGGCGAACCAGAAATAATTAACCTTGACAACAATAATATGGAAATTATTATGGCCAAGTTTAAAACTTCTAGCGCTTGGAATTTACCTGTTATTAAAAATGGGAAATATTATGGGTATATTTCTAGATCTAGGCTACTAACTGCCTACCGCAGAAAACTAATTGAGGTTACAGCTTAGTAGAGTTTTAATAATTTATAAGATGAAAAAACTTTTATTTATTCTTTTTATAGTATTCCTTAGCATTTTGAGTTATGGTTTTTATCTTAAAAATACAGAAGGTACTAATGCAGAATTAATTATAGGCATTGCAGTTATTTTAATTGCTTTTGTTTTAATGCCTTTATTTATTTATCACAGATATAAAGACAAGGATATGAAAAGTTTTCAGTTTAAAAATTTTAGAGAGGAACTTGAAAAATTTCATGAAAAAGAAAAAGAAGAAGAAAAAAAACGTTAATTCAAATTTCTTTTTTCAATAAAAAACTGTTTTAGAAGTAAACTACACTCCTCATTTAAAACACCACTAACCACTTTTGTTTTTGGATGCAATTTTATGTTAGTCGCCTTAAATCCACGGGTAAGATCAGAAGCTCCATAAACAATTTTACCTAATTGCGCCCAATAACTTGCACCTGCACACATTTGACAAGGTTCTAAAGTTACATATAACGTACAATCTGTTAAGTATTTTCCTCCTAAATAATCTGAAGCAGCTGTAAAAGCCTGCATTTCAGCATGAGCAGTTACATCATTTAAAGTTTCAACTAAATTATGAGCTCTAGCAATTATTTGATTATTCATAACAATAACAGCACCAACCGGAACTTCATTTTTACTAAGAGCTAATTTTGCTTCTTGCAATGCTCGTTTCATAAAATATTCATCATTAAAAGGTGTTATCATTCATCAAAAATAAAATATTTTATTACAACCACCATTAAAATAGTGTAGTTTTGCATTTGTGAAAACTAATTTATTAAATCATATTAATAATCCATCGGATTTAAGAAAATTAACTAAAAATCAACTTCCACAAGTTGCTCAAGAACTCCGTAATTTTATTATTGATATTGTCTCAACAAAAGAAGGGCATTTAGGAGCCAGCCTTGGTGTAGTTGAATTAACCATTGCTTTGCATTATATATTTAATACGCCAAATGATTTATTAATTTGGGATGTTGGTCATCAAGCTTATGGGCATAAAATTTTAACCGAAAGAAGAAAAATATTTGACACTAACCGACAATTAGGCGGAATTTCTGGTTTTCCAAAAAGAAGTGAAAGCAAATACGATGCTTTTGGAACAGGACATTCTTCTACTTCCATTTCATCTGCTCTAGGAATGGCTATTGCATCAAAAATTAAAGGCGATTTTAACAAACATCATATTGCGGTAATTGGAGATGCCTCTATAGCCAGCGGAATGGCTTTTGAAGGTTTAAACCATGCAGGGGTTACTAATGCTAATATTTTAATTATCTTAAATGATAATAGCATGGGAATTGACCCAAGTGTTGGTGCATTAAAAAACTATTTCACTAATGTTAAAGCTGGTAAAAAAGTTCGAAAAAATAATATTATTGAAGCATTAAACTTTAATTATTCGGGACCAATTGACGGTCATAATTTAGATGCGTTGCTTACTGAATTAGAACGATTAAAATCTATTAAAGGTCCAAAGTTTTTGCATATAATAACTACCAAAGGAAAAGGATTACTTAAAGCAGAAGAAAATCAGGTAAAATATCATGCGCCTGGTAAATTTGATAAAAATACGGGTGAATTAATTACACCTAAAAAAGTACCTCAACCACCAAAATATCAAGACGTATTTGGCGAAACCATTATTGAACTTGCTAAAATTAATAAAAAAATAGTAGGAATTACACCTGCAATGCCAACAGGTTCTTCTTTAAAATTAATGTTAGATGAAATACCTGATAGAGCATTTGATGTTGGAATAGCAGAACAACATGCGGTAACCTTAGCTGCAGGAATGGCATCACAAGGATTAATTCCATACTGTACTATATATTCAACTTTTTTACAACGAGCTTATGATCAGGTAATTCATGATGTTGCCTTGCAAAACTTACCTGTAATTTTTTGTATAGATAGAGCTGGTTTGGTTGGTGAAGATGGAGCAACTCATCATGGCATTTTTGATATAGCTTTTTTACGATGCATACCTAATATGGTGATTTTTGCTCCAATGAATGAACTAGAATTCAGAAATATTTTATATACTGTTCAATTAGGTATTAATTTTCCAATTGCTATTAGATATCCTCGAGGGAATGCTACATTAATAGATTATAAAAAACCTTTTACTAAAATTCCCTTTTATAAAGGAGTATGTGTTTCTGAAGGAAATGAAATAGCTATTTTAAGTATTGGTAGTATTGGTAATAAAATAAAAAAGATTCAAAAAAAACTACCAAAAAACAAAGTTGCACATTATAATATGCGGTTTATAAAACCTTTAGATGAAGCTTTACTTCATACTATTTTTAAAAAATTTAAAACTATTATTACTATTGAAGACAGCGTAATAACTGGTGGATTTGGCAGTGCTATTTTAGAATTTGCTTCTACAAATAATTATCACTCTAATACAGTTAAACGATTAGGAATACCCGATAAGTTTATTGAACATGGTAAAACTTCTAAATTATTTGAATCTATTAATTTATCCGAAAACGATATCTTAAATTATTTGCTTTCTATTTAATATTTTTTAAATAATTACGTTTATTTGTTTATCTATTTTAATAATTAATCTTAATTCATGAAATTTAAATTAACCCTTATAATTTTCCTATTTTTTGTTGTTAAATTTTACGCCTTTACTCCAAAGGATTCTATCGACATACAAATAGATTCTATTTCTAAATGGACAAACACTAATAATATTCAATTATTATTTACTCAAAATTCCTTTGTGAATTGGAGTGCTGGTGGTAATAATTCTATGGCTGGTATATTAAAAACTAAGTTTACTAAAAATTTTAAAAGTGAACATATTACTTGGTTTAATGAGATAAAAGCAAATTATGGGTTAAACAAAGAAGATAAAAGAGAGCTTAGAAAAACAGAAGATTTATTTGAAATAAATTCAACTTTTGGTTATAAAAAAGTGGTAGAATCTAACTGGTATTACTCCGCAAAATTTAATTTTAGAACTCAGTTTTCTAATGGATATAAATATCCTAATACAGATAAACCTATTTCTAAATTATTTGCTCCAGGTTACATGTTTCTTGGAATTGGGTCTGAATATTCCTCAAAAAATCACACTTTAAAAATTTATTTATCTCCAGTAACTAATAAAACTACATTTGTGTTAAATCAAACGCTTGCCAACGAAGGTGCTTTTGGGGTAAAACCTGCTATTTACGATGAAAATAATAATTTAATTACCAGAGCCAAAAAAACTAAAATGGAATTCGGAACTCTTATAACTAGTGAATGGAATACACTTGTTATGGAGAATATTAAAATGGCTAATCGCTTAAGTTTATATTCCGATTATTTGCATAATTATGGTAACGTTGATGTTAACTGGGAATTAAATTTTGATTTAAAAATAAACAAATATATTAGTGCTAATGTTGGCACACATCTTCTTTTTGATGATGATGTAAAGCATAAAGAAGATATTAATAATGATGGTGTATTGGATATTTTAGGTCCCAAAATTCAATTAAAACAATTGTTAGGAATAGGATTTAGCTATCTTTTTTAAAAACAAAAAAAGAGGGAAAAATCCCTCTTTTCTATTTCTTAAAAAACACCTCTACTTTATAATAATTTTTTTACTTCCTTGTAAGTTATCAGAGCTTATTTTTAAAATATAAACTCCTGAAGATAATTGTTTTACATTTACTTGTTTTAAACCTAAGGAATTAAAATTTAAATTAGTTTTATAAACTCTTTGACCACTTATATTGTATAATTCTATTTCTGTTTTTCCAGTATAAGATTGAGATTTCACGTTAAAATTACCATTTGAAACTGTTGGAAAAACTGAAATACCAGTTTTAGTAAAAAAGGCATCATCTAAAGCTAAAGCAGTATCTATATTGAAATTTATTTGCTGAGAAGCTAAAAATCCACCGGTTGCGTTAGTTATATCCACATTAAAAGAATCTGTTGTAGAAACACTACTTGAATTAGTATAAGCTATTTTACTATTATTAATATCATCTTGCGTAAACGTATCTCCAATAGCTAAGGCAACATTTTGTAGTTTTACTGTCCCTTTTTCAGGTAATGAAGTAACCATAAATTGCTGTTGTAATGCTGTTGAACCCACGCTAGTTGCTTCAACATCTGATTGGACAACAGTATAAGTAGCTCCCGTGCCAACATCCATTATATTATTAGTTAATGTTGAATTTGTAACTGCGTTTGCTTCACAAGTTTCTAAAGTCCAACTATTAATAGTACCTATATCTTCATTATAATTATCCACCACTTTTAAAGTCCAATTTCCATTTGAATTTTTACTGTTAAATGCAGATAATGGATTTGCTGGTTTTGCTGTTCCCGTAACAGGTTCAGAACAAATTATAGTAGCTGAAGTATCGTCATCATAGGTTACAGATATATCATTTTCACCTGCACATTCTCTATTAAATAAAACCACTTCTGTTGCATCTGGAGCAATTAATGAAATAACCAAATCTTGAATATAAGTATGAGAAATATCTATAGTAACATTTACATCTGCAATAGTAATATTATTGGTTAAATTTATAACGGAAGTTGCTGCCGTTCCAGGGCTATTTGCCCCAACTCCATCTGGAATAGCTACTTGGGTATTATTGGAAGTTGAAGAACAAGTATTATTTGGAACAGTTTGAAAATTTTGGGTAGAAGAATAATTTCCTGTATTACAAGAATTAACACCTTGTACCCTCCAATAATAAACGGTTTGTGAATTTAATGTAGTTGTACTTGTATAGGTATTATTAGTAGTGGTTCCCGTTTCAATAATAGTATTAAAACCGGCATCCGTTGCTATATCTACATTATATGACGTTGCTCCTGTTGTATCATTCCAATTAAAAACCACATTGCTATTTGAAACATTTAAAGCACTATTAGCAGGCAAAGTAGTAACGGTATTAGCTACAGTTGCTTCATTAACTTTTAAAACAATATCTTTTGAAATTGTTTTACCACCACCTGTACCAATAACAGATATAACATAATTACCTGCTTCTACAGAACCAATATTACTAATGGTTAATAAAATTGTGCTTGTAGAAGATATATTATTTGTACTAAATGATGCCGTTGCGCCTGTTGGCAAACCAGAAGTAGAGAATGTTGTTGAAGATGCGTAACCACCAAGTGTTGTAAAATCAATGTTATAAATAGCATCATTTGGCTTACAACTTGTAACTACGCTATTTGTTAGATCAATAGTAAAAGTTTCATTTGTTTCATTTGTAAACTGTCCTGTAAAAGTTCCTCTACCATGTGTTGTTGCTAAAATACTATTATCCGAAGTTCTTAAATCTAAATCTACCACTTTAACATCACGCATTCCATTATTTGAACTTACCCAATTTGGAGTATCTTCATTAAAGTTTTTAGAAGACCAAATACCCAATTCAGTTCCTAAAATTACCTCATTTGGAGCTAATGGATTTTGAAGAATACATTTTACAGGAAAGTCTGGCAAATTTCCCTCTTTATTTTTCCATGTAACTCCTCCATTTGATGTGTACCAAACACTAGTAACTCCATAATTATGAAAAGTTACCATAATTTCATTTTCAGAAACTCCATATTCAACTGCTGAAATACTTCCTATAAAGGAACTTCCAGAAATATTTTGCCATTCAATATTCCCTTCTGCTCCATTTGCATTGGTTAATTTTAGTAATTTTCCATTATCTGTTCCAACTAGTAATGTTGTGGATGTAGTGGTGAATGGAGATGCCTTAAAAGCCGTTGGTGAACCATCTAATAAAGCATTGCTTAATTGTGTTTTAGCTGCACCATTACTTCCTAATATATATCTGTTAATTTGTTTTGTACCAGTAGAACCATTAGAATACATAATATTTAAATTATGATCTAATCCTGCCGATGAAATAAAATCTCCTTCATTATTATTAGTATCAATCTCATAACCTGAACCATTGTATGGTAATTTAAGATAGGTATGATTACTATACACATAAGAAACAATCATATAATTACCATCTTTATCAATGGTACTGTATGCTCCATCACCTTCGTTTACTTTAGTACTTGAATTTACTCCAGAAGTTGCTCCATTAATAAATTGAGAACCATTATCCTGAGCTCCAGCAACTATTAATTCATTAGATGTACTTTGTCCGTAACCACCATAATAAAATTGGGTTACGTTATAATTAGTATTCATTTCAGTAAAAACATCTGAAGTTGCCGCAGTAGATAAACTAGAGGCATAAAAAATTCCTCCATCACAACCTATAACCGCTTCATTATTTGCTCCAGGTCTAAATGAAAATGCTTGTTGATCTGCATGCACGTACGAACAATTAAGAGTATTTAAATTTGCATAATTTGACCATTTAGAAATTTGTTTCCATTTAGATGCTACATTTGTAGTAGCTCCGCTTGTACTTCTAAACAAATCAATTCCTCCAACATAAACTATATTATCATTAGTTGGATCAACTTTAATTACTAAATCGTAATATGCTTGATCACGAGTGAAATCTTCAGCAGGAATATCTGTATCCGCATCGTTTGGTTTCGCTAATTCTGTTACCGTTGAAAAACCATCAGTAGTACTAAATATATGTGGTCCAGCTGAAGTTGTACCTTCAGTTAAGGCGTATATTTTATTTGCATTGGTAGCAGAAACTGCTAATTCTACCCTGTTTGAATTTGTCAAAGGCGATGCATTAGCTTCAGTCCAAGTAGTACCATCGGAAGAGCTAAGAACTCTACCTCTTCCAGAAGTACCTGTTAAATAAGTGGCAATAGTACCCATCCAAAGTGTATTGTTTGCAGAAATTGCAAAATTATTAGGAATATAATAATAGGTATTACTAATGTATGTATATTGCATGTTTACAGACTCTATCCTGCTCCAATTCTCGCCATTATCTGTAGTTTTATACAGACCTGCCGATTGATATCCTAAAGAGTTTGTAGGATTCACAGAATCACCATAAATATGAGCTCCTACACCAATAAAAACTTCTGTATTACCTGCGTTATCCCAAGCAATAATATCATTAATATAAAAAATTCCTGCTAAAAAATTACCAGAATTGCCACCTCCAGCCAATTGAACTGGAATGTTAGTCCAATTTACTCCTCCATCTGTAGTTTTATATACTCCATTACCAACTGCTGCGCCAAAAGTATATTGTTCTCCGGTTCCAATATACCAAGTATTTGAATTATTAGGGTCAACTGTTAAACACGAAATATTCATATTACTTGGCACTCCAGAAACTAAAGACCAAGCAGAACTTGCATTAGTAATATCTTGATTTACCCATAAACCACCACTTACTCCTCCTGCATAAACTCTTTTATTTGTAGTGTCATTTGGATCAAATAAAACTACCCTTGTTCTCCCTCCAACATTATTAGGACCTCTTTCAACCCAATCATTTCCAACGGCTCCATCTCCAGGAGTTCTATTCGCATAAGATTTATTATGAAATTTCTTTTGTAATTCTAAAACTTTATTTGGCTCTGGTTTTCCAGTTGCGGGGTTCATAGTTAACTCCCATTCTCTTTCATAATATTTATTTGGAGGAATGCTTAAAGCCTTTCGCTCTTCTTTAGATAATTGTAAGGTCTTTTTGAACGGACTATTTAGTAAATAGTTTTTATAACTCTCTACTAAATTTTCCTTTTTAGATAATACTGTTTTTGAGTTTGATTTAAAAAAAGTTGTTGTACTTATTTTAATTCCTATTGAAATTATAAATAAACTTAAAAATATATATAGTGATTTTTTTTTCACAATTCGTATTCATTAAAGATTACAATATTTTTATTATCCCTTTATTTTATGATATAACTGCAACGCAAATCCATCAGATAAACTTGCTACAAAATTACAAACAGCTAGAGTTCTAACATACAAGGATTCATAATTTTTATCTGAATGATTAGGAAATAAAGATAAAATTAATTTATCATAATTAGAAACTTTATTTTCAAATTTATTATTAATTGCCGTTAAAAAAACATCTAATAGTTTTGAAATAACACTATAACCAAGTATTTCTTTTTCAACTACTTGCTTACTTTTATATATTTTCTCTACACTTATTTTAATAATATCATTTATTTGAGCCTCGTATTTACATTTATCTAATAAGGCATATGGATAAGTTCCTTTTAAAATAGTGGTTTCATTTTCTAAAAACATTTTAGAAGCTTCGTTTATTAAGGTTCCAATTGCTAAAGCTCGTAAATAACTTAACCTGTCCTTTTTATTAGGTAGGTTATAATATTTTTCGGTATTAATAGTATCTTTTACTAACTTAATTAAATATTCTAAAGCAAAATCTTCATCAATTAAACCTAAATTAATGCCATCTTCAAAATCTATTATAGTATAGCAAATATCATCTGCTGCTTCTACTAAATAAGCTAATGGATGTCTTTTATAAGCAATTTCATTATCACTTCTAGACGATATTAAACCGAGCTCTTTTACTAATTCATTAAAAAAAGATAAATCCGATTGGAAAATTCCAAATTTTTTATCGGCAATTTCATTGGTAGGTTTTTTAGGAAGCGATTCTTTCGGATATTTTATAAAGCTTCCTAAAGTTGCGTACGATAAACGCAATCCGCCATTAACGCCATTTATACTTTCTGTTAAAATTTTAAATCCGTTGGCATTTCCTTCAAAATCAATTAAATCTTGCCATTGCTTTTTGGTAAGTTCGCTTTTATATTTTTGTCCGTTTCCATTTTTAAAATATTCACCAATTGCTTTTTCACCGCTATGTCCAAAAGGAGGATTCCCAATATCATGAGCTAAAGCTGCACTAGCAACAATTGCTCCGAAATCATTCATTTTATATCCTTTTGCTACTAAACTTGGATATTTTCTCAATAATTGTTCCCCAACAATTCTGCCTAAAGAACGAGCTACAACACTTACCTCTAAACTATGAGTTAACCGTGTATGCACAAAATCGGTTTTAGATAATGGTACTACTTGCGTTTTATCTTGTAAACTTCTAAAAGAATCCGAAAAAATAATTCTGTCATAATCCACTTCAAACCCCAAACGAGTTTCATCTTGGTCTAAACGGTTTCT
>Ga0209013_10002377_pt1 | contig 17073 bp, 19 predicted proteins | sample Cruoilmetagenom2_FD_187291 | JGI IMG/M metagenome (GOLD analysis project Ga0209013, IMG submission 187291) | Oil polluted marine microbial communities from Coal Oil Point, Santa Barbara, California, USA - Sample 2 (SPAdes) (version 2) | ecosystem: Environmental > Aquatic > Marine > Oil seeps ...
AATTGGGATTTTAAAGCGTCTGTGCCCATCCACCGATTTAACAAACAGACTGTGGGAGTTCTCGGATTCGGTCGTATTCCACGCCGGTTTATTGAAAAAGTAAAGCCACTTGGCTTTAAAACAGCTGCTTATGATCCATTCGTTTCGGCGGAAGACATGGCGCTCGCCGGTGTCCAGAAGATGGAGCTAGATGAAATTATCCGTGAAGCAGATTATTTGTCGGTACATGTACCGCTTATTAATGATACCTTCCATTTATTAAATGAAGAGCGGTTTAGCCAAATGAAGAAAAGTGCAGTTATCATTAACACGGCACGCGGGCCGATTATTGACGAGATAGCGCTTGCTGAAGCACTTAAAAAAGGGATAATTGCCGGTGCTGCTCTGGATGTCACAGAAAAAGAACCAATTGGTAAAGACAGCCCTCTTTTAAAAATGGATAATGTGATTATCACACCGCATAGTGCCTGGTATTCCGAGGAAGCCATGGTTGAACTGCGACAAAAAGCAGCCAAAAATATCGTACAAGTATTAAGTGGCGAAGTTTCGCCGTACGCGTTAACGTGAGGAAGAAACTTATTTATGATTGAACTGGATGATTTTAGCCCAGGATTATAAGTTATGAAAGGAATCCATCAGCAATTTTGCTCATGGATTCTTTTATATTAAAAAATGGATAGGTTGTCATGGTTGAAGTAAATGTGGAATATTATTTGGATGTATCTTTTTCAATGTGCGAATGATTATCTACTTCTGTTAAATAAGAATTTTTCTTTTCTACCACTTAACTTTTCTCGATCATGTTTTGATTCCCAAATTGCTAAATCAGGACCTTTAGGTAAAATCGTTGGTTCAATCTTATCTAGCGCGATGGTAATTGATAAATGGTAATGTCTCTTAATGGCATCAAAGTCGGTTGTATCGCCAAAGCCTGGAGTTTGATATAAATCCCGTGCATATCCCCATAAATTTTCATATTCACGAATCAATTTATGATTCGTATTAAACGCTGTGTAATAGGCGGTATCAAAGCGTACTAAAGTGGTAAATAGTCTAACATCAGAGTCTGTAATGGTATCTCCAAATAAGAACCGTTGTTTAGATAGGCGAAGCTCTAATTCATCCAATCTTTTAAACAACGTGTCAAAGGACTCTTCGTAAGCTACTTGGGATTTGGCGAATCCACATTTGTACACGCCGTTGTTCACGTCATGGAAGATGAGCGTGTTAAATGCATCGATTTCTTCACGTAACGGTTTTGGATATAAATCTGGTGCTTGCTCTTTATGAAACGGTGCCCAGGCAGTTTCAAATTGGTTGGTGAGATTGAAATAATCATTATTCACTGCTTTTTGTAGTTTCATATCCACCATAACAGGTACAGTAGGACGACCCGTGTAGTCGGGGTCTGCTTTTTTATAAATCTCACTCATATATTTAATTCCGAGTAATGGGTCTACACCACTTTCATCTAATGAAAACTCCCAATCTACATGAGGAAGTCTGGGACGCATCGGACTAGCAGTTCCTAGACTTATGACATTCTCTAAACCTAGAATGCTTCTAACAATGACAGAACGATGTGCCCATGGGCAAGCGGCAGTCCATAACAGGCGATATCGTCCAGCTTCAACTGGTAATTCACCAGCTTTATTCCCAAAAGGGGTTGTAAAGGCATTGGTTTGTCGATTGAAGGAGCCATCCGCTGTAATTTCAGTCGCTGTTTTTAAGGTGAGAGTTTTGTCTTCCTTTGTTTGTTTCAGATCTTGTGGCAATTTAAAACATCCCTTCTCTAATCGTATATAACTCTAACTCTAGTATATAAGAAAATACAAATGATTCTGATTATTAATTTCAAATAATTTCATAAAAAAGACATTCGCAATCTGATTCTAGGCAGATTTGGAATGTCTTTTATTTGGAACAGTTTAATCAGTCGTTATTTTAACAGGACATGCCTAAACTTTAAAGATGAGCTTTCAGCACATGTCAAAATTCCATCAATGCTCTGCCAAGTCACTTACTGAAACACTCTCTTTAATCGTTGGATCATTCAAGTGGTGAATTGTGGCTAGTTTGTTGCTTTGATCGACATGTTCAATATAAATAGCTCTTCCGTTATGGGAGACATTTATCATACTTTGTGAAGATGAAATTTCTTGGGCGCGATCTACATCCATGTTAGCACCTCCTTTTAATTGGCATAGCTATACTATTTGTTTCAAATGGGATAGCTATACAGGTGTTTTGAAGATATGTATCGAATTAAAGAAAAGGATACATTCGAAGTACTGATGAAACGTTCAATTGGAGGAATTATAAAATGGTTGAAAATAAAGTGGTCATTATTACTGGATCGGCTCGTGGGATTGGATTTGAAATAGGCAAACGGTTTGCAGAGAATGGAGCGAAAGTAGTTCTTTCCGACGTAAATGAAGAGTTGGTTAAGCAATCTGCGGAGTCATTGCGACAACTAGGTTTCGAATCGATTGGTATGAAGGCGGATGTAACAATAGAAGAGGAAATCATCTGTTTGGTAACTGCAGCTAAGGATACATACGGTACGGTTGATATCGTCATCAACAATGCGGGTTTACAACATGTATCACCAATTGAAGAGTTCCCTACTGAAAAATTCGAATTAATGATAAAAATCATGTTAACGGCTCCGTTCATCTTGACTAAACAAGTTTTCCCGATTATGAAAGAACAAGGATTTGGTCGTATCATCAATATCGCATCCATTAACGGTGTCATCGGATTTGCAGGAAAGGCTGCTTATAACAGTGCCAAACATGGCGTTATCGGTTTAACAAAAGTTTCAGCATTGGAAGGCGCTGAACATGGCATCACGGTAAATGCCTTATGCCCAGGCTATGTAGATACGCCACTTGTCCGTGGTCAAATGGAAGACTTAGCGAAAACGCGTAACGTTCCGATTGAGGATGTACTAGCAGAGGTGCTTCTTCCTTTAGTGCCTCAAAAACGCTTGCTGGATGTCGAAGAAATTGCAGATTATGCATTGTTTTTGGCGAGCAGTAAAGCTAAAAGTATCACAGGACAAGCCGTTATTATCGATGGCGGTTATACAGCGCAGTAATAGGGTGGGTGTGCACGTTAAACCATAAAAAATAACTCATTCTTGAGTTAGCGCTTAGTTGGGTTACTCTTATTTCAGCCAATCCCCTTGAAGGGAACCTGCAAAACAATTAAGGTGAACGAATTTATTGGAAAAATGAACGATTGCATAAAAAGATGTGACGATGTACAGGCTGTCTTCAAGAGGTCTATGAGGGGCAATGCTCAAATGTTTGATTTAGTTGCAGTTGTCGTTTGGGGGACTATTGTAATCACCATGTTGGTACATAAATTCAAGAATGGAGATGAAAATTAAAGCAGGTCAACCAAAAACAGCCACAGTCTCCGATTGGAAGAATTGTGGCTGTTTTAATTATGCTTTCTAATTAATTTGCGGAATATCAGCAGTATCATTTTGCATGTGGATTCTAACGATTCGGACTGTTCCTGACCCAGGACGCGACATCTGGTCTGTCGGTGAAAATGCCGTTCACTCCGATTTTAATGAGATGGCGCATCGTCTTTTCATCGTTGACGGTATATGGATGGACGAGCAAGTTTTCCCGGTGCATCGATTCGACGAACTCACGATTCACAGCAGCCACATTTATACCGACTCCAGATGCATATTTGGTCAGTTCTTTCAGTTCTTTTTTTGACAGTTTCACTTCTTTGCGGAACTTATACAATTGCGTCAGCGGTATGGAAGGTTCCATGGCGTGTATGTCCTTCAGGCTTTCCGCATCAAAGGATTGAATGATCACTTTCGGTGTAGGACCTTCCCTGTGAAGCAGTTGATGCTCCGATAACTGCAGCAACAACTCTTCCTCGATACCTGGATATTCTTCAGGTGATTTCATCTCAATGTAGTAATTGACGCTGTCGCCGAAGTGATTGAGAATCTCCGACAAATCGACAATCCGTAAATCATGGAAGCTCGGGTAAGTATACGCCAAAGGATTTTTAAAGAACTCCGGTCCGGGCGAGAGGAGTTGGATTTCATCGAACGTGACATCTGCCACTGCTTGCTGCACATTATGGAGAGTGACGACCGAATCATGCAAGGCAACAAGTTTTCCGTCTTTCGTCATCTGCAAATCAATTTCAATGTAATCCGCGCCCATTTGTACCGCCATTTCATAGGCGGCAAGTGTGTTTCCCGTTGTATAGGCAGAAGCCCCGCGATGAGCAATGATTAGGAAATCATTTTTAGGCAGAGGTGCAGGTTCAGGAGCTCGAGCTGGAGCTGGTACTGTTGGCTGTACTGAGGGGTGTTGGTTTTGCGCGCAACCATATGTAATCAGCAGAAGGATAATAAGTATCATCATTTTTTTCATACTGTATCCTCCAATAGTACGGTAAATGATTCTCTCGCATTATATGATAAAAATGGTGTTGATATTTCCTGCTTTAACAACGCGCTTCTATATTTTTTTACCAATCCTAAAATATATATTGACAGTTTTGAATACAATGACTAATATGAACATTATTAGAAAACACGTTAACCAATCAAATAGTTAAAAGCTCTTATCAAGAGAGGTGGAGGGACTGACCCTACGAAGCCTCGGCAACCATTGGATGTAATCCAAACGGTGCCAATTTCAGCAGATTGAATCAATCTGGCAGATGAGAGGTTTAGCATACAGTTTTTGCTGTGCGCCGGCCTCTTTTTGTTTAATAAGAGGGCGGCTTTTTTATTGGTTACGGTAGGAAAGGGAAGCGAACAGAATGACAAAAAACAAAGTGGAACTGGCAACATTTGCTGGAGGGTGTTTTTGGTGCATGGTGCAGCCTTTTGACACACAGCCGGGAATTGAGCAAGTTGTATCAGGCTATACAGATGGTCACGTAGAAAATCCAGTATATGAAGATGTGAAGGCAGGGATTACGGGGCACACAGAAGCGGTGCAGATTACATATGATCCAACAATTTTCCCGTACGAGAAGCTGGTCGAGTTATTTTGGCAGCAAATTGACCCAACAGATGCAGAAGGTCAGTTTGGGAGTCGCGGTACATCATACCGCACGGCCATTTTCTATCATACAGAAGAACAACGGAATACGGCGGAACAATCAAAACAAGCCCTAGCTGACAGCGGACGCTTCCAACGACCGATTGTCACAGAGATTCTTGAGGCAAGCACGTTCTACCTTGCTGAAGATTATCACCAAGATTATTACCGAAAAAACCAGGACGCATACAAAAGTTTTAAAGAAACGTCGGGAAGAGCTCCTTTTATCCGTGAGAACTGGAAAAAAGAAGAACCATTGCTTCACAAGTGACTCTAATTCTATATAAAACTCTTATCCAGAGAGGCAGAGGGACTGACCCTATGAAGCTTCGGCAACCATTGAATGTTATTCAAACGGTGCCAATTCCAGCAGATGGATTAAAATCTGACAGATGAGAGGTTTCCCAAAATGCATTGGCATGTGGCGACCTCTTGAAACCGAAGAGGTTTTTTCTATATGAAAATAAGTATTCCATCAATGGAGGTACGTTATGGTCGAGAAAGTGAAAGAGGTTGTGGAAAACATTGAAGTAATTGAGCGTGCGTTAGAAGGACTGAACTTTGGCGAGCTGCACATTACCATTCACGAAGGAAAAGTGGTTCAAATCAACCGGACGGAAAAACTTCGTTTTCCGGTTAGTAAAACTGAAAAAACAAAGTAGAGCTGACCGGACAACCGGAGGCCTCTTGATTACTTGAGAATTGCTTTTAGGCAAATTCTTGGGAATTAAGAGGTTTTTTTTATACAAAAAAGACGGTTTCAATGGCCGGTAAAGAAAAATGGAGGAATGGAAAAATGAAAAAAGTAGTAAGAAAGTTATTGATTGTAGCCGCAGCAACTATAGTACTAGCAGGTTGTGGAGATGCAAAAGCGGATGATGACAAAAAGATTAAAATCGGTGCAACGGCAGGCCCTTATAGTGACCAATTGAAAGAAGGGATTATCCCTATCCTGGAAAAAGACGGATATGAAGTCGAAATCGTCGAATTCAACGATTATATTCAGCCGAATAATGCCTTAAATGAAGGAAACGTTGACGCGAATTTATTTCAGAATCGCAATTATTTAATAGACTTCAATGAGTCGCACAATATGGATCTGGTTGCCTCATATGCCGTTCCTACTGCTCCGATTGCACTTTACTCGGACCGACATAAAACGTTGGAAGATGTCAAAGAAGGCATGGTTGTAACTTTGCCGAATGATCCAGTCAACTTAGCTCGCTCGTTGCACATGATGGAAGCGTACGGATGGATTAGCATCAATAAAGACGTCGATCCAATTACGGCTTCAGAAAAAGATATCGAGTCCAATAAATTAAATTTAAAAATTGAACCGTTGGACGCGGCACAGACACCACGCTCACTTAGCAACGCCGATTTCGCTTTTGTTAACGGAAACTTTGCCATTGCCTCTGGGTTGAAATTGACCGAAGCGGTGGATGTGGAAAGAACGTCTGAAGACTATTTAATCTACGTGACAATCCGTAAAGAAGACGAAGGCAAGCCATTTGCAAAAGCATTGGAAGAAGCTTATAAATCGGATGAATTCTACGACTATACGAAAGAAAATGCCAAAGGGTATGTGTTACCCCCTTACCAATCGGAAAAGGAGTGACGGTAAATGATAAAAGTCGTGAATGTAACTAAAACATATAAAGACGTGAACGCCGTGGACGATGTTAGCATGACCATTGAACAAGGTGAAATTTTTGGAATCATCGGGTATAGCGGTGCTGGAAAAAGTACGTTGCTGCGCTGTTTGAACATGTTGGAACAACCGACGCAAGGGCAGATTTTCATTGATGGCAAAGAAATGACGTCGTTGACGAAAAAGGAAATTCGCAAAGAACGTTTGAAAGTAGGCATGATCTTCCAACATTTCCACTTGGTCAGCTCGAAAACCGTCGAGGAGAATGTCGCGTTTTCACTGAAAGCTGCCGGTAAAAGCAAAGTGGAAATCAAAAAACGAGTAGCGGAACTGCTTGACCTAGTGGGTTTATCAGACAGAGCGGGCCATTATCCTGCACAACTGTCTGGCGGTCAAAAACAACGTGTCGGCATTGCCCGTGCATTGGCGAACGAACCGAAAGTATTGCTGTGCGATGAAGCGACTTCAGCGCTTGACCCAACTACAACAGCATCCATTCTCGCTTTGTTGCAAGATATCAACCAGAAACTAGGCATCACCATCGTCTTGATCACGCATGAAATGGCGGTCGTCCAACAGATATGTCACCGTATTTCCGTCATGGAAAAAGGGAAAGTCGTGGAGGAAGGCGATGTTTACGATCTATTTGCTGACCCACAGACGGAGTTGACGCGTCAATTTGTGCAAACGGTACATTCATTGAAACTGCCGCAACGTTTACTGGATAACTGCAAAGGAACCATCGCCCAAATCATTTTCAGGGGAGAATCAGCTGAAGAAGGAATTATCACTGAGACCCTGAAGGAATTCGATGTGGCAATCAACATTCTGCACGGTCAGATTACCTATATACAGGATCGCCCTCTTGGAACGCTGATCATTGAAATAAACGGAGAGCGAGCGGAACTGGAAAGCGCGCTTGCTTATATCACGACTAGAACCAACCAATTGGAGGTGCTATCGCATGTCGCTTGATTTATTAAATGATTTCGGGAACGCCTTTCTGGAAACTTCATGGATGATGGGGATTGCCATTTTATTTGCCATTGTTATCGGCGTACCTCTTGGTGTTGGTTTATTTGTCACCAGTGAAGGGATGTTTTGGCAAAACCGGATTGTGCAAAGTATTGCGGGTACGATTATCAATATCATCCGCTCCATTCCATTCATAATTTTACTAGTAGTTTTGATTCCACTGACGAAGCTCATTCTCGGCACATCGATGGGACCGACTGCCGCAAGTGTGTCACTCGTTTTTGCAGCCGTCCCGTTTTATGCACGCTTAGTGGAAACTTCGCTGCGGGAAATTGACAAAGGCGTCATTGAAGCCGCAGAATCTTGCGGTGCATCCCCGTGGCTCATCATCAAAGATGTGTTGTTGCCTGAAGCGAAGTCGGGCATGATTGCTGGCCTGACTGTTACGGTCATCAGTTTGCTTAGTTACTCGGCAATGGCCGGGATCATTGGGGGAGGCGGTATCGGAGATTTGGCTATCCGCTTCGGCTATTACCGTTTCGAAAATGGAATCATGATTGCCACGGTCATCATCTTGATTATCATCGTCCAGCTCATTCAATTTGCTGGGGACCGTTCGGCAAAAGCAGTCAATAAAAGATAGAGGAGGAAATGAAAATGACGACGAATATAAAAGAATTGGAAGTTTCCAAGCTATATGGTTGGGAGCACCCAGACACAATTAGAGCGTATCGCCAAAAGCATAAATCGATGGCCAAAAAAGACAAAACAACAACGCTTGCTGAAGCTGTGGCACGAGGTGTTAAAACAGGGGACTATGTGGTCTTCGGCGGAATGGGTTCCGTCCGCAATCCACTTTCAGCGGTCCATGAAATCATCCGCCAAAAAATCGATAATCTGACAATTGGTACGAAAGGCTCTCAGCACGACTGGCAGTTGCTCGCGGCGGCAGGAAATGTCTCGAAAGCGGAAGTTTCATATGGCTTTGCAGATGAAGTCCGGGGACTGGCTCGTCCTGCAAGGTCGGCAGTCGAATCGGGACGCATCAAGGTGTTGTCGGAAACGACGAACGCGGCATTCCAATGGCGCTTTACCGCTGCCATGAAAGGTTTGTCTTTTTATCCGACACGTTCGGCACTAGGTACAGACACTTTGCAGTACAGTGGTTCTAAAACCATTACCGATCCATTCACCAATGAACCTGTGGAACTTTTGCCAGCTTGTTATCCGGATGTAGCCATCATTCATGTTCATCGTGCGGACCGTTACGGCAATTGCCAAATTGATGGCAATATCGCTGAAGACATTGAAATTGCACATGCGGCGAAATTCGTCTTGGTGACCGCGGAAGAAATCGTTCCTGATGAAATCATTCAAAACGACCCTGCTTTGACGAAAATCCCATTTTTCGTGGTTGATGCAGTAGTGGAAGCGCCATATGGCTCCCACCCAAACCAAGTACCGACTTTGTATTCATTTGATGAAGATCATTGGCAAGTATGGCTCGATGCATCTGTCACAGATGAAGGTGTTGAGGACTATTTAGACACGTACGTTCGGGGAACCAAAGACCATTTTGAGTATTTGGAGAAAATCGGTGGGGTTCGTGTTCTCAACCAATTGGAAAAAATCGAAAAGAAACTGGCGCCATATCCAAAAGTGGCCAAAAGGAGAGGTTAACAATGGCAACTGAAACAGAAAAGATGATCATCGCAGCTTCACGTGAATTACCGAAAGAAACCGCTGTTTTCGTCGGAACAGGCATGCCGTTGTTAGCTTCCGTTTTGGCACTGAACACACACTCGCCTAATATCTTGCTTGTGTATGAAGGAGGCGGCATCGGCGGAAATCCGACAGGCCGATTACCGATTCAAGTAAGCGAATCCTTGACCTACGAAAATGGAGTCGCGGTTGGTTCAATGGATTATGTCATGAGTCTTGCGCAAGCGGGATGGATTCAGTATGGATTTTTAGGTGGAGCACAAATCGATGCTTATGGAAACTTGAATACGACCGTCATTGGCGATTGGGAAAATCCGAAAGTGCGTCTTCCGGGTTCCGGTGGTGGAGCGGATATCGCATCACTATGCGAACGGACCATTATCTTAATGAGGCAAGACCGCAAGAAATTTGTCCCTAAACTTGATTTTCTAACGAGCCCAGGTTATTTGACCGGTCCTGGTGAACGAGAAAAAGTAGGATTGCCTGCCAACACAGGTCCATACCGTGTCATTACGCAAATCGGAATATACGGTTTTGACGAACAAACGAAACAAATGACCTTGTTACAGCTTTTTGAAGGCTACACGCTTGACGATGTCCAACAACAAAGTGGTTTCCCAATCGCTATTTCAGCTGATTGGAGCTATGTGAAAGCACCGACCGAATTGGAACTGGAAGCCTTACATGCGCTAGATCCAGATGGGGTTGTCCTGGCATAGTATCGAAGGGTAAATCATGGATGATAAAAGGGGGATTTAAGTTGACGAAACAAGTATCAATTGAGGAAGCGGTAGCTTCCATTAAGGACGGCTCACTCCTGGCGCTAGGCGGAAACGCTTTGCACCGGTCACCGATTGCTTTTGTCCAAGAACTCATACGTCAAGATAAAAAGGGCTTGTCCGTTATTAAAACAGCAGGTGCGCTCGACATCGACTTACTGGCGCTATCGAAATCAATCAGTTCCGTGTACGCAGGCTATATCGGTTTTGAAATGTTAGGATTGGCACAAAACTATCGTAAGGGCGTGCAACAAGAGGAAATCGTCGTCCATGAACATGCCTGTGCCAGTGTCATTGCTGGTCTACGTGCTAGCGTGTACGGAGTACCTTTTCAGCCCATCAACGGTTTTCAGGGTAGTGAGCTGCCAGAATTGACGGGATTGGTCAAAAACGTTACATGTCCATTTACAAATAAAAAAACTGCTGTCGTCGAGGCACTACGTCCTGACGTCACAGTCATTCACGCTAACATCGCCGATGAAAAAGGCAATGCCTATGTAGACGGTTCCTTATTTGAAGATTTAATCATGGTCAAGGCAGCCAAACAGGTGATCGTCACAGCTGAAAAAATCATCCATTCAGCAGAATGGAAAGTAACGCCGCAAGTTCCGGGATTCCTTGTTGAAAGTGTAGTACTGGCAGAAAAAGGGGCGGCGCCAGGAAGTTGCGCACCGCTGTACTCGATTGATGCAGAACAGGTGACGGAGTATTTGCAAAACCCCGCAAGTTATCTGGAAAAAGTGAAAGGGGCGGTGACGCATGTCTAATCTACAAACGGCAGACTACATTACAGTTGCCATGGCACGTCTAATCAATGACGGAGAACGTGTTTTCCACGGTGTCGCGTCACCGATGCCTGCAGTAGCTGTTCAGTTAGCAAAACGGCTACATGCAAAAAATGCCGTCTATTTGAGCATTCCGGGTGGGGTTGATGCCACGCCTACGGATTATTCAGGTGTATCGACAGCGGATGCCTCGCTTCGTGAAGGAGCGGTTGCCGAATTTTCGCTCTCTGATATTTTTGATTTATCTGCACGTGGTGGGCTAGACGTTGCCTTTTTGAGCGGTGCACAAATTGATGGTCAGGGCCGATTGAATTTAAGTGCGATTGGAACTTTCGATAAACCGAAAGTCCGCTTGCCCGGTGGAGCGGGTAGTGCGGCACTATTACCAACCGTAAAAAGAGGCATCCTATGGAAAACTAATCACGATAAACGCGGCCTCGTCGATAAACTCGACGTTGTCACCGCAGCAGGACATACCGAAAGCGTCATCACGCCACTTGGCATTTTCAAAAAATCACAAACTAGCGATCAGTTACAACTATTATCGGTGTTCCCAGGTGTGACGGTTGAAGACGTCGTTAATCAAACGGGATTCACCGTTGAAAAACATGAACAATTCCATGATTTCCAGCCAGTGACCGAAGAAGAGATTCAGTTATTGGAAGAGATTGACGGAAGTGGTGTGAGATTCAGCGAGTTTCGATAAATTGGACTCTGTATTATAATTTGAATAAAGCCATTCCCTTTGTCAATGCTGAAGGGAATGGCTTTATTTGTGTGTTTTCAAATAAAGAGATTGGGTTCTATTCATTTTTCACGCGCATTCCGACATCCGGTCTGTCTGTGGAAAATCCGTTTACGCCCAGTTTCTTGAGATGACGCATTGTTTCTTCATCGTTGATGGTATAAGGATGTACATGCAAGTCTGTGCTTTGTAACGATTCAATCATTTCGCGCGTTACCGCTTCAACATTTACACCCACTCCCGATGCATATTGCATGAGCTTCTTTAGTTCCTTTTTTGAAATATTCTCGTCTTTTTTTAACTTATACAGTTTAACTAATGGTATTGAGGGCTCCATAGCAAATACTTTTCTTAGACTGTCCTCATCAAAGGATTGAATGATGACTCTCGGATTCGTTCCCTCTCCATTAATCAGTTGATGTTCTTCGAGTAGCTTCAACAGCTCTTCCTCGATTCCAGGATAGAAGTTAGGTGATTTCAGTTCAATGTAATAATTTATGTTGTCACCTAAGTTTAGGAGGATTTCTGGTAAATCAACAATACGTAAATCATTAGCACCAGGTGAAGCATACACTGATTGAGGGGATTCATTTACGGGTGAATACTGTTGGATTTCATTTAATGTGACATCCGCGACCGCTCGTTGAGCATCGTTAATGGTTAAGACCGAATCATGTAAGGCAACGAGTTTACCATCTTTCGTCATTTGTAAATCAATTTCAATGTAAGGTGCACCCATTTGTATAGCCAGTTCATAGGCGGCCAGTGTATGGGCAGTTACATAGGCAGAGGCGCCACGGTGGGCAATAACGAGAAAATTATCTTCAGGTAAGGAAGCTCGTTCCACTGGTTGTTGCGTACAGCCATAGAGGAACAAAAACATCGATAGAATCCATATTTTTCTCATGAATTTTTGCCTCCTAACATATATGAAATGTTAATTAATTGTAAATAAAGCACTTTTAAAAAGGAAATCGGTAACCATTATAGAATAGTATACGTAGAATCTCCTCATTGGACATGAAATATTTGGATTTAATTTATTCTACATAGGAGAAAGGGATGAGTTCTTGAAAAGAGTGGAGCTAGTCAATCTATCAAAATCATACGATAAACAAGTTGACGTGATTTTCGAGGATTCTGCTATTGAGCTTGGCATTATTGACTGATGGAAACTGCGAATAAAACGAAATAAGCTTAGTAAATAGAAGACACCTTCAATCCGGAACAGCAGATTGGAGGTGTCTTCTTGTACATGAAATTATAGTGGATTAGCCTAATTGTTTCGTAAACAATTGATCCATGACAGAATTAGATTTTTTCTTTGTTTTCTTAACAAACAATGGATTTAAGACAACAAGAGCTAAGATGTTGGCAAGTAAGCCCAAGAAGCCTTCATAAAGCCCAAATGTATTTCCTGTTGTATAGACAGTAGCAGTAACCACTAGACCTACAATCAAGCCGATGATTGTCGATTCTTTTGTCTGGTTTCTCCAGAACAAACTAAAGACGATTGCTGGGAATATTTGAACCATTCCGGATACACCTAGAAGTTGCAGAGAAACCAATGCTGTCGGGAAAATCATTCCAAAGATTAACGCTAGTCCAATAACGACAAACACCATTGAACGTGTAATCATCGTTAACTGTGCGGGTTTTACTTTCGGGTTAATAAAATCACGGTAAATGTTATTCGCGAATAGATTTGAAGCCCCAATCGCCATGATGGAACAAGGAATAAGGGAAGCAAGTGCAATGGTTGAGTACGCCAAGCCTTGGACCACTCCACCGTATGATACTTGAATCAAATTCAGCAAGGCAAAACGCGGATCGCTTCCTTCTGGCAGTACATGGAATGCAGCGAATCCTAGGAAAACAACAAGAATCAAGACAATATTGTAAAACGGCAAGAAGATTGCATTTTTTCGTAGCACGTCAGCGTTTTTCGCGGTGAATACGCCAGTTACTGCGTGAGCCCACATAAATAACGCCAATCCAGAAATTAATGAAGCCGTTAGGAACCACGGAATCCCTTTAGGTCCAGATGTAGAGATTGTCAAAAGCTGTGGAGAATCTGTCACGAACGTATCTATCATTGATCCCCAACTTCCAAAATGGATGATTGGAATGGACACAACGAGGAATAACATAATGACCCAGACTAAAATGTCTTTAATGACAGCTGTATAGGCTGGTCCTTTTATTCCACTGAAGAATGTATAAAGTGCAACTAACAGGAACGATATGATAACAACTACTTTAATATTAATATAGCCTGTACCAGCCACGGTTAGTGTGTCTTGAATACCGGCTAACTGTAGATCTATATATGGTATTAGCATAAATACACCAATAATTGCGATTAGCAAGGATAAAAATTTACTGTCAAATCTCACTTTTGCATAATCGGCAAGAGTGGTTAAATTATGTTTCTTTGAAACTTCCCATAACTTCGGTAGATAGAAATAGGAAATAAAGAAGGCGATAATGGTGTACGGAATGGCGAAGAAAGCGATACTTCCTCCTGAATAAGCCGTACTGGTCAGTCCTAAGAATGTATAGGCTGTGTATAAATCCGCGCCTACTAAGAGCCAAACTAGTAATGGTCCAAAACGTCTCCCACCAACAGACCATTCTTCAACTGAACTACGACTCGATTTATTTCGTCCAGCGATAAATCCGATTAGTACGACCGTTAAAACTATAAAGCTTGTGATTAACAAAGCTGTTAAATTCCCCTGCTGCATTATTCAATACTCCCTTCCGACTTCTGAATCCGATAGATTAAATACGTACATATTGGAGTAATAATCATTCCTACAAGTAACCAAAAATGTAGAAAAGGCAATCCAAGAATAATCGGGTCAATCCGATTCGCAAATGGAATTGCTCCAAGCGTTAGTACAAAAGGCAAAACGATTAGAATGATAACCATAAATTTTTTACTCACATTTACACCTCCATAATAATATTTTAGAATAATTATAATTATTAAATATTAACATACGATGTTTTTAAAACAAGGGAATAATTTAATAATTGTAAAATAAAAAGTATTCAATTCTATATTTTTCAATAAATCAATACGGATAAGGTGACCATTAGCTATAGACTAAGCGACCATATCTTTCCTAGTTTAATGGTCAAATTCTTCAGGTTTGTTTGACCATAACCCCTGGTCACAGGAACGAAGAATGGCAGAGATGAGAGAAGTTAATGAAGTCCCTTTGGTTTTTTTCTTCTTATAAATAACCCTACTGCGTTTGTGTGTTCACAACGCACAAACACTGAAATATGACGTGGGGGACGAGAGAGTGAATACAAACTCATAAAAAAGCGCCCGAAGTTGCAAGTTCGGACGCTTTATATGCAATTAAGAGGCTAATACATTGTAAGGAACCAATCAGTCCCTTTTTTCAATTATTCAGTTTCCCCCTCTTCTTCATTTTTATTTTCATCATCTACATCGTCTTTTTGTTCACCATCGTTGACACCGTTATCCTGGTCCACTCCGTCACCACAACCAGCTATACCACCAAAGATTAATCCTCCTACTAATCCACTTGCCACTAAATTCTTTTTCCAATCTGCCATGTATATTCTCCTCCTCATATATTTAATTGTTCTGTTTAATTGTTCTAATGAAATTTTACCCTTATGGATACTTATTAAACCCAATATCGTATTTGTGATCGTTTCCAATGATTAAGAAAGCATGTATCAAGCTAAACTTAAAGCAATAATCCCACTTCGAAGCTTTATAGAATCACCATTGGTTATCTAAATCAGTCAATCCAGGTATTGTGTTTATACGAATGATTCTGTAAAGAGTGTAAAAACCTTTGACATGCATCTTAAAATGCGATAAATTATCCTATGGACGAACAATTATAAAAAACTTAACTTTAATATTCGTGTTTAGGGGTGTAATTATGGAAAATGTGTTTGATTATGAAGATATTCAATTGATTCCTGCAAAGTGTGTGGTAAATAGCCGATCTGAATGTGATACAACCGTGGCTTTGGGAGAACATACATTTAAATTGCCAGTGGTACCTGCAAATATGCAGACGATTATAGATGAAAAGATTGCAATCTACTTAGCGGAAAAGGGTTACTTCTATGTAATGCACCGTTTTCAACCAGAGAAGCGCGTGGATTTCATTAAAGATATGCATTCACGTGGATTAATTGCTTCCATAAGTGTGGGGGTAAAAGAAGAAGAATATGGTTTCATTCAACAATTGGCTGATGAACAGTTAATTCCGGAATATATTACGATTGATATTGCACACGGTCATTCGAATGCAGTAATCGAGATGATCCAGCATATCAAGAAACATTTACCTCGTAGTTTTGTGATTGCAGGAAATGTTGGAACACCTGAAGCGGTAAGAGAATTGGAGAATGCCGGTGCGGATGCAACGAAAGTCGGCATTGGACCAGGGAAAGTATGTATTACTAAGATTAAAACTGGGTTTGGAACGGGTGGTTGGCAATTAGCGGCGCTTCGTTGGTGTGCCAAGGCTGCTAGCAAGCCAATTATTGCGGACGGAGGTATTCGTACGCATGGTGATATAGCTAAATCCGTTCGATTTGGTGCATCAATGGTCATGATTGGTTCACTATTTGCTGGTCATGAAGAATCCCCTGGTGAAACATTCGAGAAAGACGGAAAACTTTTCAAGGAATACTTCGGCTCAGCATCGGAATTCCAAAAAGGTGAAAAGAAAAACGTTGAAGGCAAGAAAATGTTTGTGGAACACAAAGGGGCACTTGAGGATACGTTGAGAGAAATGGAACAGGATCTTCAATCTTCTATTTCATATTCAGGTGGAAACAAGCTGGAAGCAATTCGCAATGTAGACTATGTCGTTGTTAAGAACTCAATCTTTAACGGTGATAAAGTATATTAAATAATTTTGTTTATAATTTTAATCAACAAGGCATCCTTTTCCCGAATCATTTTGGGGGAGGGATGCTTTTCTTTTCGTGCATTTACGCTAGCCGCACGTTCCGCATGAGCCAGCAAGCATGAAAACCACTATAGAGGAATCTTTTATAAAACTTTATTAAAACTTTTCTCAAAAAACAATAACCGACAAGAACCCTTATATAACAAGGCTTTAAGTGTGTTTTCATCTATATGATTCAATAAAGATTATATAAATTTCAACGTTTTTTTTAAAAAGTACTTGTAATACTCAATGGAGTTGATATAATAAATCTTGTCTTCAAAAACGAATACCCAGTCCAGTGACAATGGCAAAGAGGTCACACCCGTTCCCATACCGAACACGGAAGTTAAGCTCTTTAGCGCCGA
>Ga0209013_10002378_pt1 | contig 17072 bp, 20 predicted proteins | sample Cruoilmetagenom2_FD_187291 | JGI IMG/M metagenome (GOLD analysis project Ga0209013, IMG submission 187291) | Oil polluted marine microbial communities from Coal Oil Point, Santa Barbara, California, USA - Sample 2 (SPAdes) (version 2) | ecosystem: Environmental > Aquatic > Marine > Oil seeps ...
GGCGAGGGGATCGCTGGATCTGTGATAGGCGGCGGCGTTTCGCTAAATGTAGGGAACGTCACGTCCGGAGGATCAGGAATATTAAACCCAGGGTCAGTAACATTGAAAGGGGGAGCTGGATCAATGTTGATATCAATATCAGGCGTCTCGGGCGCCGATCCGCCAAAGGAGGGAAGATCAATCTCAATGGTCCCCACAGTGGGACTCGTAGGCTTATCAGCCGATATACCGTCAAGGCCACCGACCGGGACGGCAACCCAGGAATCAACGTCCCAATTAATAGTATAATCGGAGTTGCCTAATTCATTCAGAAGGCCCCAGGCGGTTGCCCATGCGGACGAGCCATAGGCAATGGCAGTTGAAAACCTTTCGGATACAAGGCCCCCGGCGCTACTTGCGGCGGCGGGTGGAGTAATTGGAGTGGGTGAGATGAAATATGCCATTGGCTTATTCTCCTGTGTCTTCAGTTATGCCCGGGTAGTGTCGAGTCATGAGCCCAACCCGAACTCTTGGCTTTGCGGTTACAGGGTTTCCGTCCGAGTCAACGGCCTTGCGCGCGCCAGGGATATCAAAATCCCCGTTCTTAATGTCATAGGTAGTGCCATTGTCACCGCCCATATAGGCGAATTCCTCAGTCATAAAATGCTGTCCGTCAATTATCATTCCATAGATAATCCCGGCGGTATCAATCTTTGAGGAAGAAGGATAACATTGCCCTGTTTTCATGGCATAGGCGTAAATAGGCTCAATAGTGTCAATATCGACTTCGCCCGTCTTTTCATCAATACCAGTATTCTTTTTGGTGAAAATACCGTAATCGCAAAAGGCCCCGGAGTAATTCGCGGGTGCCTCATGCCTGATGTAATACTTTAGGCCACCGGCCAGGATACCAATTATGTATGGATCTCTATCGTAATACCATTCTTCGGCGTATTCATTGGTTGTAAAAGGATCTTCGGTCCATTCGGGGACACTGTCCTCATTCCCTTCAAGGATTGTATCCATGCGCTCCGTCCAATCAGGGTATGCGTCGCCTCGATCGACGACGCCTGTATTAATTTGTTCCTCAAAGGTCTGGGCTATTCGCTTACCAACGTGCCAGCCCCAGCGATGCTCAGTGGTAGTGCCTTTTGGCCAAAAGCGCATACCGGCTATGGCGTATAATTGCCAGGCGTCAGTGACGTGAATTCCCTCCAAAAGAAAATCCATACCATGATCTGTCTTTATTGTGTCTAAAGCGGAGGGGTCACGGTCATTCCATTCAGTGTATGGAAAAGTGCAGGGTTCTTTATAGGTGTCTTGTTGCGCAAAAGTGTAATTACCCCAATTATCAATCAGGCCCCATGCCCTTACAGTGTCATTAACGGTTTCCGTGATCTTAGAGAACGAGCCAGGTATTGCATAATCACCATACCATTGTTCAAGTCCGATATAATCAGGATAGCCAACGAGTTCATAGGTAGCAAAATACGGAGACAAGATACATTCCTCATGCCATTGTTGTCGCCTTGTGATTAGCTGATTGAACTCCGGCGGCCACCATGCATTGAATCTACCGGCGGTTTCGACGGCATAAAATAAATGTCTTAAATCGTAATAGTCTCCGCCCCCAGGTCCGCCATAGTTCTCATGTATTGCCCAGGTATAGCCACAAAGGGAATAGGGCGGAGGCCCAGGATCAACAGAAAGCCAATGAACAACATGGTCAATACCCTCATAGGTCCAAACAGGCCCCTCATTACGGAGTGAGTTCACTTCAACAGGATCATAAAAACTGCCGGTATAAGCCAACCAACCTTGATCAACTCTCTTGACTTGCTCATAACCGGTTCCTGGATGGTCCGCGCTTCGAGGGGGAGCAGGATCATCGCACCATCCGGCCCTATTGGTTTCTTGCTCCACAAGGCCCGGAGGGTCCTGGTTTGAGGTTATATTGTTTGTCCAACCCACAAAGGACATATTGGCATTCATGCCACCACAGGCCCCGTGACCTTCACCGTCCGGCTTAAATACGGCAAATGCCCCTGGTTCATGCCCCATTTCTACAAGGAGCACGTAATCCTCAAAATTAGCTTCAAGGCCTTCTTCTTCTTCCTCGACAACTTCGACCTCCGGGAAACCGTATATGGTTATGGCCTGCATATCAAAGGAAGTGTTGAGTTCAAAACGGTTCTCAAAATCCTCGTAATATCTTTGGTCCAAGTCAGGTTCCCTTGCCTTGAGGTTCTCCATTTCGATCAAGGCGAGCTTTATCCGTGGTTCATATTCATCAATATTGATAAAACCCGCCTCAGAGTCACGATCAGGCTTAAGGGTTATCCATGTATTCTCTCTGAAAATACGATGATCCATTTATTTGCTCTCATCAAGTTTGTGATCGCCACACCAGTCAGTAGGAAAAACAACGGGATAGCCACTCATACAAGGCGCGTGTCTTCGACAACGGCCTATGGCCTTAACTATTTCACCGTCTTCCGCCGGTTCTTTAGGCACATACCACATACAGGTAGAACACATCATTTCCTGTGATCTGTGTTTCCAAGGGTCCTTATTCATAATGCTTACCTCCTTTCCGCCTATCTAATGTGTCTCAAGACGTAATTTGTAAACCTGGCCGGATCATAAATGCGCGCTGGTACGCCGCCGATCCCCCCGGTACCGAGAAGATTCAAAATAGGCAAAGGCACATAACCGGAAACAAACATCGACTCGACATAAGCAGAAGCCAAAAGCCTCAATTCCGGGATATTCCTTTCCAAGGTCCCGAGCCCACCCACTCCAACGGCTGAGGTAAGGCGCGGGACAGGGATATTTTCGGAAAGAGAGGCCAGGATATGATATGACACACTGGTTGAGAGTTCTGGGAAAGGGAGTTCCCCTTCTAAGGTCCCGATCCCCGGCGTGGTCAATTCAATATCCGATGTGAGTAAAGGAATATTGGCATCGAGGTAACAAAGTGTTTCAGAACTCGAAGCGGTTATTTCAATAAGGGGTACAAGGCCATCCCCGGCCCTGATACCGTCTCGGGCGCCACACTCAATATGGGGAATACGGCCAGAAACGTGCATTAACCTTGGAGCCGTCATTGTGCCAGAGCATTCAATGACAGGGGTTTTCCCTTCACCATGCGAGCCCATCCTTGCGTCTGACAGCAAAACCGGAGGGGTTTGGCCCAATACATCGCCAGTGATCCACTCGTTTCCTTGCGCTTCTAATTTGATGATCGGAGGTGTTAGCCCATCCGGCCAGGTAGTCCAGAGTTCATAAGCGATAGACAATGCCGTGGAGTCTGAGTCAAGGGTATGCGTGGCCTCCTGGACCGTTAGAATATGGACTTGGCCTTCTAAAGTGATATGACTTGAGACAAGTTCAATATAATTTTGGTCCTCCCCCCCTGCACCATCAGGTATCCAAAAGAAATACAGGAGGGGAGCTGTGTGCTCATGATAGGCATCTGCCACAACAAGGTCATATTCGTCCCTTGTAATGGTCAGAACAGGAGAATCAACTCCGTGGTATGTGCTTTGGACGACTAAATCCATGAGTTACCCTTTAAGCGCCGTAATACTCCGGCATGGTCAAGGTGAAGGTGTCAATAGTATAGGTCGAACCGACCACAATGGTTGTGGAGGACATATTCAAGTCCGCCCCGGACGATCCTATTGAACCATCAATCCTTGGTAGCGTAGTTGAAGACGCGCCTGCATCTGTGGGATTAGCGCACAGTCTAAACCAACCCGCCGTACCGGAAGAAATACCCGTGTCTTGCCAGGTTTCGGCGGCGGCCTTACTGATAGCCCCGGCGGCGGCGGCCCCAAATTCAAGGCCATTGGCAAATTCACCGGCTGCAAAGGCCCCCGCGCTCTCAGTAATCTCCAAGAGCAGAGTCCCCGCGACGGCCTGGTCGGCATCGGAAGGCTGTGTCCCGGAATAGATCCGGAGTACGCCATCGTGAAAGATGTCCTTTATTGATCCGCCCTTGCAGGCCACAATTACAGTTGTGGCCGCAAAGGGTTCCGTGCCTGCCAGGGAGCCAGTCGGAAACGTAATGGTCCCGGCCACAACAGCGGACAGGGTAACGCCTGCAAGATCATTGCCCGGCGTAGTCGAGCCATACGTATAAATCTTCATACCCGGCGCGAGGTTTTGAGTGATGAAATTGCTACCATCATCTGTAATGGTGTCATCACTCCCACCATTGTCAGCGTATGCAAGGTTTGAGCTGGTTATGACCTCATTGATGACGGTTACCGGCGAAGCCTGCAATCCAAGCAGTTTGTTTCTTAAGTCTGTGGAAAATTTTAATGACATGATACTACCCTCCATTAATTGTTAAATTTGATTTACTTCTTATTTTGCTCCATACGAGCCAATCGCCGCCGTCTCCGCTCCAATTCAATAGCTGATACTTTTGGGGGAGATGGTCTGGGAGGCCTGCGCGGCGCGGCCCTGCTCATTTGACGCGCCCTTGCCCTGCGGGACTTGTTAGCCCGTATAGCTTCACTGGCAAGATCACGCCTTAATCTCCTTAAACGTGAGCTCCCCGGCCTGATCATTCCAGTAGCCAGGCCCACCTCAATACCGCTATATTCCCTACCTCTTGACGTAAAAGGCATAATCCCCCCTCCTATGCGCTTGACGGTTTCTTACCCAGGATAACCGGCAAGATCCTTATATTATCGACGCTAAAATCAGCGCCGTTCATGTTATCGACCTTAACCATCCAGTAACGGCCCTTTGATTTACGGCTACCCGGAAGTTTCGCGCCATGTTGAGCATTATCAAGATGATTAGCTTCGAGTATGTACTCAGTTTCGTTTCCATCGTCGTCTTTGACCGCGAACTTGAGGCGCCCGTTTGTCTCATAACCCACATACATTGACCGGACTCTCTTTTGGTTCTCAATGCCCCAATCGGAAGTCAAAAGCTCAAAGAAAGCAGGGATCTCCGACACCCCATCAAGGTCCCCATCGGACAGGACGAAAAGCCCATTCTCATTAGCGCCGAGGTATTGACCATTGAATTTGGTCATAGAGTTAAAGTTCCAATTCGCGTATTGGCTCATGGCCATACGTTCAAGTTGAAGACACAATCCCAGGTAATCGGCCATTCTCCCTCCTATTCAACCAGTGTGACCATTTCACCCCAAACAAGGCCATTAGGGTAAGTGGCATCAAAAACAGTTAAGACGCTCGTAAAGGCCCCCTTTTCCAAGGTGGAAACATGACCGGCGGCGATATCGAGCTGACCGGCGGCCCCGGAGGTAGTCCAATCAAAGACGCCTGTGTGAATAGACGAATCAACAAGCAGGTCCCCAAGGGTAATAGTGGCCCTGGTCAGGTTCGTGATATCCTGTGCGGCCCCATTGGAAAGGAGTTCAACAGACGCGATATTGTCCCGGTCCTTGTAGATTTTTATGGTTATCATGCTGCTTTCCTCATAGTGCGATAAGTGGTTACGTCTTCTATGTCCCTTTGGTCCTCTATCCATTTCAAAGAAAGAACAGGGGTGCAGGGGTTAAGTGTCCTGTCAGTTGTGGCATTAACGAGGGACAAATGGCCCAGATCCGGAAGGAGATATCCCCAGGCAATGTTGTCAGAGGTTACAATGTGATAATTGTCAGATGTATTCGTGCCGGTCCCTGCAATTTCGAGATAATGAAGTTGCTCAATAACAAGCAAGTCACTGTCAAGGAGATGGTACGCGTCCGCCAGGATCAAGGCCATGACAAGGGAAATATGGTCAATGAAATGTTCGTGATAGGCCTCCTGGATAGTCAAATGGACGCCGAAGGGGATTGATTCGCCGTCGTGCAAATGAAAACAGGGATTGACCACAAGAGTTCCAACTTCCGTAAGGTCGGCCAGGTCCGCAAAATGCTCATGGAAGGCGCCCAGGACAACGAGGCTGTGATCTTGGGTTAAGGTCAAGGGGTCAGTGGCTATCTCATGGTTTGATTCAGCTACCACCAAATGCAGGGACAGGATAAGGGCATCTGAATAATGTTCGTGATAGGTTTCAGCGATATCAAGTAATGGAATAAGGCCAAAGGTATCCGCATAATGGTCGAACCATCCTTGAGCAACAAGCAGGTTAACGACCTGGACAGGCTCACAGGGGTCAGAAACAACGTCATGATAAGATTCTGGTATTTGGAGAAGGAGCCCTTCGACTAAATTTGAGGATTGAGCAAAATGCAGAAGATGATTGTCAGTAATGGCGAGGTTGTGCTCTTGGGTAAGCGCGATATTAGGCCCATCGTGGGCATGGTAACATTCGGCCACCGTGAGAAGATGGAGTTGAATGAGGTCTATGGGGTCCGGTATATTCTCATGATAGCAATCGGCGGCCAGGATAGGAACAATGGGAACAACATCGGCCTGGTCCGCGAAGTGAAGGTGGTCATTATCCAAGGCCACAAGGAGATCAAAGACAAAATAAAAGGGATCATCAACAAATAAATGGTGAGCTTCATTGACGGCAAGTTCGTGGACCTGTGTGAGCGCCAGGGGATCAGCTTCATGAAGGTGGAAAGCGTCCTGGACGCCCATGTACTCAGTTTCAACAAAATAGCCAAGTGGATCATCAACTATTTCACTGACACCGGGTTTGACAATCAGGTTGACATTAGACGTGACCGTAAAGGTCAGGTACATACAGATAGAATAAGCGCCTGCGGAATGGACACCGGGATCATCGTTTAAATCAGGTAACTCCGGGAAGGTAGAAGGGAAAGCGACGGTTTCTTCGGCGTCCAGGGCGGGTGTTCCTGTATCGTCAGTAACCTTTAAAGCTGTGCCATAACTACCGCCACCAATAATCGCAAAATCGTATCCTACTCCTTCGTCTTCGTCCCCACATTTAACAATGATGTTACTGGACTCGTCATCGGCCTTTGTCACCAACCAAACAAGCTCATGAGAGTTATTGAGGTAAGTGTCAGAAGGAGCGTCAACGTATATCCATTGGTCTGTATCTGAGCCGCTTGTCAGGCCAAAATCTGCAATAAGATCAGATTCGCTTGCGCCTTCCTTGTTATCAGGATCGTCCCCGCCCTGGTAAACTGCAAGCCTTCTTTGAATGTCATGGGTGCTACCTATGTTAATATAAAAGCGGTTGATCTGGACCTTACAGCCAGGCCACAAGACAGTATTTCCACAATAATTGGTATGAGATTGAAAGAGTAACCCGCCGCCACCATTCCTTTGATCTCCCCAGCTCACATTGACAGCATCAAATTCAAGGATAGGATCATCATTGTAAATATCATGAAAGGCGTCGAGGCCCCACAGGGTAAAGAACTCCGTTAAGGTAGCGTCATCAGCCATATGGGAATGAAAACAATTAGAGACGGCAAGGTGTACGCCCAGGGGAAGCGGGTCCGGATCAACAATGTTAAGGTGAAAATTGTCAAGAGCTACCAAAAGGGGAAGGATAAAATAGAACGGGTCATCAATAACGTCGTGGTAGGCGTCAAGGCCTGCAAGGATATGAACTTGAGTCAGAGGTAAGGGGTCAGGATCAACCACATGGTCATGATAGGCCTCTTGAGTGGGAAGTATGACAAGAATCGTTATAGGATCTGGATCAACCACATGAAGGTGAAAGTTATCGAGCGCGACGGCCAGTTCATGGATTTGAGTAAGGGATACAGGGTCGGTAACGAGGTCAAGGTAATCACCAGCTATGACAAGTTCAAAGGCACCGGTAGTAAGCACAAGAGGATCAGGATCAACGTCATGGAGATGGTAGCAGTCCGCGACTTCAAGGGTATTTAAGGCAACATTATCGGCGTAATGTTCAAGGTAATCCCCGGCGATAACAAGGACCTTGGTACTAACTTGAATGCTAATCCTCATGCAATACCAAAGATCTGCAAATGTACCTGCGTCAGTAGGCCAAGGGTCAGGGAATGAGGTCGTTTCGTCTGTGCTTATAACACCCGTGGGAGCATATCTACCTTTAGCGTTCTGGAAAGATCCACTTGACCCGGGATGGTCATTGGAAACAAAATTAAAGCCACTATCATTCCCCTTGAAGACTAACCAAAGGGGTTTACCCTGTGGAATTAAGACTGGAGTGCAAGTGACCTCTACCCATTGATCAGTATCACTCCCGGAGGTTTGCCCCAGGTCAACAAGAAGCTCCGCACCTTCAGGACCAGTTGACAGATCACCGCCGGTATAAACGGCCAGCCTAATTTGTGAAGTATGGGTGGAATTACACCAAACAGACATTCCCGTGACGTACATTGGTTCATTTGAAACGAAAGTACCGCCGTGCGCTCTTGCGTAATTAACGTTTGAATTGTTTGCTGGATAAAATGGTACAAGAGCACCAAAATTTTCAATCCCCGTGAAAGCCTCCGGTATTTCAGGAGAGGCAGTCCCGCCCAAGGTTGCTGCATAATAATAGATGTCGGCGTCAATAATATCATAAGCGCCGAAGCCACACCAACCATTCCCGGTTATATTGGTGTCCGTTTCATCAATATTCCAAGCGTAAGGCTGGGGTGTTTGATAGCCCCATACTTTGACTTTAAGTGAACTGTCATTAACCCTGAATCTAATCCAATAGTAACTGTCAGCGTACAGTTTGATTTCTTGTTGTTTTATGTTTGTAGTGGCCCCGGCGACATAACGAAAAAGAGAAATGTTAGTTCCGGTTGCTTGAACAAAATAGCCGTTTTCACTTGAAGACGCTCCGCTACATCTTGCACCTACACGGACAGGATTAGAAGCCATAGTTGACGTAATGTTAAATAAAATCAATATATCGACGTTTTCATTATCGTAACCATCAAAATCATCCCATGAAAGGAACTTTCGTGCTGCTGAATTGTTATCATATAAAACCTTTTTACCGAGCGAATGTTCCCAGGTAGCGGCCTGGACAGTATTAGAGACATTGGACGTGTCCCATCTTTCGGTCCAATCAGTAAGAGCCAGGCCTGTGGTGTATTCGCTAAAATCGGTAAAGAAGTAAAAGCCAAGGGTATCAGGGACGTGTTCGTGGTAGCAATCGGCAATGACGAGCTCATTCAAGATAAATGAATCAGAATAATGGAGATGATCCCCAGGAGCGATGACAAGATCAGCCATTTCTTATTGACTCCAATTTCATGGTTCCCCTTTAAGTAACAGTCAGCTCGATATTATCCGCAAAATGCAAATGATATGAGCTGTCCAAGTAGAAGCCCTCAAAGATAACCCACCCAACGCAGCCATCCCGGTCTCTTTTTGTGGGAGCGATCCCCTGTTCCATGATGGGGTTTGTGGTTGCATCAAGGCCTGCCAGGAAGTTCTCTAATGCAAGGGAGGCCTCTGCATGGGTTTCGTTGAGACCGGTACTAAAATGATTGAGAAAGTAATTAGCCAAAGCAATCCCTCCTATGTGTCATAAAGTACCCACCCGACGCATTGTTCCCGATCCCTGCCGGTCATGGAGATCCCCAACCCTCGAATTGTTTTAGTGTCATCGACGGTTTCGAGTTGCGTCTCCAAGGCACTGAGCGCGTCCTCAACACTGTCCTCTGCTCCGGTCTGATACCGGGTAAGCGCATAATTAGCCATGATATACTCCTATGGTGATAATTTAGTTTGCTTATATGATCCAATTTGATATAAACGCCTCATGGATACTAAAGAACGAATTATGAACAAGGTTGAGGTTAAGGCCAATGGCTGTTGGATCTGGACCGGCGCAAAAGGGAAAGGCGGATACGGAAATAGTTGGTACAACGGAAGGTATGTGAATACCCACCGTTTGATGTACCAGCTTGAAATTGGCCCTATCCCTAAAGGGCGAAACGTCTGCCATTCGTGCGATAACTGCCTTTGCGTAAACCCGGAACACCTTTATGTAGCGACTCAAAAGAAAAACCTTGAGGATATGAGGCTTAAGGGACGCCAGAGCCAGGGTAAAGCACACTCCAAAGCCATTAAAGAAGCATGGACGCCAGAGCTTAGGGAGTACCGGAGTAAACAAACCAAAGAGAGACGCAGGCAAGAGCATAATAAGAAAGCAGATGCCGCCGGCGTGCCTCGGGACTGGAAATATTGTCCTGGTTGTAAACAATGGTTCCCTCGTTCTAACTTTCACAAAAATGCTGCCAGGCATGATGGTTTAAAGCCTCATTGCAGAACTTGTGCGTCCAAGATGGACTGGCAACGTCAAAAGCGAAAAAAGTCAATGATATCACTATGATGGGTCCCTCAGCTCTATATCCCAGTTAGGCGTATTGACCTTGTTACCACCTGAGAGCGTCTGGTTCGTGCAGGTCGTGGTATAAAGCACGTCCTGGAGAGCCGAAGAAGAAGCATGGTATTTCACAAGAGCCACATGGGTAGCCGTGTCACTGGACGCGACGCCATCCACACTCAAAGAGGTCTGAGCGTTCACCTGGATCTTGCGCCCGGACGTGTCACCCTCTGCCGGACCAGTGAAGTCAGACGCGCTTATGGTTGCCTCTGCCAGGCGAAAGCCACTCGAATCCTTGTTAGTCTGCGCATTTGTGTAGGCTGAGGCCCCGGTCGGCTCTGCCGTCAGAACTACCAGCCTGTGGGAATTGTTTTTCAAGATGTTCAAAGCGGCGTCCAATACGTCGTCATGTACGTTCTTTGCCATTAGTTTAATCCTCCGTTATTTCTAAATTTAACCCTAAGAAGCGACTTCGATAATCCCGCCAGCGTCCCCATCGTAAGGGGTTTTGTCTTTCTTTGTGATGGAGGGCACTTCGATCAGCTCCTTATCCGGGTTGTGATAGGTTTTAAGTTTAGCGTACAGGCTATTGCCATTTGTAAATTTCTTATAACTGAAATCTGCCCACTGACAGGCGTGAGAAATCCAAGACACCATGATATGAGCGATCATATGTTCACTCTGTTTGAAAATGATAACGTCCTGGACAAAGGCGTCTGCAGCGAGAGTTTCGGTTTCGAGCTGTTCCTCATCCCAGGACCATTTGTCAGATGGACCGACGTGCTGTTCAAATTCAGTACAGCCCCGTTTAAAGATGATCCTATCCATAAAATCAGGTTCAATACGTTCCTTGATAGGTACGCCCAGGAGGTTAAACTCATAAGTAAGGCCCTTTGCCATTTCCTTAGTGACCGTATCGAAGCATTTATGGCCTTCCTCTTTGGATTTGTTATAGAAATAGGCGCCATAGAGCTTGTCAGAGTTTTCACGATCCCCCTCTGTACCCAATTTTGACGGTCTGTTCAGTTTTTTCATAAGGCCATAAGTGGCCATAAGTTCGGCCAGGTTCTTTGGTGCAAAGACTACCTTCCAACATTCTTGACAGGGGATAGGTACCTTTTTCTTTTCGTGGATAATGTCAAAGAGTACCCTGTGCCAAAACGTGCAATTCATTCCCGGCGTATGCTTAACGTATATCCAAGGCGGGTCCGGGTGCATACGGCGTTTTGAATCAATGCGCCCATCGGACGACCTCAAATACCATCCAGGATTTGCGAGCAGGAATTTTGAAATAAAATCTCTTTTGACAGCTTCCAGGTACAGAATACGGGTGTTAGACATTTTGTGTTCCTTTCGTGTTTAGGGTTCAAGCGTTACGACATACCGCTTGTCAATTACGATGCCAGCCCCCCTCAATGCTGTGGGGAATGACACCTTTGCTCTTGTCAGATTAAGCACCTGTCCATCAGGCAGGCCCACACAGATACCCTCTGTTGAGGTCCATATCGCCCCTATTTGCGTCATGCCTTGCAAGGAAGCGATAATCTCTAAGGGAATGCGCGCGTCAGTCCATTCAATGGCGGGATAATCAGTTTTCTGTATTTTCCTGAGATCGCGTGGGGTAGACCCCAGGAGGAAGTAAGTGTTTCGTTCGGTCCCCACATAAATACCTTCACTCACAGGACGAAACATACGGATAGAGGTTTGGAACTGGTAATAGTCACGCACAAGGTCAAATTGGTTCAAGGAAAACGGTTCGGAATGCCATGCTGTGTTGCCTTGTATGATAAAGACAGATCCGCCAAAGAAGGCGAGGTGGTTCCCGACCGGAGGCCCTGAGTATTGCCTTGTGGTAGCTGGTCCATAGTATGTTCCCCCGGTCCATTGATTATTAACCGTATCCTGGACATAACCCGTTTCAATGCCATTCGCCCAAAAGGCCTTATTGTGGACCTGGACATATGACAAACGCGCGCCGTCCGTTATTGTGGCGACACTGGTCAACGTGAAATCAGGGTTAAGGACATAGAGGGAGGTTCCCGAGGCGAAAAGACATTCCCCGCCGTCACACCAAAGACTATGAGCATTTTCCGTCCTGGTGGTAGCAGAGAAGCCCTTGCGGCGGCTAATCCTGCCAGTGGCGTCATGATCGACGTTATAAGCCACGGCCAGGTCTTGGACACCGGATTGAGGTTCAAAAGGTAGTCTGACCGGATCAACTTCCGTATTAAGGCCAGTTGAGCCAGTGAATATATTTAGGGTATCCGTCATTAGCCGTATAACCATCCATCCCAATTCAGGTCTTGACCAATATCCTGTGGGAGTCTGTTTTCAGGACCAATAAATAAAATGAGATCACCGAGAGCCCGGTTGTACTCATTCGCGTAATAGGTAGTATTGACCTTTTGAGAATCAATACCGTCCTCGATCTCAGAATAAAGTTCCTTGCAGGCGTAATTTACGAGCAGGGGTTCAATCAGATGCACAGGCAGGCACACAGGTTTTGCGTACCTGGTTTCCATGGGTTCCGGGTATGCCCAATAGTTAATCCTTATGGTTTCGGCTGAACTTGGCACCCTTTGGTAATAGAGATCACGGCCCTTGACGGCCAGGCTATTGACAGAACCACGCCCATCCAAAGCCTTTTGCCAGCGATACATCAAAATCAAACTGGGATATATCTTTAGCTTGCGGTTGTGGGTAATGCTATGAGCGTATCTAAGTTTTTTTTGATAATCTGCCGGTACAGGAATATGAGAGGTTCCCGGATCTGTATGGACGTCCCTCATTGTTTCGAGATTAGGCAGTAAAAACCGGCCTGATAGCGACAAAAGGCATTTGTTAAACAAGGCCAGGACATCGGCATAAACATAGCTTGCGTCCTGGACCTTGCGTAAAACGGTTTGCGCCAGGTCTTCACTGTCTTGCTTGATAGGAAGGACCTGAGCAAAGGCCTCGACTACCGGAGTATTTTCGGCAAGTTCATTGGCCATAGGTTAGTACCCCATCGCCATCCAATAACCGCCTTGGCTACTGTCTGCGACGATAGTGACCGCGCTCCCATCAACGGGGAGATCCTCATTGATTGCCGGCGCGTTTGTGGCGACCGCAGAACCCTTGCAGGTCAGGTCAATGCCCTCACAAAGACGGAGGCCAGTGTCAATATCCCCGGTTGCCACGGAGGCACAATCGAAAGTACCCCTGTGAACCCGTTTATTGCCAAAAACTGTTTTAAAAGTTACCGCACTTGAAAACGCCATTTCATAACTCCTATTTTCTATGTTTGTACCGGAGGATAGTGAAATTCGGCTATCCCCCGGGATGGTTAATGTTAATCCAAGGTCATAAAGATTTGGGTGTATTCCCCTACCACCATGGCAGTACCAAAGACGACCCCGAGAGAAAAAACCATATCGATGTCTAATGGCGTAGGAATAGCCTTAACGGCCCCTGCGGTTGCCCCAATAACAAGGGCGGTCCCTATGGCTGAGGTATCAGATCCAAGGGCAGTTGCAACGCCACCGGTCTGGTTCCAGAAGTAATAACCAATAGTGACGGCGATGGGTGCGATCCCTGTGGCCATGTTTTCTTCCACATCGGTCTGGACTACGTTCATTTGAGGATTTTGCACAAGGCTAAATTGAGTTGTGGTTTTCACCAAAGCAACCCGAATAGGATTGGCCAGGGTGAGAATGATTGTAGTCGCGGCGGCTGATCCTGCCGAAGATGAAGTGATTTCGTACATATGGCCTTCACCGGTTGCGTCAGTGACCTGGAAGAAGCCACCGGCATATTGATCCTCAACATAAGCAACCCCTGCCGTAATGGTTTCCTCAATGATAAAATCACCAATGGCATGATTGGAGGCGCAATTTTCGTCGATGACCTCAGCGACGGATGCCGCTGCCACATTGACCTTTCCGGCGCCAAGGGCTCCGGCCCCTGCACGCGCATATCGGAACTTCCGTCCATCACGAAGGACGCGGAGGGTTCCGATTTCCTCTTTTCTGGTACTGGATTGGGAATAAATCCCTTGAGAAAAACCTGTCCTTTTCTGTGGTTTAGTTGCCATATCTAAAAACTCCTTATTGAAAGCGGTTTATCCGGCCCACCCAGCTTCCTTGGGATTATTCGGACCGGGTTAGTTGTTTACAGTGAGAGAGCGCTAAAGCCCTTGTGAGCCTTTCTGTTATTGGATACGGCGTTACCATCCCAATACAGCTTCAAGGTCCGATCCTCCGGACTATCCGGGATCACTTTCCACTTGCTTCTCATGAAAAGGCCCTGCGTATGGATTGCAAAACCCACATGGTTAGAATTGATCTCAAACATATGGTTAACAGGACAAAAATCATCTGGAAACACGTCCTTACCCTCGAAGTGAAGCCCCGTAAAACCGGCCTTGGCAGTTTCCTTGCCATCGGTAAAACGCTGCTGCACCTGAAGAATATCGGCAATGATATTCCAGTTTGTCTCTGTGGTTACGACGAGATCAGGCTTACCACCTTGACCGTCACGGGTCTTTGCATCACTCGCGCCGTTCCTGATAACTCCAAGGGTCATGGTAGTAGTGGAACTATCCATTTTCCCTTCCCATGGTTTCGTACCATCGGCGGACACAAGATCATCCTCCTGGATACCACCATAGGCGATAGTAGCCGTCTCATGGCACAAGGCCCTTAGACCTGTGAGCCTTGCAGAGTTCCCGGATGGGAGATCATAAAGCGATCCGGCTATAAGTTTGGTCAAAGACTTCTGAGCCCCACCAACCCTTTGCTTTAAGAGCTGGACTTCCGCATATCGACCGGCATTCTTAAGCCCATCAATCCGGTAAACAGTGGCGTTACCGTAGGCGTGTTTCCACTCGAAGTACGCGGAATTGACGCTTTCCCTGTCATCGCTCGAAATAGTGTCTCCCTTGACGTAAAACTCTGCTTCCTGTCCGTCATATTCGAGCGGTATCCTGATCCGTTCGCCTCCATCCGGTCGCTCCCAGATGCCTTTCTTTTGCTTCATCAGGTAATTGAGCAAAAATGAGGTATAGAAATAGATATCTTCTGCCGATCTGTTATCGGCCATGAAGTAATCATCAGTGATTGATTCAAGTTCGGTCCATGTCAACATTATGAAACCCTCCTATAAGTAAAAGTTATAGGTGAGCTATGATCCGTAAAGCTCCTTTTCGCGTGCAAGGGAGCGTCTTGCTAAAACGGCGGCCAGCCCACCATGTTCCTTGGTATTTCTCATTTCGGCGGTAATTTCCGTTTCATTGGAATTACGAGAGGCAGACGGTCCAGAGGAAAGGACTTTGTTTTCACGTTTGGCCCTAATATTGTCCATGATGCGCTTTTCAGCCGCTTTCACAGCTTCATCAACTGTGAGCTGAGTTTTAGCCGCACCCGTTATGGCCATGTGAGCAGATATGGCGTTATGACCGGGATTGCGATCCATATATTGCTTGATCTCCCCGGTGTCCCACATTTTGTCAAAATCAGGATTGTCTTTGGCATACTGTTCGTAAGTTCCCGCCACAGCGTCCTCGACGCTTCTCTGATTCAGGTCTTTTTTCATATCGCCTGATATCTCTTGTTTCGCCTGCGCCAAAATATTAGCGTAATAGCCTTGAGGGTCCTCAGTTTGCCAATCAAGGATTTCCTCTTTGGTCATTTTGCTAACATCTTTGAAAGCAGGTTCCTCAGTGGTATCTTTTGCCGAAGGTTTGATTTGCGTTTCGTTAAACTTTGCTTCAAGTGAAGCGTTCCTTGCCTCTGCCAATTTCATGCGTTCGTTTAATTGTATAAACCTTGGATTCTTATCGAGGTCCTTGTCTCCGTCTTGGGCGCCCGTATCGCCTTTCGCGCCCTCATCGTTAGAATCGGCTTTCTTCTGCCCAGCGGTGTCTTCATTGTTTGCGTCATTTGTTGACGTATCAGCATTTGAATTGTCAGGAGACCTGAATTCAATCGTGCTGACAAGATCACCACTTTGCTCCGGTACGAGCGTGGACGGCACGTTCGTGTCTGCGTTTTGCGTCCCTTTGTCTTCGTCTGTCATTGCTACTCCTTTCGGATATGAGGTTAAAAAAAAATCCCGGTATCTGCCATTAATGGCAAAAACCGGGACTCAATATAGGAAACAGGATATGATTATCCTGGACTAACTAAGGAAACGGTTACTATGCTTTAGGTTTCTTTTTCAGAGTAAGGTTGTTTTCAACCCGACTCCTAATGTTCTGTATCCCCCCGCTTTGGAATGAAAAGGTAAGTGTCAATATACCCGTGAACCGGGTCAAATTCATTTCGCCTATAATCTTGGTTACAACTTCTATAATCCTTTCCATGGCTTAATGTATGTCATGCTTGTCAAATGGTTTAAGCGCTGCTTGCGTCAAGAGGTACGATTTAGAGCAGGATCGACATTGAAAAACATCGTAATATTTATCAGAGCCACAAGAGACAGTTATCACGGTTGAATAAGGGTGGCCACAATAAGGACATATCATCATAAGTTCACGTTCCAGTTCCGGCACAGGCTGCATGGTTGCAATAGGAAAAGTTTGATCAGGTATTATGGGAAAAGATTTCATTTACCCGTAGGCCTCCATCCATGGTCAACGGCCTGCAATAACCGTTTTTGCCTCTTTGCGTTTCGCGCGGTTGTATGCTTTGCCTTGACGCCATTGGGTGTACTCACCCTGTAACGTCCCTTGCCAACCTTTGTGATTGTGTACGGCATGGCTATTCCTTGATTGTGCCAAAATTACCCGTAACATTCATGGCCCGGCGCCTAACGTCCTTCTCCCACATCTCTTTGCCGATCTTTTCCATGTCAGGCCCCTTTGGCTTTGACGGCCCCTCCCCAGGTTCGAGAGG